>Ga0207709_10000090_pt1 | contig 146176 bp, 125 predicted proteins | sample KBSM34metaG_FD_184397 | JGI IMG/M metagenome (GOLD analysis project Ga0207709, IMG submission 184397) | Miscanthus rhizosphere microbial communities from Kellogg Biological Station, Michigan, USA - KBS M3-4 metaG (SPAdes) (version 2) | ecosystem: Host-associated > Plants > Roots > Rhizosphere... | reverse complement strand
GATGCCGACGAAGAAGGCGTCGAGGCCGACGAACAGGCCGGCGAGGCCGACGAACGAGGCGACCATCGCCAGCGCGCTCGATACCGGGTTGCGGAAGCAGATGACAGCCAGGCCGCCGAGGAGCATCAGCAGCGCGAAGGGCCAGAAGAGGTAGAAGGGCATGAGAATTTGCGAGTGTTCAGTTTTCAGTCTTCAGTGGCAGAGTCCCAGGGCGCTTGATCGGCTTTCCTGAAAACTGAACACTGAAAACTAACAAACTTATTTGAGTTCATTCCACTTGTTGACGAGGCCGGTGCGGACGCCGCCGATTTCGTAGAGTTTCTTCTTGTCGTGGACCATGTCGGCGCGGCTGAGACCGGTGATGGCATAATCCTTGCGGAGGAAGATGGCCTGCTCGGGGCAGACTTCCTCGCACATGCCGCAGTAGATGCAGCGGATCATGTCGATATCGAACTCGAGCGGGCGCTTCTCGACCTTCGCCCACGCGTCGTCGGACGGGATCTCGCTCGGGACGATCTTGATCGCCTTCGGCGGGCAGATGAACTCGCAGAGCTGGCAGGAAACGCAGCGCTCGCGGCCTTGTTCGTCGGTCACCAGCGTGGGCGCGCCGCGGTAGTACTCGGGCAGCTGGTCGTCCCACTTCTGCTCGGGATACTGCATCGTCACGCCGAGGCCGGACGATGCCAGTTCGTCGGCGCCGCGGGATTTGCCGCGCAGCGACTGGACGGCGTGCTTGAGCGTGAGCAGGAAGCCCTTGATGAGCGCGCCGAAGTAGATCTTCTCACCGAAGCTCAGTTTCGGGCGTTTGACTTTGATGACAGCCATTGTGGAGGAAATTGGATGCTAGCGCCTGTGCGGAAACGGCTTCAGTTCTGGCCCAGCAGGCCGGAGTTGGGTTTCACCCGCTCTTCGGAAACCTTGGCGACCCAGATGATCGCGGCGGTGAGGGCGACGAGGAGAACGGCGCCGAGGGCGATGACGGTGGTGGTGAGCGACGGCGCTGCGATGACGAGCGCGGCAAGGAAGACGTTGACCAGTGCGGCTTCGAAGAAGACGACCCAGCCGAGCTTCATCAGCTGGTCGTAGCGGAAGCGTGGGACGGTCCAGCGGACGAGGATGAAGAACAGGATGAAGGCGAGCAGCTTGGCGAGGAAGATGCCGAGGTGGACCAGGCCGCCGATGCCGACGCCGCCGACGGAGAGCTGCTTGATCGATTCGTCCAGACCGAAGCCGGCCGACCAACCGCCGAAGAACAGCGTGATGATGAGGGCCGAGCCGACGACCATCGCGGCGTATTCGCCCATGAAGAACATGGCGAACTTCATCGACGAGTATTCGGTGTGGTAGCCGCCGACGAGCTCGGTTTCGCACTCCGGAAGATCGAAGGGCATGCGGTTGGTTTCCGCGAAGATCGAGACGGTGAAGATCAGGAAGGAGATGAAGGCCGGGATCCAGAACAGCAGCGTTTGGGCGTCCGGGATGCCGAGGTGGCCGTTCTTCCAGATCGGCAGCAGCAGCCAGCCGTGGTCGGCCTGGTGCTGGACGATCTTGCCGAGGTTGAGATCGCCGAAATAGAGCAGGACCGGGATGATCGAGAGGCCGAGGGCGATTTCGTAGGAGATCATCTGGGCGGTCGAGCGCACGCCGCCGATGAAGGGGTACTTCGAGTTCGACGACCAGCCGGCGAGGGTGATGCCATAGACCGAGAGCGAGGCGATCGAGAAGATGAACAGCGGACCGACGTCGATGTCGGCGATTGCCAGGTTGATGGAGTAGCCTCCGATGGTCAGGGTCGAGCCGAAGGGGATCACCGCGAGGGTGATGAGGGACGGGGCGACGGTGAGCGCCGGGGCGAGCCAGTAGAACGCCTTGCGGACGTAGGATGGCGTGAAGTCCTCCTTGAGGAAGAGTTTGACGCCATCGGCCATCGGTTGGATCAGGCCGGCGAAGGAGAAGTCCTTCTTCGCGCCGAAGAGCGTGAGCGGGATGCCGACGCGGTTCGGGCCGACGCGGTCTTGGATGACGGCGGAGAATCGGCGTTCGAAGTAGACGGAGATCGGAACCAGCGGCAGGACGACGAGGAAGGTCAGGCCGATGATTTTGGCGAGGAGGATGAGCAGTTCCATGGGGAGCCGTGAGGTTGAGCCAGAAATGGGTTCAGCCGTTGATCTGGCCGGCGGCCTTGCGGGCGCGCTCGTTGGTCAGGAGCGGGATCTGGTAGCCGGTTTCGACGACGGAAACGCCGAGGTCGCCGATCTTGGAAAGGGTGAGGCCGTTGAAAGCGGCGGTGTTCTGGGCCATCGCCTTGAACACGTCCTCGATCGCGTGGACCTCGTTTTTCTCGCCGGTGAAGGCGAGGATGAGGTCGCGCAGGATCTCCCAGTCGTCGCGGGCGGAGGCCGGCGGTTCGACCGCGCGGTTGAGGCGCTGGAGGCGGCCGGAGAGGTTGACCATCGAGCCGCGCTTTTCGGCGAAGCTGGCGGCCGGCAGGACGAGGTCGGCCTGGCTGGCGGTGGCGTTGGCGAGGGTGGCGATCTGGAGGATGAAGCCGGCCTTCGCGAGTTGTTCGGCGGTGAAGCCGGCCTCTTCGGTGAGGTCTTCGCCGAGGGCGAGGATCGCCTTGATTTCGCCGCGGTCGAGGCCGTCGCGGATGGCGGCGAGCTTTTCGGACGGATCAGCGGTGTTCCAAACGAGCTTGGCGCCGGTGGTGTTCGGGTTGCGGTCGGCGGCGACGAGCAGGGCGTCGGCCTCGCCGGTGCGGGGGACGATCGCGAGCGAGCCGGTGCCGAGTTCGGCGGCGAGCGCACCGGCGAGGAAAAGCTCCTCGTTGGTCATGCGGCCGGAGGCGACGACGGCGATTTGCGACGGCTGGAAAGATTTGAGCGCCTGGCCGGCGGCGGCGAGCGCCTCATTCCAGGAAACCGGCACGTGCTCGGCCCCGCGCTTGGCGTAGGGCTCGGTGAGGCGGGCGTCGGTGTCGAGCTTGTGGAAGGCGAGGCGGTGCGAGTCCGGCATCCAGGTCGAGTTGACCTCGTCATTCTGGCGCGGGGTGATGCGGTAGAGCTTCGAGCCGCGGGTCCAGATCGTGATGTTCGAGCCGGTGCCGCAGTTGACGTCGATGCTCTTGGTTTCCTTGAGGAACCAGACGCGCATCTGGAATCGGAAGTCGTTGGAGGTCAACGCGCCGACCGGGCAGATGTCGACGGTATTGAGCGAGTAGTTCGAGTCGAGCAGGCGGCCCGGGTGCACCGCGAGGGTGGTGTGGGTGCCGCGCTGGGTGAAGCCGAGGACCGGGTCGCCGGCGACCTCGTCCATGAAGCGGATGCAGCGGCTGCACATGATGCAGCGTTCGTCGTCGAGGCGGACGCGCGGACCGATGTCGACATTCTTCGGCTTCTTCACCTTCATGTCGATGAAGCGCGAGACGCCGCGGCCGTAGCCGACGGAGAATTCCTGGAGGCGGCATTCGCCGGCCTGGTCGCAGATCGGGCAGTCGAGCGGGTGGTTGATGAGGAGGAACTCCATCACGCCCTGGCGGCATTTCTCGACCAGCTCGCCCTGGGTGCGGATGCCCATGTTTTCCGCCACGGTGTTGGCGCAGGCGATGACGGGGCGGGGCATCCAGCCGATGATCTCGTAGCCGTCCTCGTCGCGCTGCGGTTCCTGGCCGGGCGCGGGGCGCGGCGGCATGCCCATCTGGACGAGGCACATGCGGCAGTTGCCGGGGGCGGAAAGCTTCGGGTGGTAGCAATAATGCGGCACTTCGACCTGCACCTGCTTGCAGGCTTCGATCATGCGGGTGCCACGCGGAAACTGATGCCAGACTCCGTCGATCTGCACGTTGACCAGGCCTTTTTCGGCGGCAAGGTCTTTGGGAAGCTTCTTGTCCGCGGTCGCCGAAGGTGTGTCGCTCATGGCTAAGAGGGGGCCGGACGGCAGGCTGGAATGCGCCCGGCGGATTCGCGCGCGACTATGTGGATCCCGATAGGCTCGGGCAAGCGTGCTTTGTGAAATATTTCACAAGGCCGGAGCAAATTTTGCGGAGTGCCGGAAACGCCGACGGGCGGCACCGCGTTTGCGATGCCGCCCGTCGGGGAAAAGCGCGTTTCAGCGGGAAATCAGGCGCGGCCGAGGTAGGAGTTGTCCTCGGTCTTCACGTTGATCTTTTCGCCGACGTTGATGAACAGCGGGACCTGGACGACCAGGCCGGTTTCCATGGTGGCCGGCTTGTAGACGTTGTTGGCGGAATCGCCCTTCACGCCTTCCGAGGACTCGGTGACCGTCATGACCATGGAGGCCGGGAGGTCGATCGAGGCCACCACGCCGTCGGTGAAGAGCAGCGTGTAGATCGAGCCTTCCATGAGGTAATCCTTCACCGGCTCGACGATGTCCTCGTTGACGGCCTCGTCATCGTAGGTTTCCGGGTTGAGGAAGTGGTAGCCGCCGCTGTCCTTGTAGGAATACTCGTGCGGGATGCGCTCGAGGATCACGCCTTCCATCGAATCGTTCGAGGTCAGGCGGAGGTTGAAGATCTTCTTGGTGGCCACGCTGCGGATGGACATCTGCACGTAGGAGGCCATGCGGGGCGGGGTCTTCAGCTCGTGGCTGACGACGACGCAGACTTCGTTGTTGTGGCGGACGGCGTGTCCCTTGCGGAGGTTGATGACGGGCGTGGAGGCCATGGCGTTGAGGGCGCAGGGGATAGGTGGGGAAGGGCGGCGTTGCAAGCGGAAAGGCCGAACGGGAGAATTGTCGATTTCGGATTGCGGATTTCGGGTTGGAAAAGGCTAACTCAAAGGCATGATCGACATGCTCGTCCGCCTTTACGATTTGCCCGATTCCAGCGACCTGTACCGCGAGGTGGAGGCGAAGGGGGTGACCCTGCGGCGGGCGCGGGCGTTCGAGAAACACACGGTGGCGGAGTTCGCCCGGACGCATTTCTCCGTCAAGTGGGTGAGCGAGGTGGAGGTGGCGATCACTCGCCAGCCGGCGGCGTGTTTCATCGCGACGCGAGACAAGAAGATCCTCGGCTTCGCGTGCTACGACACGACGATGCGCGGGTTCTTCGGGCCGACCGGCGTGGCGGAGGAGGCGCGCGGCCTCGGGCTGGGCAAGGCGCTGCTGATGAAGGCGTTGGAGGCGCTGCGCGAAACCGGGCACGCCTACGCGTTCATCGGCGGCGTGGGGCCGAAGGAATTCTACGCGAAGGCCTGCGGGGCGATCGAGATCCCGGGTAGCGATCCGGGGGTCTACGGGGACATCCTGCCCTGAGCAGCAGCATTTTCCTGCTGGTGATCTTTTCGCTCCACGCAAGCAGGAATGTTTGCGTTACTTCCTCGCCAGCGCTTCGCAGGCCTTGATGTCGAGCTTGCCGGAGGCGAGCACCGGGATCTCGGCGACGGGGACGATCTGCTTCGGCGTCCAGAGCGACGGGATGCCTTCGTCGAGCAGCTTGTAGCGCAGGTCGATGCATTCCTGTTCCAGCGCCGGGCCGGCGATGGTCGAGAGCAGCAGCAACACCTCGCCCTTCTGCTCGTCGGGCACGCCGACGATGGCGACGCGGCGTTCGGTGTCCTGGTCGAGGCCGAGCACCTTGTTGATCGCGGCTTCGACGGTTTCGTGCGGCACCATTTCGCCTCCGATTTTCGAGAAGCGGGAAATCCGGCCTTCGATGTAGAGGAAGCCGTCGTCGTCGACGCGGCCGACGTCGCCGGTGCGGAACCAGCCGTCGGCGAGCACCTCGGCGGTTTTCTTCGGCTGATCGAGGTAGCCGGGGAAGACGTTGGCGCCCTTGAACCAGATGATGCCCTGCTGGTCGAGCGGCACGGTGGCGTCGGTGACCGGGTCGGTCAGCCGGATCGCAAGGCCGGGCAAGGGGTGGCCGACCGAGCCCGGGCGCGCGCTCGGGATCACCGGGCGGCCGTCCGGCGAAACCGGGTCGGGCAAATTGACGTTGGTGGCGGGCGAGGTTTCCGTCAGGCCGTAGCCTTCCTGCGGGCGGATGCCGAAGCGCTGCTCGAAGGCGTCGGCGAGGTTCTGCGGCAGTTTTTCCGCGCCGGTGACCACCAGCTGGAGCGACGCGAGCTGTGCCGGTTCGACGCGTTTCATGTAGCCGCGCAGGAACGTCGGCGTGGAGAGCAGCAGCTTGATCTGGTGGTGGGCGACCAGCTCGGCGAGGCGCTTGGTTTCCAGCGCGCTCGGGTAGGTGACGAGGTCGAGCCCCTCGATGCAGGGGAACCACAGCGTGACCGTGCAGCCGAACGAGTGGAACAGCGGCAGCGAGCCGAGGATGCGCGAACCCTCGGGCAGTTCGATGCGCGAGGCGAACTGGCAGACGTTGGCCAGCACGTTGCGGTGGGTGAGCACGACGCCCTTCGGTTCGCCCGACGAGCCGGAGGTGAACAACAGGATCGCCTCGTCATCGCCGCGGCGTTTGCCGAGGCCGAGCATTTTCGAAAGCGTGGCGGCGGGCAGCAGCTTCGACAGCAGCACCCATTTTTTGATCGGCTTGGCCAGCTCGGGCAGGATGCGCTCGACGAAGATGAGGTCGCGGTTCGGCGGCCACGGGAAGGACGAGACTTTTCGGACGAAGGCGTCGGCGGTGATGAAACGGTCGAGCCCGGACTGGCGGATCGCGGACTTCACCGCGTCGTGGCCGGCGGTGAAATTGAGGTTCACCGGCACCTTGCCGGCGAAGATCGCGGCCAGATTGGCGATCAGGCAGGCCTTGCCGGGCGGCAGGATGATGCCGATGCGCGGCTCGGGCGTGGCCTCGGCGAGGTATTTCGAGAACGCGATCGCGACGCCGAGCACCTTGTCGTAGCCCAGCTCGGAGTCGTCTGAGCCGTCGAACACGCGGTGCTTCGCGTGCTTTTTGAGGCCCAGCAGCAGCGATTCGGCGAGCGAGCTGGCGAGCAGCGTGCGGCTCGACCAGGCGACCTCGAAGGCTTCCAACAGGGTTTCGCGCAAGCGGGCGATGGTGGTCTCGCCGGCGGCGAGCGGGCGGCCGAAGGCGAACACGGCGGCTGGCAGCGAGGACGGGCGCTCGATCGAAAGGCATGATTCGCGCGGGCAGTCGACGGCGAGCCCGGTCACCGGCAGGCCGAGGGCGCAGAGCGCGCGCAGGTGCTCGGCCGGGACGTGACAGGGGAGACCGCTGCGGGCGGCGCTGCGGACCGGGACGAAGACGAGCACGCCGCCGTTTTCCAACAACGGGCGGAGCTGCTTGCCCGCGGCGGCGAGTTCGGCGTCGGCGGCGTCGAACATCGCGCCGGAGCCGGATTTCTCGAGATGCGCCCGCACCTGTGGGTCGAGCTGGGCGGCCGAGCTCACCTCGACCAGCCAGGTGATTTTGCGGCCGGAAAGGTGCTTTTCCAGCGCGTGCAAATGGTTGAGCGCGAGGCGCCCGGGCACGATCAGGGTGCCGGTGGACGGGAGGTGTTCCGGCTGGAGGATGGGGATGGAATTGGCGCTCATGACGACCCGCGGCGGCCCGTGGTTCAAGGGGTGACCCTGCTTTTAGATGGGATTTTCCTTACGTTCGCACGGTTTTTTTGCCGTTGCGCGCAAGAGTTCAGAGCATCTCACCGACGAACTTGTCCTTCTCGAACAGGGCGAAGGCCTCCGGTTCCTCGCCGGTGCCGAGGAAACGCGGCGCGATGCCGAGCTGGTCCTGGATCGCCACGGCGACGCCGCCTTTGCCCGAGCCGTCGAGCTTGGTGACGATCACGCCGTCGAGCGTGCAGGCCTTGTGGAACTCCTTCGCCTGTTGGAGCGCGTTCGAGCCGGTGGTGGCGTCGACGACGAGCAGCGTGAGGTGCGGCGCGGATTCGTCCTGCTTGGCGATCGTCCGGCGGATCTTGGAAAGCTCCTCCATCAGGTTGTGGCGCGTGTGGAGGCGGCCGGCGGTGTCGCAGATCAGGAACTTCGCGCCGTCGGCGATCGCCTTCTGATGGGCGTTGAAGCAGACCGACGACGGGTCGGCGTTCGGCGCGCCTTTTACGACGGGCAAACCGAGGCGGTCGCCCCAGCGCTGGAGCTGCTCGACGGCGGCGGCGCGGAAGGTGTCGGCGGCGGCGAGCACGACCGAGTGGCCGCGGCGCTGGAGCCAGTGGCCGAGCTTGGCGGAGGAGGTGGTCTTGCCCGTGCCGTTGACGCCGACGATGAGGATGACGAACGGCTTGCCGTCGGGGCGCGGCAGTAACGGCGGCACGTCCGCTGGCAGGCGCTGGGCGATGTGCTTGCGGGTCGTTTCGACCACGTCCTCGGCGGAAACCTTGCGGCCGAGCTCCTTGAGCTCGTCGAGGACCTCGTTGGCCAAGCGTACGCCGAGGTCCGAGCCGATCAGGTCGGCTTCGAGATCGTCCCAGTCGATCTCGGCGCGGTTGGTGATCTTATTGAAAAGCGATTTGAAGAATCCAGCCATGAGAGAGAGTGGAAAAGGGTTCGCCCGTGTGCGCCGGGCGGCAAGGCGTTTGCCGGAGAATGAGGGAGCGGGCAAGCCAAGCCTGTGCCCGGCGAACGGAGGGCGTCATTGGATGATGTCTCCAATCGGAACTTGATGTGTTCTTGCGAACAGTTAATGTGTGGAGATGAGTTGCCCGTCCGATGCGCCCAAGCTGCTCGACCGCGTCAGAGCCTCGATCCGGATGAGAGGCTGGTCGATCCACACCGAGGAAACGTATGCGGCATGGGTCCGCCGGTACGTCTTGTTTCACGACAAACGACATCCCGCCGATCTCGGTCCCCCGGGCATCGTGCCCTTCCTCGGGCATCTGGCGGTGGAAAGGAACGTCGCTCCTTCCACCCAGAACCAGGCGCTCAACGCCCTCGTGTTCCTTTATCAGACCGTGCTTCAGATTCCGGTGGGCGATCTCGGGGAGTTTCCCCGGGCGAAACGCCCCAAGCGGCTCCCCGTGGTGATGACCCAGGAGGAGGTCCGCCGCTTGTTCGAGCATCTCGACGGGCTGCCGCTGCTCATGGCCCGCCTGCTTTACGGCTCCGGCATGCGTCTGGCGGAAATGCTCTCGCTGCGGGTCAAGGACCTCGATTTCGCCGCCCGCACCATCCACGTCCGCCATGGCAAAGGGGGCAAGGACCGCGTGACCGTGCTGCCGGAAAACCTCGTCGACCCGCTCCGCCGGCAGCTCGCCCATGGCCGCGCGCTGTTCGATCAGGACCGCGCCCAGGATCTTCCCGGCGTCCATCTGCCCTACGCGTTGGAAGCCAAATACCGGCACGCGGGCAAACAATGGCCGTGGTTCTGGGTCTTTCCCGCCGCCGGACTCTCCACCGACCCGCGCACCCGCCTCGTCCGTCGCCACCATGAGGGGGATTTCGTCATCCAGCGTCCCCTCAAGGCCGCCCTCCACGCCGCCGGGATCCCCAAGCACGCCACGCCGCACACCCTTCGCCATTGTTTCGCCACCCATCTGCTGGAAAACCACTACGACCTCCGCACCGTCCAGGAGTTGCTCGGTCACACCCACGTCACCACCACCCAGATCTACACCCACGTCCTCAACAAACCCGGCCTCAGCGTTCGAAGCCCGCTTGATTTTTGAAACGGGGAGGGCGGTCTCCGTGGCCCGCCATCGCCCGCTTCAAGCGCCTTCCCGCGTGTCCACCTTCAGGTCGCGGACCGTCCCCATCCTCCCGCCCATGGCGGAGGCGAAGCAGGACTCGCCGCCTTGAGCCTCCGCGACCAGACCGACACGTAACGCCTGGCCGACGGCCGAAATCTGAGATCTCTGGAATTGAAGCTTTCCCGGAGCGTGATGGACCGTGCATCTTCGCCTCATGAACCTCGAAAAACCCGCGAGCAAAGCGACTGGTCGCGAAGCATCACGACGGGTTGTAGAATAACTGTTCGGCATGTGGAGAGCGTGGGGTTTTGGAGATATATTTTTATAATTTATAGAGTCACTGGTGGTCAGATGAGAAGTGACGGGGCGAAGCTTTCTTGAGACCACTCCACCGACTCTAGTTTTATTTATCATCTCCGGTATTCAGCTTTCGATTCCCTCGCGACTTCCTCTATTTTCAAGCCACCGTTTTCGATTATCACCGGTTACGAGCACCAGATTATTGTATGCGAATCACCGTCCCGCAGCTTATCTTTTTCACCACCCCGCCGAACCACGCGCTAGAGCCAACGACCATGCTTGGCACGTCGGCTGCGAAGCAGCCTTGGGTGCCAAGCACGGTCGTGGCTCAGCTTTGACGTTCTGCTCAAAAAAATGAACTCCACATACCGCATCGAATTGGACGGCGAGTTCATTGGTGAGACGCGCTTGGAATCAGCCGATCCACCGATGGGCGTTATCGGCGGCAAAGTGACTTTTTCGATCACCGAAGATCCCTACACGTTTTTTAAGCGCTACTGTGAAGCCCGCAACGTCCCTATCAATCAGGATGAGGAGGAGTTTGGCTTCATCGACACTCAGAACATGGACGGGCTGAAGGTTTTTCGTGCTGACGGCGTCGAGATCGCAGGCGTCCCTGGTGCATCGATTTGCGGATTTCGCCAAGAAGGCTACGAGATCACCGTTCTCGGAGTTCCATATCCATTTTACGGGGATGAGTTCCCGCACCACCGAGAAGCCTACGAGAAGCAGTTTTCCCGCGATGATACCGACTAACAAAACCAGCAGAACAAGTCGGTGGTGGACAACCGGCTACTCGTCACGAGTCGGAGTGACCCTGTTGGCTTCAACATTTAACCCTGTTGCGGAGTGGCGCTCCCAGTAGCCGATGCCACACCTCAAACGTTCGGCCACATGAGCACACTCGCCGAAGAGGTCGCCAAGTTTCGCCAGTGGGCTGATTCCGCCGGGTTGCATCCAGGTTGCGGAGAGTGGGAGCTCGACTACCTCGGCTGGGACGAGTTCTACGCTGCGGTCGAGATATTTGTGGAGACGGCTACAGATCGAGTGCTTGGGTCGGCGGAGTTAGATTTGTTGCTCTACGCGCTGGCACGGGACATTGAGGGCTACCGTATCCATGAGACGATGGAACGGTTTCCGACAGTCGCTATTCAAGTTCTTCAGCGTGCAGTTGGCTTCCCGGATACGAATGCTCGCTGGCAGGCCGCATTGCTCTTGGGCAGCATCCGAAGTCCCGATGCTATTTCGCTGCTTCAACACTTTCTCACGGACGAGGCAGAGTCCGTTCGGAAGGTGGCGAGTTGGAGTATCCAAGATTGAGCGCGCTTCATGAGTATGTGGCCGAACAACAGCATTCCACCGAACCGCCATGGGCGAGGCAGCCGGGTTCGGTTTTCACACTTGCCGCGTCCACGGCGGTCGCTGAGTTTGGACGTTCGGCAAATACATCCATGCCATCGAAGCCACACACATTTCCTGAGATCAAAGCGATGCTCGTCACTTTTGACATGATGCCACGTAGTGACGACGGCGTCGTGCAGATGGTTCGACACGATCTTTCGCGGATGAAGAATATCGCGAAGCAGAAGCGTGCGCTGGCGGAGTGTGATGCTTATCGCGTCTGGCGCTCTGAAAAGACGGTCAGGATTGAATTTCTCGATATGAGTAAGCCGGAAGAAAGTCGGATTCGCTTTCGCATGATCTATGACCTGATCCCACCTTTCAGGTGAAGAAGTTCCATCCCACAGAGCCGAACCAGGCGCTAGAGCCAACGACCCTAGCTGTCACGTCTCGTGCTCCGAGCCGCACGAGCCGCGCCAGCTAGGGTCGCGGCTCATCTTGAACGTTCCCTCTACATGTTCCACGCGCCATGCAGAGACTTCGGTTGTTCGCCAGCTCGAATTGCATCGCGGATGCTGTTGATCGAGCGGCCATTTTGGAAGGTGTGTCCGATTTCATTTTCGAGTTGGCAGTATTCATCAAGCAGGTCGGGGTTGGCGCGGCCCGCCACCAGGAGGGCATCACGGGGCGCAAAGATGCAGAAGCGGCAGGAGAGCCGAGGCATTCCAAGATCGTAGGCGGCATGGTGCGGCACGCCGCTTTCGCGGATGCTTTTCCAGACTTCGCCCTCGCTCCAATGTAAGCGCTCCACCCAGCACCTGTTCCCGAGGCGACGAGAGAGGTGATAGATAGCCATGCATGACCTCTATCGTAGATTCCGAGGGCGGTTCCGGCATGATCCGCTCCGACCGCCGGGGCCGCGTGCTGATCGGTGCGGCGCAACGCGAGGCGCTGCTCGATGAATTCGACCGCAGCGGCTTATCCGCGATGGCCTTCTGCCGACTGCACGGCTTGGTTTATCCGACTTTCGCCACCTGGGTCCAGAAACGCCGCCGGCGGCCGGGCGCCACTCCGGCCTTCGCCGAGGTGGTCGTCGAATCCCGCGATGAAGCCCCGGCAGTCGCACCGAACGGGTTGCTGCGCGTCACTCTGACCGGGGGCGTGACTCTTGAAATGAGCGGTCGCGAGCAACTGCCGCTGGTCGTCGAGCTGATCCGCCAACTCTCCGTCCCGTGCTGACGCTCTCCGGCAGCCTCAGGGTGTTCGTGGCGCTGGATCCCTGCGACATGCGCAAATCCTTCGACAGCCTCCACGCGCTGGTCGTCCAGCGGCTGGCCGAAGATCCCAAAGGCGGCGCGGTGTTCGTCTTCGGCAACCGCGCCCGCACCTTGATCAAGCTCCTCCACTGGGACGGCACCGGCCTGTGGGTCCATGCCAAGCGCCTCGAAAAGGGCACGTTTTCCTGGCCGAAACCTTCCAAGGGCGATCACGGCGGCAAAATCAAGCTCGCCCCGGAGGCGCTCGCGCTGCTCACCGACGGCATCGATCTGCGCGGCGCGGTTCCACGGTCGTGGTATGAGCGGGAGTGAGCTTTTCGCCTCCTTTCCGGCACTCCGATTGCTACGTTTCGACCCGTAGATGGCGGATGAGGAAAGGCAACGGCTGTTGGACGAAAACGCCCGTCTGAAAATGGAAAACGAGCTGCTGCGCCAGAAGCTCGACCTCGTATTGCGCAAACTCTTCGGCAAGAGCGCCGAAACGCTCGATGCCGCCCAGCTCGAACTGCTGTTGGGCGAACCGCCGGGAAAACCACCGGCCTCCGCCCCCGGGGACGCACCGGCGGAGGCCGCATCAAGCGCCCCAAAGCCTGAGCGCAAGCCGCGGCGCGAACGCCTGCCCGAGCATCTGCCGGTGGAGGAAACCGTGCTCGACCCCGAGCCGGTCAAAGCCTGCCCCGAAGCCTGGCGGCGCATCGGCGAGGAAATCAGCGACAGCCTGGATTACCAACCGGGACGCGTTTTCATCCGCCGACTGGTCCGGCCGACCTATGTGCGGATCGCCGACCGCGACGCGGCACCCGTCACCGCAAAGCTGCCGCCGCGTTTGCAAGACGGCCTGACCGCCGCTCCCGGACTGCTCGCCCACGTGCTGGTGGCGAAGTTTTGCGACCACCTGCCGTTTTACCGTCAGGAAAAGATCTTCGGCAGCCGCCATGGTGTGCCGCTCGGTCGCAACACGCTCTGCCGCTGGACGGAGCTGGCCACCTTTTGGCTGCGCCCGCTGGCGCAGCGGATTCAGCAGGGGCTGCTCGCCTCCGGTTATCTCCAAGGCGATGAAACGCCCGTCGAATTCCTGGAGCCCGGCCACGGCCAAACCAAGACCGGCTACCTCTGGACCCTGCACCGGCCCGGCGGCGACGTTTTCTACCAATGGCATCCCGGGCGCGGCCAAGCCTGCCTGAATGACTTGCTCGGCGATTTCAGCGGCATCCTCCAGTGCGACGGCTACGCCGCCTACCCGGCCCACGCCGCCAGCCGCTCCGGCATCACGCTCGCCGCCTGCTGGGCGCACGTCCGGCGCAAGTTTTTCGACGCCCTGCAAACCGGGCAAAGCCTCGCGGCCGGGCCGCTCCAAGCCATCGCCGGACTTTACGCCCTCGAAAAGGAGCTGCGCAATGCCCGCGCCGGCCCGGCGGATCGAGCCGCCGTACGGCAACGCGACAGCGCCCCGATCCTCGAAGCTCTCCGCACCGAACTGCTGCGGTTGCGGGCGCATGCCTCCGTGCTGCCCAAAAGTCCGCTCGGCCGAGCCATCGATTACACCCTCGGCTTGTGGCCGAAGCTGGAAATTTTCCTGCGCCACGGCGAGGTGGAGATCGACAACAACGGCATCGAAAACGCCATCCGGCCCACGGCGGTCGGGAAGAAGAACTGGCTGTTTGTCGGCGGCGAGGACACCGGCGAACGCAGCGCCGTGCTCTACACGTTGATCGAGAGCGCCAAGCGCCGCGGTCACGAGCCCTATGCCTACCTCAAGGACGTGCTGGAACGATTGCCCGGCATGAAGAACACCGATCTGGACTCCCTGCTGCCGGCCAACTGGCGTCCCGCCGGGCAAGCCGTCGAACGCCTGCCCGCCGCATCGTAGGGGTGATAGGGGTCTACCTATCACCTCTACCATCCCGCCCCGATACCCGACAACAGGTGCTGGGCGGAGCGCTTACGCCGAGGGCAGCGATGAATCGCCTGCAGAAGTGATGCTCGCGAATACGACTCAGAGCACGCCTGCTTTATACGAAAAACGCCTGCTCCGAAACGAAGCAAGCGTCAGTCGAAATCTTAAAAGGCTCAGCGCGCGGGCTGGGGAGATGCCGAGGCTGTCCCCTGAGAGGGCTCGTCAGCCGGTCGGATGTCATCAAAGCCTCTCAGGCAAACTTGCCCTGTAGCGGGATTTAAATAAAGCAGCGACAAATTGCGAGTCTCCTCCGGCACCGGCCAGATCCCCGCTGCGATTCTCGTCCACTCATTTCCTTTTTGGACGTATGCTTCCATCCTCGCTTGGTAATTCTCCCCCTCCGGGGGTTTGCTGATGAGCAAGGTTTTGCCGGGAATGCAATCGTAGAGGACTTTCTCCAGCTTCAATTTTACGGCGTGCGGGCTGACATTGATGATGAGGAAAGAGCCCGGAGGGAAGGCTCGTTTGGAATCGTCCACGGCCAGGACGGCATTGGTGGCTTTACCATCTGGCTTGCCAGGAAAGAATACCAGAATGGCGGAGTTGCTCGTGGCGGGCAATGAGACTTCTCCAATCAACTCGCCCGGGCGTCCGATGGAGGCATGATCTGGCTTGGTAGTGAAGACCACATTCTTCGAGCCGGTCGCGACCAGAAAGGACTCGTGATTGAGGTAATTCTTGATCTCAACCTTGACTCCCGGGGTGTCGGCAGCGGCGGAGGGATCATGGGCGTAAACTTCGGGTTTACGCTGTTCAGGGCTGAACGCAAGCAGCCGCACCTTGGCTTGAGGCACCTTGGATTGAGCCACTTGGGCAGGAGCCTGCGCAGCCGAGACCGAAATGGAAGCGAAGGCGAAAGCGGCGGTAAGGGCGGAACGACGAATCATGGGCTTATATGGGCGGAGTGGAAGTGTCAGAGTTCGTTCTCGTTCAGATATTTGAACGATACAATCACGAAGCGCCTTCCGAAGGTCTTATTTGCTTGGATCTGCAAGTTGTTGATCTCGGTTTCCGGAGCATCCGACGTTTCGACGAATTCCGGCGTGCGCTGCACTTCCGCCTCGCACCATGTGCGAGCGAGAACCGTGGTACCGCTCGCATCCAGGGCTTCGCCATAAGCCCGGATTTTGAAGGTGTCCCCGCGCACGGTGGCAATCGAAGCAAGCCCTTGCATCAAGTCCCCTTGAGTAATCACGGTCGGAGCCCCCTCGGCGCTGTCGCCATCCATCACGGAAGGGGTGACAATGCCGGTCTTGCGCTTGGGATCCACGCTGGCGATCGAGAGGGTCTTGGAGTCGCGCTGATGAACCGCTTTGTTGATCTGGCTATTCTCAATGGCGGTTTGCAGCAAGCCCGCGGTGCTATGGATCGACGAACTGGAGCCGATCCGCCGGTTGACGAATTCGCCCAGTGTCATGAGCGGCGCATGGTCCGCTTCTCCACGTGCCTTGATTTGGGCGACGATTTCCCTCGCCAGATTCAGGATTTGGTCATCGGTGAGCGTCCGGAAGGCTGCCCAGCGCATCGCATCTGCAGCCGAGTCGTCTCCCAATGGACGGTTTCCGCGGACAACTGGGGTCTTATTCTGGTTACTGTAAGTCTTCGCTTTAAGAGAGTCCGTAGTGCTTGCGGGATTCGTGTCCAAGCTCAAACCATAGATGCTGCGATCGCGAAGAGATGAAAGCGCTGCCCTCCATGCGTCTACCGAAGTGGAGTTCACATTGAACGCTCCGTTGACCGCGACATGCTTGGCAAGCTGTCGGCCGCGCTGATCCGCCGAAAGCAGAGAGATTTCACTCGCCAGCTTCTGGGCATCGCCAACGGCTTTGACGGGTGTCAACCGGGTGTTCAATGCGAGCTTTTTCCCTTCGAACAAATCGGACATCACCGTTTTGCGATCACGGGAAGGCGACAGCAAACTGGTATTATAATCCGTCAGACTGGAGAAAAAGTAGCTGTCCCACAGCGAGTCATTGAGCAGGTAAGAGTGATCCATGGCCATTTTTCCCCCAATGTTGCTGGCCACGCCACCCGTCGGGAGCAAGGGATGCGCCCTTGAGTTTCCAAGCGGATGCACAACCCGCGGAAGAAGAGATGTCGCCACCAAGTTTGTCGGGATCAGATCGCCGAGCGATGCCGCAGGAGCAACGGGAACGTGAAGCATCGACACGAAGGAAGATCCTCCTCCCGCGGCCACTCCTGTAGCGCCATAAAATCCCCGGTTTTTATCGTCGAGTTCGATGCCAGGGAAGGTCGTGAAACTCGTCATCTCAATAAGTCGCACGTCGTAGCTTTGTGCTGCGAGGCCCGTCGTGGTGGTCGTTTGTGAGGCCCCCTCAACCACCATATTGTTGTACAGCCAAGGTTTGGTGTCGGTATATTGATCTTTGGTAGTGCGAGCGGACAATTCAATCATCGCGAATGGCTTTTTTTGGTCCGCTCTTGTGACTGTCTCATTCTGGAAGATGTCAGTAATTTTGAATTCCCTTCTAATGGAGGATCCATTCCAGAGCTCGGCATTCGGATCGCTGAAATTAAATCGATAGCTGCGGAGTGTGTCCTGTTCCACACCTGTATTGCTTGGTTGATCGATGTTGAAATCAGTGCCCGCTACGTTTCCTGCCAATATATCGACTTGGAAATTCGTGGTTGATTGTCCAGCAGCTATTGCCGGCTTGATTTCCGCACTAATCTCGTCGGCAAGATTAGGATCGCGACCTGGATCAGGACCACAGAGACGCATGGTCAAGAGTCCTTCTCCGGCCTTCTCATATTTAGCCGTAGTAAGCGGATTGCGGGGATCGCCAATATTGTCCGTCTGAAGTCCAGCGCGACTGACCCAGCCAGGTGCGCACTCGACTCCATATTTGCCCAATAATTTCGGATCATTTTTTGTTCGATTATCTTTGTTTGCGAATTGCCTTGCGATCGCGTAGTCGAAAAAAGCGGCATTACTATTGGAATTGAACCCGCCAATCGTTTCAGTCACCCAGTTCCACCCCGTCTGGACTCGAGGCGAAAATACCTTCACCTCTCCCGGCTTTAGTTTAAGAGAGTCCGTCAATGCCTCCGAGTTTCCATCAGATAGTATGACGGTGATGCACTTTCGTATGGTATTTGTCGTAGAATACGACCTCTGGAACTGGGCCAGTCGTGACCAGCCGTCATCCACCGTTCGAACATTTTGCCAGTTTGGAGTGGTGCTCAGCCCTCTCCGTTGGAACTTCAAAAGTACGGGAGGATCCCAGATGCGGACGCGGATTTTTTTAAGATCCAAAGCTACATCATAGGGATTGTATAGCGTGATGACGGGATCGTAAACTATGTTGGGAACGGCATAATATTGATACCCCTTGGGATCGCCGTCGTTGTTGAGTTTTTGTCGTCGACCTTGTACATCAAAAGGCATATGTGCGGCCAACGAGAAAACCAATTGGAATTTCGCGAGCACAGGAAGCAGGCGTTCGTTATCAGGCGTGGGATTCACTCCCGCGAGTGTGCTATTTACAACAAAATCTTCATTGCCGGCAGCCTCCGGCATGTAAGTGGGCACGCCATTGACAAGAGTCACATTTTTGTACTTGCGATAATGAGTCCTCAAATACGTCCAAGTGGGCGCACCATTCGCCGTGGTGAATGCTTCGGGATAAGGGCTGTTCGGGGTGCGGAAGCCGTTCGTGGGCAATGAGGCGTCCTCAAAAAGCGAGGTGAGGTCACGCTTCAATCCGCCGTTCGCCGTGTCGGTGAGAAGACCGATGCTATTCGTCGTGAAATCGTGGAAGCGCTTGCGGATCAGATCCGCGTTTTGAATATCAACGGGAAAAACCGCCGTTTCGAGTGTGTAGAGTTTTTCCGGGTTCTTGAGGTTTTTCAGAGAAGACTCGAGAATATCCGGGCGCATCCGATAGGGAGAATTGCGGGAGGAGATTTCTTCGCCCTCAGTTTGAGCGGTTTTTGGCTCGCCCAGCTGGATTGGAGCCTTGGTGCTCTCGTCAAAGACCGCCCATGCGTATTTGCCGGGTTTGGTGTCGTGGGCAAGCTTGACTTTCTCGGCCATTACCATGGTGGAAACTCCCTGGCTATCCTGACGATCGCCGACCAGTTTAACGCTATCGGGCTGGTTTTTCGGCAACCCTGACGCGAATTGGAGTTGCTCCGCAGCTTGGGGGTCCGCCGTTGAAACCAGCCAGCGCTGGAATTGGCGTTGTTTCTGGTTATAGGAAGGGCTTCCCGTGGGGGTTGGGGCCCAATGCCATCCCGCCCATGCACCGGTGAGGCGGGGTTGCGCGGCATTGCTCACCACCGCTGCAGCGGGGGCCGACACGCTTTGGTCCGGGCCCATGGTTTTCTGCAATTCCCCCAAGGCGATCATCAACGCCAGCCGGGCATTGGCGCGAGCGAGGGCGAGGTCGGCTTCGGTTTTGCCGGAACGGACGGTGACGGTGGAGAGCGTGAGCAGGCCGACCGCGATGAGGGTCAGCAGGATCATCATCGACAGGGTCGCGATGAGCGCGAAGCCTCGTTTGAAGTGGCGACGAGGGTGCCGGAAGGTGAATCGGGTTTTCATGGGTTCGCCGGGAAAAGGTTTCTGTATATACAAAGTCATCCAAGCGGAGCGTGGATTTGCAACGAAAAAATTTGGCCGGAGCTCCCTCAGCTCACCTCGCTGATGAAAAGCGGCGGGCGGTCGAGGGTGTCGCCGGTGTGGCGGCCGATGAGCTGGCGGTAGAGCGGGCTTTCGGGCGTCAGCACGGTGAACTCGGTGCCGAGGTGGTCCAGTGTCAGGCCGCCGGCGGCGGGGGCGAGCAGGAAAAAGGCGGTCTCGCCGTCGAGATCGGCTTCCACCAAGGCACCGGCGTCGATCGCCTCGTCGATGGCGAAGGCGGGCGGCTCGAAGGTTTCGAAAATCCGGATGGCGGCGGCGAGTTCCTCGACCTGGCGGGCCTGTCCGGTGGCGAGGTAGGACGCTTCCAGGTTACGTGTGTCGTATTTGCTCTCCGCCTTGCTGCCGGGGTCGGTGGCGGCGGCGTGGGCTTCGCGCGCGGCGGCGGCGAGCCGCTCGAATCTCGCGCGAAGTTCGGCGCGGATGCGTTCGAGAAGAGCGGATTTGGACGACATGGGAGCAGAAGTGTCGGGAAAATGCCTCGTCTCGGGCCGCTGCGGCCACGGGATTACTTCGGCAGGGCTTCGAGTTCCTCCCAGCGGGCGTAGAGGCGGGCGGTTTCGGCTTTGGCGGAGTCGAGCTTCGCCAGCGTCTCCGGCAGTTCGGCGAAGCGCGTGGCGTGGAAATCTGGGTCGTTGATGAGCGCTTCCAGTTCCGCGACGGTTTCCTCGGCGGCGAGGATGGCGTCCTCCATGCCTTCGAGTTCCTTGCGCTCGGCGAGGGTGAGTTTGCGGGGCTTGGCCACCGTGGTGGCGGCCTTCTGGCGGGCGGCGGCTTCCTTGGCGGCGGCCGCGGCGAAGAGTTTGTCGCGTTGCTCGCGGGCCTGGCGCTTTTCCAGGTAGTAGGAGTAGTTGCCCGGCTGGACGACCACGCCGTCGTCCTCGAAGGCGACGATCTGGTCGCAGATCCGGTCGAGGAAATAGCGGTCGTGGGACACGACCAGCACGCTGCCGTCGAAGTCGGCCAGCGCTTCCTCCAGCATCCGTAGCGAGGGGAGGTCGAGGTCGTTGGTCGGCTCGTCGAGGACCAGCAGGTTGCCGCCGGTTTTCAGCACCTTGGCGAGCATCAGCCGGGCGCGTTCGCCGCCGGAAAGGAGGTCGACGCGTTCGTTGATCCGCTGGTCGTTGAACAGGAAGCGGCGGAGATAGGCGCGGGCGCCGAGCGTCTGGTCGCCGAACTGGAGTTTTTCGTTGCCGTCGGAAATCTCGTCGAGCAGCGAGCCGGTGCCGTCGAGCGCCATGCGGGTCTGGTCGATGTAGTTAACGCGGACTTTTTTCCCGAGCACGGCGGTGCCTTCGGCGGGCGGGAGCTGGCCGAGGCAGAGCTTGATGAGGGTGGTCTTGCCCACGCCGTTGCGGCCGACGATGCCGGTGCATTGGCCGGGGCGAAGGGAAAGCGTGAGATGACGGAACAACCAGCGGGGCGAGGCGGCGGTGCCGACGTTGACGCCGGCTTCCTCCAGTTCGACCACGGTGTTGCCGAGATCCGGCGGCGGCGGGATGAGCAGGTCCATTTCCCGCTCCTCGGGCGGGGCTTGCAGGCCTTCGATTTCGTAGAACTTGTCGAGCCGGTGGCGCGATTTCGTGCCGCGGGCCTTCACGCCGGAGCGGACCCATTCGAGCTCCTCGCGCAGGAACCGCTGGCGGCGTCGCTCGGTTTGCTCGGCGATTTGGTTGCGAATCGCCTTCGATTCCAGGTAGGCGGTGTAGTTGCCCGGATGGGAAAACGCCCGGCCTTGGTCGATCTCAATGATGCGCGTGGCGATGACGTCGAGGAAGTAACGATCGTGGGTGACGAAGATGACCGCGCCGGGGAACGTTTTGAGGAACGCCTCGAGCCAGCGGATCGACTCGGCGTCGAGGTGGTTCGTCGGCTCGTCGAGCAGCAGCAAATCCGGTTGGGAAACGAGCGCGCGGCAGAGCGCGACGCGGCGTTTTTCCCCGCCGGACAGCGGACCGGTCTCGGTTTCCAGCGGTGCGGTGCCGAGGGCGGTCGAGATCGCCTTGATGCGGGCGTCAAGGTTCCAGCCGTCGGCGTGCTCGATCAAATGCAGCAAATCGGCGAGTTCGGCCTCGGACCCTTCGCCGTGTTCGTAACGACGGATCGCCTCGACCAGATCGGCCGCGCCGGCGGCGATGTTGTCGTAAACGCTGAGAGCCGGATCGATTTCGAACTCCTGCGGCAGGTAGCCGACGCGGATGCCGCGGCGCAGCGAGAGATCGCCGGAATCCGCTTGCTGCTGGCCGGTGAGAATTTTGAGCAGCGAGGTCTTGCCGCAGCCGTTGCGGCCGACGAGGCCGACCTTTTCGCCCGCGGAAACGGCGAGCGTCACGCCATCGAGCAGCGTTTGATAACCGTAGGAAAGGCGGAGTTCGTTGGCGGAGAGCAGGACGGACATGACCGCGGGGATCACGTTTCAGCCGCCGCGGAAAGGCAAGATTCTTTAGGCACCGCGAATCGAGCGAATCATACGAATCCTTTTGAGCCGCAAAAAATCGCAAAAAACAGGGGAAGAATGAGGAATCAGGAAAGCAGGAAGCAAGGAATGGAGGCGCTCATTCTGATGCCTGAAATTCCTGCTTTCCTTATTCAAAAAGAGATTCGCGAGCGCGCGGTGCCCGGTTTCTTCGCGGAATTCAGTTCGTCACCGCCTCCCAGACGTGGTGGCCGCGGTGGCTGGCGGGGATGGCGTCGTCGTCCAGATCGTCGAAATCGCCTCGCAGGGCTTTGAGCGCGAATTTCTCGTCGTCGATTTCATGCCGCGTCCGGATCCCCAGTCGGCGGAGGATGGGAATGGGCGGGCACCAGCCCTTCGTGGCGTAGAGGAACAGGAAGGGCAGAATGAAGCACGGAATCGCGAAGAATTTGCGGTTCACGAGCAGCCCGAACGCCACGCCGCTGAAGGCGATCGCCGAGGCGTTCATTTCCAACAAGCGGTCGATGTCCCACTCGTTTTCCAGATTCCGGATGCGTTCGGACAGCCGGGCCTTGGAATCGATGGCAGCTTCGATGATGCGATGCTCCGCCTGCTCCTGAATTCGCTGGTTCACGCATTCCGCGGTATGCGCTTGGACGCGGTCGAAATATTTCATGGCGGGTGAATGGGTTGAAGAACCAGACAAGATACCGCAAGAGGCAGGGAGGATCGAGGGGTTTTGGGCGGGCAGTCCGTGCGCCAGCTTTTCGTCCCCCGGGCGCCACGGAGGCGGGGAGGTCGCTCACCCTTTGACAGCCGGGATTTGGCCGCTATTTTTGCGGCCCTCAACCCCACTTTTCCCATGAGCGAAGCCACTCTCGAAACGCACGCGTTCCAGGCCGAAATCAAGCAGTTGCTCGATTTGGTCGTTCACTCTCTCTACACCGACCGCGAAATTTTCCTTCGCGAGCTGATCTCCAACGCGTCCGACTCGATGGAGAAGCTGCGCCACCTCCAGGGCACGGAGAAGGAGATGCACGACGCGGCGCTGCCGTTGGAAATCCACATCACCACCGACGCCGAGGCGAAGACGCTGACGATCGAGGACCGCGGTATCGGCATGACCCGCGGCGAGCTGGTGGAAAACCTCGGCACCATCGCCCACTCGGGCACCAAGGCGTTCCTGAACGCGATGAAGGAAAGCGGCGGCCAGCCGGGCAACATGATCGGCCAGTTCGGCGTCGGGTTCTATTCGGCGTTCATGGTCGCCGGCGAGGTGCAGGTGTTCACCCGCAGCTGGCGCGAGAACGGCGAGGATCTTGTCTGGACCAGCGATGGCGCGAGCGGTTACTCGATCGAGGAGGCGTCCGGCCTTTCGCGCGGCGTGAAGCTCGTGCTCAAGCTGAAGGAGGAGCACGCGGAGTTCTCCGACGCCGCCAAGGTGAAGCACCTGATCGAGCGCTACAGCAACTTCGTCGGCTTCCCGATTTTTCTCAACGGCGAGCGGGTCAACCAGGTCGAGGCGCTGTGGCTGAAGAACAAGGCGGACGTCAGCGAGGAGGAATACAAGGCGTTCTATCAGTTCACCGGCCACGCCTACGACGAGCCGGCCTACCGCCTGCACTTCAGCGCCGACGCGCCGCTGGCGATCAACGCGCTGGTGTTCGCCCCGTCGGAAAACGCCGAGCGCTGGGGGATGACCAAGCTGGAGCCGGCGGTCGCGCTCTACTGCAAGAAGGTGCTCATCGACCACTCGCCGAAGGGCCTGCTGCCGGAGTGGCTGCGCTTCCTCAAGGGCGTCATCGACAGCGCCGATCTGCCGCTGAACATCTCGCGCGAGACGATGCAGGACAGCGCGCTGGTGCGGAAGCTCGGCAGCGTGATCACGAAGCGGGTAGTGAAGATGTTCGAGAAGGAGGCCGAATCCGATCCGGAGAAATTCCAGGCGTTCTACCGCAAGTTCGACCGCTTCTTCAAAGAAGGCGTCGCCACCGACCACGCGCATCGCGACGGGCTGGCGAAACTGCTCCGCTTCGAGTCGTCGCTGACCGATGAGGGCAAGCTGTCCGGTTTTGCCGACTACGTTTCCCGCGCCAAGGACGGCCAGGACAAGGTCTACTACCTCGTCGGCCCGAGCCGCGCGCAGCTCGACAACAGCCCGTATGTCGAGGCGTTCAAGGCGCGCGGCCTGGAGGTCGTGTATTTCACCGATCCGGTGGACGAATACGTCGTCGAGGCGCTCGGTGAGTTCGAGGGCAAGAAGCTCGTGTCCGTCAGCCAGGCCGGCGTCGAGCTGGAGGATCAGGCGGCCGAGGGCGAGGCCCTGGGCGAGGCGGAGACCGAGAAGCTCTGCGCGTTTTTGAAAGAGGAGCTCGGCGAACGCGTCGCCTCGGTCGCCAGCGGCAAGCGCCTGGTCGACAGCCCGGTGATCGCACTGGTGCCGCAGGACGGGCTTTCGCCGCAGATGCGCCAGATGATGAAGGCGATGGACGAGAACTTCCGCGACGAGGTGAAAGTCGAGCTGGAGATCAACCCGCGCCACCCGCTGGTGAAGAAGCTCGCCGCCACGGCGGAGTCGAACCCGGAGCTCGCCAAACTCGTCGCCGGCCAGCTTTTCGACAACGCCTTGATCGCCGCCGGCTTGCTCGAAGACGCCCGCGACACCGTGAAGCGGATGAACGCGCTGATGGAGAAGGCGATGGGGTGAAGAAGTTCGCGGGTTTTCAGGAAGAGAACAGGCACCCACATGCTTATCGTTTACCTTTACCAGAACTGCTCGACCTGCCGGAACGCGAAGAAGTGGCTGCAGGAGAAGGGGATCGCCTTTGAGGAAAAGGCGATCCGCGAGACGCCGCCGACCGTCTCCGAACTGGCGCGGGCCGAGGCCGCGGTGGGCATGGGGCGCTTGTTCAACACTTCCGGCGGCGACTACCGCGAGCTGGGGCTGAAGGACCGTTTGCCCGGCATGGCGAAAGAGGAGGCCTTCGCCTTGCTCGCCGCCAACGGCAACCTCGTGAAGCGGCCGTTCGTCATCAGCGACGGCGTGGCGCTGACCGGGTTCAAGCCGGAAGAGTGGGCGAGGGCGCTGGGGGAAAACTAACAGGCTTTACTGTTCATTTGAACTGGTTGAGGGTGCGGCATGAACCCCGCGCCCGGAGCTCCCTTGGACTGGCTGTTCCTCGATTTGAACAGCTACTTCGCCAGTGTGGAGCAGCAGGAGCAGCCGCGCCTGCGGGGCAAGCCGGTGGCGGTGGTGCCGGTGATGACCGATTTCACCTGCGCCATCGCGGCGAGCTACGAGGCGAAGGCGTTCGGGATCAAGACCGGCACGATGGTCCGCGAGGCGAGGGAGAAGTGCCCGTCGATCGCTCTGATCCTGGCGCGGCACGACGTCTACGTCCGCTACCACCACCGGGTGCTGGAGGAGGTCGACCGCCACCTGCCGATCCACAACGTCGCGTCGATCGACGAAATGGCCTGCCAGCTGACGGGCAAATGGCGCGAGCCGGCGAATGCGCTTGAACTGGCGCGCCGGATCAAGGCGGGGCTGCGCGAGAACGTCGGCGAGTGCATCCGCTGCTCGATCGGGCTTTCCACGAATCGTTACCTGGCGAAGGTCGCGACCGACCTGCAGAAGCCGGACGGGTTGGTCGTGCTGCATCCGGACGAGCTGCCCGGACGGCTGATGGCCTCCGAGCTGCGCGATTTCCCCGGCATCGGACGGAACATGGAGGCGCGCCTCAACGCCGCGGGCATCCGCACCTTCGCCCAGCTCTGGGCCTGCGAGCCGAAGCGGCTGCGCGCGGTCTGGGGCAGTGTGCAGGGCGAGCGGTTCTGGCACGCGCTGCGCGGCGTCGAGATTCCGGACGAGGAGACGCGCCACGGCAGCGTCGGCCACAGCCACGTCCTTTCGCCCGAGCAACGGCCGCCGGCGATGGCCGAGCGGGTGACGCGGCGGCTGCTGCTGAAGGCGGCGAACCGGTTGCGGCGGATGGAGCACGTGGCGGAGTGCCTGCACGTGTCGCTGCGGCTGGAGAACGGCCAACGGCTGGAGAACGCGCGGAAGTTCCCGCCCTTGTCCGACAGCGTGACTTTGCAGGAATGCTTCACGGAGATGTGGACGGAGCTGGCGGTCGAGCTCGGCCGGCTGCGGGTCAAGAAAACGGCGGTCACCCTGACCGGGCTCTCGCCCGTGGCGTCGCACACGCAGCTGGAATTGTTCGCCGGCGGGGCGTCGGCGGAGGCGATGGAGAAGCGCGCGCGCTTGTCGCGGGTGCTCGACGGGCTGACGGAGAAGTTCGGCCGCGACGCGGTGACGATCGGGATTTCTCCGGGCGAGGGGTCGAGCTTCACCGGCACCAAGATCGCGTTCAACCGCGTGCCGGAGCCAGAGGATTTCGAGGAAAAGTAGCTCAAACATTCCTGTTTGAGTTTCAGAAGGAGAACGCAAGCAGGGATGCTCGCGCTACTTTGCAATTACAAACGGACCCCTTGATCGGGGCGTTCGTTTGTCTAACATCGCCTCAAGTTCCATTGAGAACGACATCGTCAGCCGAATGCGCCGGACGCGTGGTCCGGAGCAGCGGGGGAACCAATCCCGGCCGTTTTTCCAGGGCGTTGAGCCATGGCCTGCGGTCTTGGGGCGAGCGGTGCCTGCGGCACCGGGAGCACATGGTGGCTCCAGCCCGACAGCTAACCCCGTAGGCATCACCGTGAGGCGCGGTCCGTTCGGCGTTTCTCCTGACAAGAGGGCACCGCGGCGATCGTGGCTTCGCTGCTTGTAACATAGGTCCGGTTCCTGCGGTTCCGCAGGGAAGCGGAACCGGCCCATCGACCCTACAAAGGAGAAAACACACACATGATTGCTGGCATTCTGTTCAGCACCGGGATCGTCTTCGCCGTCTTGATCGGCCTGGCGATCATCATCTACCTCGGCTTCGGCGTGCGCTACATTCCGCACCGCCGCGTCGGGATCATCGAGAAACTGTGGTCGGCCAGCGGCTCGCTGAGCGGCGGCCGCATCATCGCCGTGAAGGGCGAGGCCGGTTTCCAGGCGAAACTGCTGCGCGGCGGCCTGTACGTCGGCTACCCGTTCTGGAAATACAAGATCCACAAGGCTCCGCTGATCACCGTGGCGGAAGGCCGCATCGGCTATGTTTATGCCCGCGACGGCCAACCCTTGCCGCCGGTGCAAACGCTCGGCCGCATTGCCGACTGTAACGGTTTCCAGGACGCCATTGCGTTCCTGGAAAACGGCGGCCAGCGCGGTCGTCAGCGCGGCATCCTGCGTGAAGGCGTCTACGCCATCAACACCGCCGTGTTCATGGTCATCACCGAGACCGGTGTGCATACCGGCCCGATTTCGAGCGAGGAGAACCGCATGGCCCAGCACTGGTTGGAAGAATTGCAGCGCCAGAACGGCTTCATGCCGGTGGTGGTGGGCGATCCGACCAACCGCAACGGCACGCCGCCGAACCCGCACAGCGGGCTGTCCGAGTCCGACAACATCGGGGTGATCACCGTGCATGACGGTCCGTCGCTGGAAGCGGGCGAGGTGATCGCGCCGGAGGTGCGCGACGCCGCGGGCGGCCCGGGTCACAACTACTTCCAGGATCCCGAGACGTTCCTCGCGCTCGGCGGCCGCCGCGGCAAGCAGCTCCAGGTGCTCACCGACGGCACGTATTTCATCAACCGCTGGTTCGCCACGGTGGAACTGAAACCGAAGACGCTCATTCCGATCGGCTACGTCGGCGTGGTCATCGGCTACTTCGGCGGCAGCGGCGACGACGTGACCGGCGCGAATTTCCGCTACGGCGAGCAGGTGGAGACCGGTCGCCGAGGCGTCTGGAAGCAGGCGCTGACGCCGGGCAAATACGCGCTCAACCCGTACGCGCTGAAAGTCGAGCTCGTGCCGACGGTGAACTTCGTGCTGCGCTGGATAAACGGGCAGACCGAAAACCACAAATACGACGAGCACCTGAGCAGCATCCCGCTCATCACCGCCGACGGCTACGAGCCGCTGCTGCCGCTCAGCCTGGTGTTGCACATCGACTACCAGAAGGCGCCGCGCGTCGTGCAGCGCTTCGGCGATGTCAGCCGCCTGATCAGCCAGACGCTCGATCCGATCCTGACCGCGTATTTCCGCGACGTCGCGCAGAGCAGCAACATGCTCGAACTTCTGACGCAGCGTGAGGAAATCCAGCGCCGCGCGACCGAAGAACTCGGCCGCCGGTTCGAGAGCTACGACATCAACTGCGTCGCCGTGCTGATCGGTCGTCCGGAAAGCGTGCACGCCCAGCCGGGCGAAGATCCGATCGACCGCTTGTTCGACCAGCTCCGCCAGCGTCGCCTGGCCGAGGAGCAGAAGGAGACGTTCTCGAAGCAGCAGGAGGCAGCTTTGCAGCTCAAGGAACTCAACGAGGCTCAGGCCGTCGCGGCCCGCCAGACCCACCTCACGGAAACGCAGATCGAGATCCAGGTCGCGGCGAACCGCGGTTCCGCCCAGCTCGCGGAGGCCGAACGCTTGGCCAAACGCGAGATTGCGATGGCCGAAGGCCAGGCCCGGGTTGCCGAGCTGAATGGTCATGGCGAAGCGCTGCGCATCCGCCAGATCGCGGAAGCCGATGCCTCACGCATCGCCCAGATCGGTGAGGCGGAGGCGACGGTCAGCCGCCAGAAGGTGGCCGCCTATGGCGACAACCGGCTCTACGCGCTCAACTTGGTCGCCAGCGAGCTGGCGAAGAGCGAACAGCCGCTGGTGCCGGAAAAGCTGGTCATGCTTGGCGGCGGCGAAGGCGGTCAGCTCGGCGCCCAGGCCGGAGTGTTCCAAGCGATGATGCAATTGCTCACCGCCTGGGAAACGCTGAAAGAGGAAGCGCCGACCGTGGCGGAGCCCGCCGTGCCGGCAGGACAAGAAGCGGCCTGATCTTTTAAAGCGGCAAGCCGGTGAAACGGCTTGCCGCCTTCGCCGCGTGCGTGCCGGTGGCGAAGCAGCCTTGCATCAGGTAACCGCCGGTCGGCGCTTCCCAGTCGATCATTTCTCCGGCGACGAACACGCCCGGGAGCTTTTTCAGCATCAGCGATGCATCGAGTTCGCTCCAACAAACGCCGCCGGCCGAGGAAATCGCTTCGTCGATGGGTCGTGGCCCGGTGAAAGCGACGCGGCAGCTCTTCGCCCGGCGGGCGAGCGCTTCGAGCGGAACCGATTCATCGAGCCCGTCGCAGACGATCGCATGCGCCGCGGCGGAGAGTTTCCAACGCTCACGGCAAGCGGCGAGCCGGCCGTGTTTCACCGACTCCATTTTCCGCAGCAGGTCGCCGTGGCTGAAGGTCGGTTTGAAATCGATCTCGACGGCGGGTTCGTCCATCGCGCGCAGCGCGGCGCCGAGCTGATAGATCGCGCCGCCTTCCAGCCCGTAGGCGGTGACCATCAGCTCGCCGATCGCCTCGCGGCCGTTCGCCCGCACGACGAGGTTTTTCAGCGGCTCGCCCTCGGCGGCGACGAGCACGGCGGGCGACCAGGCATGCTCCCAACCGCAGTTCGCGGGCACGAGCGGATTCACCCGGATGCCGAGCTCGGCAAGCGGAGCCACCCAGCGGCCGTCGGACCCGGTGATCGGCCAGGACGCGCCGCCAAGCGCGAGGATCACTGCGTCGGTTTCGTGGTCGCGCGGTTCGCCGTGGCAATCGAAGCCGAGAGAAATCCGTTCGCCCACGTCGAGCGAGGTCCAGCGGTGGTTCATCGCGAAGCTCACGCCCAGGCCGCGCAGGCGGTCGATCCAGCGGCGGAGCAAGGGCGCGGCCTTCATTTCACGGGGATAAACCCGGCCGGTGCGCTGTTCGAACGTCTCGATGCCAAGCCCGGCCGCCCAGTCGCGGAGGTCCTGCGGGGTGAACGCCTCCAGCACGCCGCGCCAGAATCCTTCGGGTTGGTCCGGGCCGGTGTAGCGTTGGACAAAGCCATCGAACGCCTCGCCGTGGGTCAGGTTCAGTCCGCCACGGCCGGCGACGAGCAGCTTGCGGCCGACCGACGGTTTGGCGTCGAACACGGTGACGCGCGCGCCCGCCTTTGCCGCGATCTCCGCCGCGCGCAGTCCCGCGGGACCACCCCCGATGATTGCCAAATCCATGCGGGCCGAGGGTTAGCGGGAAAAGCGGGCGAAATGGACCCAAAAATCACCGGGTTGCGCAACCTGTCGACGGAGCCGAACGTGAAGAGTGATGAAAGCGACTTCCAAAAAGCAGCAAATGGCCGCTGGTGCCGCACTGTCGGCGAAAGAAGGCAAAACCCCGAAATCCAAGCTCAAGGGCGCGTCGAAGCAGATGGTCGAGTCGATGAGCAAAACGGCATTGAAGGAAATGGCGGGAACGAAGCGGAAGAAATTGCCGACGAAGAAGAAATGAGCGGAGATTCCGCGCGTCATGACCGTTCTAGCCGATTCTTTCATCGATCTGCCGACCAGCCGCGGCCCGATGCGCGTCCATTTGTTCCTGCCGCTGGGCGGAGGCAAACGGCCGGGCGTCATTTTCTACTCGGAGATTTTCCAGGTCACCGGCCCGATCCGCCGCATGGCCGCGGCGTTGGCGGGCGAGGGCTACGTCGTCGCCGTGCCCGAGGTTTACCACGAGTTCGAGCCGCTCGGCACGGTGCTGGCCTACGACCAGGCCGGCTCGGACCGCGGCAACGCGCTGAAGTTCACCAAGGAGATCGATTCGTTCGACGAGGACACCGACGTGGTGGCGAAGTTCCTGCTCGCGCACGAGGCGTGCAACGGCCGCCTCGCGAGCTACGGCGTCTGCCTCGGCGGCCACCTGGCGGTGCGCGCGGGCCTGCACGAGGCGATCACCGCGGTGGTCGCGTTCTATCCGACGGACATCCACACCGGGAAGCTCGGCGCGGGGAGCAAGGATGACACGTTCGAGCGCATGAAGACGATCGACGCGTCGCTCTTCCTCGCCTGGGGCCGGCAGGATCCGCACGTGCCCGTCGACGGTCGCCGGCAGATCCACCAGCTGCTCGAAGACCACGACCGCGACTTCGAGTGGCACGAGTTCAACGCCGCCCATGCCTTCCTGCGCGACGAAGGTAATCGTTACAACCCGGCGCTCGCCCGTGTCGGCATGGCGCTGATGCTGCGGTTCCTTGAGGAGAAGATCGGGTGAAGACGGAAGACTTGAAGAAGCAAGACGGAAGAGAAGAGTGCCAATGCAGGCTCTCTTCTGCGGTTTTGGCCGAATGCCTTCGCGGTTGTTTCCGCTTTGCCCGCCACCTCGTGTCTTGTTAGAAAAGCTGCATGCTTGGCCGGTTGAGTGCCAACCTGCAAAACCCGACCGATTGGATTACAATGCAGTCAGTAATGGATATGAAAAAACTACTCATCGGTGCTTGCCTGCTCCACGCTCCGGTCTGTTTTGCGCAGCAAGTCGAGATTGCCGCGTCGCTATCTCCGGAAGATCTTGGTGCATACAAGTGGGTCTTCACTGGCACGGCTCCAAAAGACAGTGTGATTGTCTTCAGGGTGACCACAGTGCGGGAATGGTCAGGTGGGAAGGTGGAGACTCGGATTTACGATACGGTTCATTATTCGCCCGGCAAGGAGCAGAGCGCGTCAGTCTTCTTTATCGATCCACACTATTTCGACAGGAATGATGAAGAGCCCGTGTGGCACTTCCGTGCTCTCGGAGGAACAGGTTCGATTCCTGGGCGGTATGTGAGTTCCTCTTACGGGGGTAATAAGGGTGAGATTAATTTTGTGAGTGAGAAGTGGGGAAAGACAAAGAAGATATTCGAGGCTTTCGTGAAATCGTATGATGATGCTGTGCTGTTGTATGGCGATTTGCCTTCGATTGTTCCAAACATCGGGTGGAGTTGGGCTGGGTCACCAAAAACACAGAGCGAACAAGACGGTGGTGGACAACCGGCCACCCGTTCTGAGTCGAAATGACCCGCGGATTCAAGAGGCCTGCGCAACCGGGGTGGCGGGTTGAAGATGTCGTCGCGTTTCCGGTAGCCGGTGCTACACCTTGACGTTCGTTCCGCCGGACGTGCTGCCATTTTTTCGTAATGAAGAGCTTGCACGTTCCGTTCGTTCGTCGTGGCGGATCTCCCGCCGCCCCGCCGGGGGCAAAATTTTGTTTCGTGCCTGATCCGGTGGTTCGTCGCTGCACTCCTCAGCGACCGGCTAATTTCCCTCATCCCCTGGGATGGAGAGTTTGCTTCAGTCTCCCAACGCCTCCACATGTGCGAGGGCGGCGCGGGCGAGGCCGGCGGGGTCGTAGCCGCCTTCGAGCACGGAAACGATCCGCCCGTCACAGAAGCGGCCGGCCAGCGAGACACAGCGGCGGGTGAGGGCGGCGAAGGTTTCCGCATCCCAGTTCAGGCCGCCGAGCGGGTCGCTGGCGAGCGCGTCGAAGCCGGCGGAAATCAGCAGGAACTCCGGCTGGAAGGTCTCGATGGCCGGGGCCGCGTGTTCGTCCCACGTTTTCAGGGCGAACGCGCCGTCGCTGCCGGCGGGCAAGGGGAGGTTCAAGGTCGCGCCTTCGCCCTCGCCCCGGCCGCGTTCGCTGGCGGGGCCGGTGTAGGGGTAGAGCCCTTGCTCGTGTAGCGAGACGTAGAGCACGGTCGGATCTTCGAGGAAGATCGACTCGGTGCCGTTGCCGTGATGGACGTCCCAATCGACGATCGCGACGCGCTTCAGGTGGTGGCGCGATTGTAGGAAGCGCGCGGCGATGGCGACGTGATTGAAGATGCAGAAGCCCATGCCGCGCGAGGCGGTGGCGTGGTGACCGGGCGGGCGGACGGCGCAGAACACGCGGGAAACCTCGCCGCGCATCACGGCCTCGGCCGCGGCCAGCACGCCGCCGGCGGCCTCGCGGGCGACGTCGTAGCTTTCCGGGCAGATCGCGGTGTCGCCGGTGCGGAGCTGGTCGGCGAAGGCCTCGACGTCGCGGTAGACGAGGTCGTGATACCAATGCTCGTGGGCGAGCAGGATCTCCGGGACGGTCGCCGCGCGGCCGGGCAAACGGACGATTTCCGGCGGCAATTCCTCCAGCGCGGCGCGCAGCGCGCGGTAGCGGGCGGGCGATTCCGGGTGGGTGGCGCCGGGGTCGTGGCGTTCGTAGCAGGCGTGGTAATGGACGCCCACGGGTGTCGTGCCGCCGTTCATCGTTCGATCCGCCGGATGGATTTGCGCGTGAGAAACGCCTTTCGCCCGCGGACGATGCGGTCGACGGGCATGCGGTAGCATTTCTCGTCGTCGTCGGACAAGGTGGTGGCGTCGGTGGCACCGGCGGAAAGGAACAGCCCGGCCATCGGCCGGTTTTCCCGCAGGACGCTCGCCCAGAATTCCGTCACGCCACGACGTTTGGCGATGGCGGCCAGTTCGCCCAGCAGAAAGCCGGACATGCCGATGCGGCGCGTGTCTTCGTGGACGACGAAGGCGACCTCGGCGCGGGTGCCGTCGTTGTCGAGGTAATAGCGGCCGATCGCCCGCAGCTGCGGATGGTCGAGGTCGTCGGTGAAGAGTCCGAGCGCGAGGTCTTTCGTTTGGTCGATCGCCGTCAGCTTGTAAGCCGATTCGCCCGTCATGCGGTCGCGCTGGTAGCCGTAGCGCAGCCGCACGGTTTCCTCGTCGTGGGAATAGAAGAACTCCTGGAGCGTCCGCATGTCGCTCGGGTGCAGCGGGCGGAGGAAGAACTTGCGGCCGTCGAAATCGACCCACGCCGACTCGATGCCACCGGGTTCCGTGCCCGGTTGGGTGGCGGGCATGGTGAAGAACTTCGGCAGCCAGCCGCGTTCGCGCGCGCCGGCGAGCAAGGGTTCGCGGTGGTCCGGGTGGGCGATTTCCACCAGTCGCATCACGCGCTCGCGGATGCTGCGGCCGTGGAGGTTGGCAACGCCATATTCGGTGACGACGAAATGCACGTCGCCGCGGCCGGTGCAGACGCCGGAGCCGGGATCGAGCCCGGCGACGATGCGCGAGCTTCCATCGGCGTCGGAGGTGGAAGTCAGCACGAGGATGGGCCGGCCGCCCTTGCTGTGACCCGCGCCGCGGATGAAGTCCTGCAACGCGCCGATGCCGCCGTAAAAGTGGTGGCCGCTGGAATCGCGCACGACCTGGCCGGTGAGGTCGATTTTCCGCGCGCCGTTGATCGCGACCATCCGGTGGTTGCGGGCGATCCGCTGCGGATCGTTCACCCAATCGCTCGGGTGGAGTTCGAGATCGGGGTTGCGGTCGGCGAATTGATACACCTTGCGGCTGCCGACGATGTGGCTGGCGACGATCTTACCCGGCCGGAAGGTTTTCGCCGAGTGATCGACCGCGCCGCGTTTGACCAGATCCATCAGCGTGTCGTTGAACAGGCCCGAGTGGATCCCGAGGTGGCGGTGTTTGCGCAGGGCGCGCGCCACGGCGTCCGGGCTGTTGCCGAGGCCGAGCTGGATCGTCGAGCCGTCCTCGACGAGCTGCGACGCGTAACGGCCGATTTTGGCGTGCCGCCAGTCGAGCACCGTCGGCTCGGTCTCCGGTAGTTCGGCGGCGGCTTCGAGAAAATAGTCGATACGCTTCGCCGGGATCAGCGCCTCGCCGCCGGTCCACGGCATCCGCGGATTCACCTGGGCGATCACCAGGCGGGCGGACTGGATCGCGGCCTTCGCCACATCCACGCTCACGCCGAGCGAGCAATTGCCATCGGCGTCGGGCGGCGCGACCTGGATCAAAGCGACGTCGATCGGCAACACGCCGTGGCGGAACAGGCCGGGCACCTCCGACAGCGGGCAAGGGGTGTAGTCGGCCTGGCCGCGTTCGACCGCGTCGCGCAGGGCGGGGGTGAGGAAAAACGAATTCGTCCGCAAGGTCCGCTCGTAGCGCGGGTCGATCCACGGCGTTTCGCCCAAGCCGTGGATGTGGACGATTTCGACGTCCTTGAAACGGTCCGCATGGGCGAGCATCGAGCGGATCAGGGCGAACGGCACCGCCGCGCCACCGCCGATGAAAATCCTGCCGCCGGGCCGGATCAGCTTCGGCCAATCACGCGCATCCAAGGGTTTCACGAGCTTCATCCAACCGCCTCCGGGCCGAAAGGTAAACTCAGGAGTGATTTCGAGAGGCGAAACCCCTTTGAGAAATGAGAACCACGAAAGACACGAAACTCCACGAAAGGTTCCGATTTCGTGCTCTTTCGTGGTTCCGCAATCCTTCCATGATCCCGGCCGGATTCGCCCGCTTTGAAAACTGAACACTGAAAACCGGACACTTCTCCGCTAGATTGTCCCATGACCCGGACCGAAACCGACACGATGGGCGCGGTGGAAGTGGACGCCAGCCACTACTGGGGGGCGCAGACGCAGCGGTCGCTGCGCTATTTCGCCATCGGCCGCGATGTGATGCCGCGGCCGTTGATTCGCGCGCTGGGGATTTTGAAAAAAGCCTGCGCGCGGGTGAACGCCGATCTCGGGAAGCTCGATGAGGCGAAGCGCGACCAGATCGTCGACGCCGCAGACGAGGTGATCGAGGGCAAGCTCGACGCCCATTTCCCGCTGCGCATCTGGCAGACCGGCAGCGGGACGCAGACGAACATGAACGCCAACGAGGTGATCGCGAACCGGGCGATCGAGCTGGCCGGCGGCGTGATGGGCTCGAAATTTCCGATCCACCCGAACGACGACGTGAATCTGTCGCAGTCGTCGAACGACACTTTCCCGACCGCCATGCACATCGCGGCGGTCGAGGAGGTGACGCACCGCCTGCTGCCGGTCTGCCGCCTGTTCCGCGAGTCGCTGGAGGCGAAGCGCGAGGCCTTCGACGGCATCGTGAAAATCGGTCGCACCCACTTGCAGGACGCAACGCCGGTGACCTTCGGGCAGGAGTTTTCCGGCTACGTCTCGCTGGTCGACCGCGACATCGGACGCATCGAGCAATCGTTGACCGGGCTCTATGACCTCGCGATCGGCGGCACGGCGGTCGGCACCGGGCTGAACTCGCACCCGGAATTCGCCGAGCGCGCCGCCGCCGAGATCGCGGCGCTGACCGGTCTGCCGTTCCGGAGCCACCCGAACAAATTCGCCGCGCTCAGCGCTCATGACGAGTTCGTCTTCGCTTCCGGTGCGTTGAAAACGCTGGCGGCGACCCTGATGAAGATCGCCAACGACCTCCGCTGGCTCGGCTCCGGGCCGCGCTGCGGGCTGGGCGAGCTTTCGCTGCCGGAAAACGAGCCGGGTTCGTCGATCATGCCGGGCAAGGTGAATCCGACCCAGTGCGAGGCGATGACGATGGTCGCGGTGCAGGTGATGGGCAACGACGCCGCCATCGGCTTCGCCGCCAGCCAGGGGAATTTCGAGCTGAACGTCTTCAACCCGGTGATGATCCACAATTTCCTCCACAGCGTGGAGCTGCTCAGCGACACGATGCGGAGCTTCGCCGAGCACTGCCTCGCCGGGCTGGCGGTCAACCGCGACAAGGTCGCCGGCTACGTCTCCAACAGCCTGATGCTGGTCACCGCGCTCAACCCGCACATCGGCTACGACAAGGCGGCGGCGATCGCGAAAATGGCGCACCACGACGGGCTCAGCCTGCGCGAAGCGGCGATCGCCAGCGGCCACCTGACCGCCGAGCAATTCGACGCCTGGGTGGTGCCGGAGCGGATGACCCGGCCGTGAGGGGAGGATGCGGAATCGCCATTTTCCATTCGGGGTTGAAAACCAATCCCCGGCGTGCATCCTCGCCGCCCGCCCATGGCCGGCCTCACTTTCCAAGCATTGCCCGGATTCCGCGACTTCCCGCCGGGGGAGTGCGCGATCCGTAACTATTTGTTCGACACCTGGCGCTCGGTCGCCCGCCGCCACGGCTTCGTCGAATACGAGTCTCCGGTCCTCGAGGACACCGGTCTTTACCTGAAAAAATCCGGCGGCGAGCTGTCCGGCCAGTTGTTCCGCTTTGAGGATCAAGGCGGTCGCGACGTGACGCTGCGCCCGGAGGTGACCGCCTCGCTCGCCCGCCTCGCCGCCCAATACCAGCGCGATTTCCCGAAACCGCTGAAGTGGTTCGAGATCGGCCAGTGCTTCCGCTACGAGAAACCGCAGAAAGGCCGCGGCCGCGAGTTCCACCAGTTCAACGTCGACATCCTCGGTGAGGCCGGTCCGACGGCCGACGCCGAGCTGATCTCGCTGGCGATCGAAACGATGCTGTCGTTCGGCTTCGTCGAGGGCGATTTCGTCGTCCGCGTGTCCGACCGCGCCGCGTGGATCGCCTTCGCCGAAAAACACGGCGTGAAGGACGAGCTGATCCCGGATTTCCTCAACGTGGTTGACAAGATCGAGCGCGAGAAACCCGACGTGCTGAGCGAAAAGCTCTCCGTCTTCGGCCTCACGACCGAGCTGGTCAAAGGCTTCATCGCCGACCCGGCGAACGCCTCGGCCGCTTACAACGCGATCCGCGACGATCTGACCGCTCGCGGTCTGGGCGGCTTCCTCGAGCTCGATCTCTCGATCGTCCGCGGCCTCGCCTACTACACCGGCATCGTGTTCGAGGTGTTCGACTCGAAGAAGTCGATGCGCGCGGTGGCCGGCGGCGGCCGCTACGACACCCTCGTTTCCACGATTTCCGATGGAGGCGTCGACCTGCCCGCGACCGGTTTCGCGATGGGCGACTACGTCATCCGCAACCTGATCGAGGAAACCCCGCACGCGGCGATCCGCCTGCAAGCGTGGCTCCAGCGCCAGGGCGCGGCCTGCGATGTCTACGTCGTGGTGGCCGACGAAACGAAGCGCCCGGAAGCGCTCCGGCTCGTCACCGACCTGCGCCGTGCCGGCGTGTCCGTCGATTTCCCGCTGCTGCCCGCCAAGGTGAACAAGCTGTTCCAGCGCGCCGAGAACTCGCGCGCCCGCTTCGCCCTTGTCGTCGGCAGCGAATACCCGCAGCTCAAACTCAAGGTGCTGGCCTTCCGCAGCGAGGAATCCGGCGATGCCGGCAATGCCGTCGAATGGATCACCGGACGCCTGCAGCAACCCGACGAACCCGCCCTTGCCTGAGGGATTAGGGGCCAGGATTCAGGGGTCAGTAAGAAACCTTAATCCGGCTCCGATCGCCCGCTCTTCTCTTTTCCGACCCTAGCCCCTGACCCCTGGCCCCTGGCCCCTCACTCTTCATGCGCTCCCATCACTGCAACGAACTCCGCGCCTCCCACATCGGTGAAACCGTCACCCTGATCGGTTGGGTGAATTCCGCCCGCGACCACGGCGGCGTGATCTTCATCGACCTGCGCGACCGCGAGGGCCTGACCCAGTGCGTGTTCCACCCGGAGGAGAGCGCCGAGCTCGCCGAACTGGCCCACCACCTCCGCGACGAGGACGTCGTCCAGGTCACCGGCAAGGTGGCGAAGCGCCTCGCCGGCACCGAGAACGACAAGCTCGGCACCGGTGAGATCGAGATCGTCGCGACCGAGCTGAACATCGTCAACAAGGCGGACGTGCTGCCGTTCCAGCTCGACAAGGAGCTGTCGAACGAGGACATCCGGATGAAATACCGCTACCTCGACCTGCGCCGCCCGCGGATGAACCGGAACATCCGCCTGCGCCACCAGATCACCGCCGCGGCCCGCCGTTTCCTCGACGAGTGCGGCTTCATCGAGGTGGAAACGCCGATCCTTTCCAACCCGACGCCGGAAGGCGCGCGCGACTTCCTCGTGCCGTCCCGCCTCAGCCCGGGCCGCTTCTACGCGCTGCCGCAGGCCCCCCAGCAGTACAAGCAGCTGCTGATGGTCGCCGGTCTGGAGAAATACTTCCAGATCGCCCGTTGCTTCCGCGACGAGGACCTCCGCGCCGACCGCCAGCCGGAGTTCACCCAGATCGACATCGAGGCCAGCTTCGTCAACCAGGAGGACATCATCAACCTGGTCGAAGGCCTGCTCGCCTCGATGTTCAAAGCCGGCCTCGATCTCGACGTGCCGCGCCCGTTCCCGCGCATGACCTACCGCGAGGCGGAGGACATGTATGGCTCGGACAAGCCGGACACCCGCTACGGCATGAAAATCATCGACCTCGGCGCGGTGTTCGAGGCGACCGAGTTCAAGATCTTCCGCTCGACGCTCGACAGCGGCGGCGTGGTCCGCGCGATCAACGCCAAGGGCTTTGCCGGCGTGACCACCGGCCAGATGAACCGCCTGAACGAAATCGCGATCCAAGCCGGCCTACCGGTCAAGACGCTGGCGTTCATCAAGCTGGAGAACGGCGAGTTCAAGAGCCCGCTGTGGAAGTTCTTCACCGACGCCGAGAAGGACGCGCTGGTGAAGACGCTCGCCATCGAAGAGGGCGACATCGTGTTCTTCGTCGCCGGCAAGCGCGAATCGGTCAGCACCATCCTCGGCCGCGTCCGCATCGAGGTCGCCGACATGATGGAGCTGACGAAGAACAGCACCGCCTACAATTTCCTCTGGGTCGTCGACTTCCCGCTGCTCGCGCTCGACGCCGAAACCGGCAGCTGGGCCGCGGTGCACCACCCGTTCACCCGTCCGAACGCGGAGGACATCGGCTTGCTGGAAGAAGGCAAGTTCGAGGACGTCCGCGCGGTCGCCTACGACGTCGTACTCAACGGCTACGAACTCGGCGGCGGTTCGATCCGAATCCACGAGAAGGATCTCCAGGCGAAGATGTTCGGCGTGCTCGGCGTCGGCCCGGAAGAACAGGAGGAGAAGTTCTCCCACATCCTCGACGCGTTCCGCTTCGGCGCGCCGCCGCACGGCGGTCTGGCGCTCGGTCTCGACCGCATCGCGATGCTCGCCGCGGGCGAGGACAGCATCCGCGAGGTGATCGCCTTCCCGAAGAACAACAAGGGCGCGGACCTGATGGCCCAGAGCCCGTGTGTGGTCGACTTCAAGTCGCTCCGCGAGGTCTACGTCCAGTCGACCTACAAGGAGAAGAAGGACTGATCCGGCGTGATTTCAAACAGGGGCGGGACCTTCGGGTTCCGCCCCTTTTTTCGTTCGGGCGAAGCGTCCGTACACGAAACTCCCGTCGTGAGGCCTGCGGAAATCTCCCCCCGGATATTTTCCCACAAACCTGCACGACGGGATTGCGAGTTACTCTTTCCATTCCGCGCGTTCGGGCAAGCGATTTCCGTGGCGGTGACGCGTTTCCGACACGCATTGCTCGCGCAGCCAGGACGGCCATTCGACCCGGGCATTGGACAGGACGGGTCCGTCCGCCCAGCGCCAGCCGGCGGCGAGCGCCGCGGCCTTGATTCCGCTGCCGCCATGGGGTGCCCGGCAGAGACCGTTGCGGCCGTCGCCGCGGGCCAGTCTGGCGGCGAAGGCGTCGTCCGGTTCGGCCACGGCGGAGATTCCGAGTTCATTCAACCACGGCCGTTCGTTCGCCAGCGAGAGCTCGAAGGGTAGCTCCATCGCGGTGGCGGCGAGCAACAAGCGCGCGATCTCCGCATCGGTGGTTGTCTCGCCGGCACGGAGCAAGGAGTGCGCGAATTTCCGGTAGCGGAAGACGTTCGATTCGCCGCGCAGGCCGCTCGGGTCGTGATCGACGGAAAACTCGCGGGCGTTCCAGTAGGCGTCGCTGCCGGCCGCCGCGGCCAGCCACCGCGCGTCGCCGGGCAGCCGGGAGGCGAGCCGGGCCAGCAGGGCGGCCGGTGCGGGCGAGGGGCGCGCCGTCAGCCGGGGCGGCGAGGTTTCCCGCCACGTGCCGAAGAGCTGGCAGTAGTTCGGGCCGCCCGCCTTGGCACCCGGGCCGAAGCACGAATCCTTCCATCCGCCGAATGGCTGGCGGCGGACGATGGCGCCGGTGATGCCGCGGTTGACGTAGGCGTTTCCGGCTTCGATCCGCTCGCGCCAGCGGACGATCTCGCGGTCGTCGAGCGAATGCAGCCCGGCGGTGAGCCCGAAGTCCGAGTCGTTCTGGAGCCGCAGCGCGTGGTCGAAATCGTCGGCCCGGATCACGCCGAGCACCGGGCCGAAGCACTCGGTGCGGCGGAACCAGCCGGCCGGGTCGATGCCGAGCTTGATGCCCGGCGACCACAGGCACGGGTTGCCGTCGACATTCCGCGGTTCCAACAGCCAGCGTTCGCCGGGGTCGAGCGTCGTGAGCGCCCGGTGCAGCGCGTCGCCGGGTTCGTGGATCAGCGGGGTGACGACGGCGTCGCCCTGCCAGGAACCGGCGACCCGCAGCGAGGCGGCGGCATCCCGCAGCTGGCGGAGGAAAGACGGGTGGTCGTAGAGGCCGGCCTCGACGATGGCGAGCGAGGCGGCCGAGCATTTCTGCCCGGCGTGGCCGAACGCGCTTTTCACCAGATCCTTGATCGCGAGGTCGGCGTCGGCCGCGGCGCTGATCAGCAGGGCGTTCTTGCCGCTCGTCTCGGCGAACAGCCGCAGCGACGGTTTCCAGCCGAGGAACGTCCGGGCGGTTTCGTAAGCGCCCGTGAGGATCACCGCGCCGATGCGGTCGTCGGTGACGAGGGCGCGGCCGTTGGCGTCGGACGCACAGGGGAGGAATTGCAGCACGTCCCGGGGAATGCCGGCCCGCCACAGGCACCCGGCCATCACGCGGGCGGTGAGCACGGTTTCGCGGGCTGGCTTGAGAATGACGGTGTTGCCGCCGGCCAGCGCGGCGAGCACGCCGCCGCAGGGGATGGCGAAGGGGAAGTTCCACGGCGGAGCGACGAGCACGGTGCCGAACGGCTCGAAGACGACGCCGTCGCCGAATTCCTCCCCGGAAAACGCGCGGGCGTAGTAGTGGGCGAAATCGATCGCCTCGGAAACCTCGGCGTCGGCCTCGGTCACGGCCTTGCCGGCGTCGAGCGCCATCGCGGCGATCGCCTCGCCGCGGGCGTTCGCCAGTTCGGCGGCGGCGCGGCGCAGCAGGGTGGCACGGCCGTCGTGCCCGAGCGCCCGCCAGCTGTCGCGCGCGGTGACGGCCGCCTGCAGCGCGCGTTCGATCAGGTCCGGCCCGGCGAGGGTGAAGCGGTAGGCCGCGGTGCCGGGTCGGGACGGGTCGCGGCCGGTCTGTTGGTGTTCGCCGGGTTCCTCGCGGCCCGCGACGACCGGCGAAACGTCGCGCGGCGGCGCGGCGCGGAACGTCTCGAGCGCGGCGTGGATCCAGTGGCGGTTGGCGGCCAGCGAGAAGTCGGTGTTCGCCGCGTTGTGGAACGGCGAACCGGCGGGATCGGGCGGAATGATTTCGCACTGCCGGTCCTGCCGCCGGTTGGGCACGCTGGCGGGTTCATCGCGGCGCGCGCAGGCGCGCAGGAAGCGGGTTTCCTGCCGCTCCCAGGCGGCGCTGCCGGGCGCGAGCGAGAACAGATCGCGGAGAAAGTTTTTCGGCGAGGTGTTCTCGTCGAGCCGCCGCACGAGGTAGGCGATCGCGCTGGTGAAATCCTCGCGCCGCACCACCGGCGCGTAGAGCAGCAGGCCGCCGGCGGCGTCCTTCACCGCCCGCGCCTGGTGGCTGGCCATGCCTTCGAGCATTTCGAACCCGACGCGGTCCTCGACCCCCTCGCGGGCGCGCAGCAGCAGCGCGTAGGCGAGGTCGAACAAGTTGTGGCTGGCGACGCCGTGCCGGACCGCCGCGGCGTTCTCCGGTCGGCAGGCCTCGTGCAGCATGCGTTTGAAATTGGCGTCCGTTTCCTCCTTCGTCGCGTAGGGCGCGGCCGGCCAGCCGTTGAGCTCGGCGTCGACCTTTTCCATCGCCAGGTTGGCGCCCTTGACCAGGCGGATCCGGATGCCCGCGCCGCCGCGGGCGATCCGGCGTTTCGCCCACGCGATGAACTCGCGCTGCGCCGGCCACGAGTCCGGCAGGTAGGCCTGGAGCGCGATGCCGGCCTCCAGGCGGAGGAATTCCGGTTCGTCCAGTACCTGTTGGAAGGCGGCGCGGGTGAGGTGGAGGTCGCGGTATTCCTCCATGTCCAGGTTCACGAGCTTCGGCCCGTCCTCGCCCGGGTGGTCGAGGGCGGCGCGGTAAAGCCGGCGCAGGCGGGCGGTGACGGCCGCCAGGGTTTCGGCTTCGCCGACGAGGTGGATCTGGCTGTGGATCGAGGAGAGCTTCACCGACAGGCAGTCGCAGTCGGGCGATGCGAGCCGGTCGAGCAGCGCCCGCAGCCGGCGCTCGGCCTCGTCCTCGCCGAGCACGGCCTCGCCCAGCAGGTTGAGGTTCATGCGGAATCCCTCGGCGCGCCGGCGGGCGAGCAGCGGGGCGAGCGCGTCCGGTTCGGCGGGTAGGATCACCGCGCCGCTGCGGTGGCTCAGGGTACGGGCGACCAGGGCCATGACCAGGCCGGGAGCGAGGGGCGAAACGGCGGCGGCCAGCCGCAACGCGGCGCGGTCGAGCAGGGAGAACCCGCGCGGCGGTCCGGCCGATCCGACGAGCTGGCGGAACAGCCCGGCCTGCCGCGCGGCAGTCGGCGCGCGCAGCACGCGGTCGGCCAGCGCCACGATGAAGTCCTTGCCCGCGGGATCCTCCAGCAGCCGGGCGAGCTGGCGGGCCTGCCCAATCTCGTCCGACCGCGAATTCCGCCGGGCTTCGACGAGCAGGGTGCCGGCGAGTTTCACCGCTTCCGCGGCGAGCCGCGTGTCGTCGCCCGGGTGTCGCCGGAGGACCTCGAGGTGCGGCCGGAGGACGGAAGGGTTCACGATTCCACTTTCCCACGTCCCGCGCGTGTCGGCCCGTCAAATCGGGATGTTTTTGCGAACGGGCGTTTTCGGGTTGCCGCCGGTGCGGGCGGGGGACGATGACTAGGGTTCCGATGAGCGCTCCGCGACGCATCGCCCTGTTCGGCGGCACTTTCGATCCGGTCCACCTCGGCCACGTGCATCTCGCGCGGCAGGCGCGCGAGGCGGCGGCGCTCGACGAGGTGCGCTTCCTGCCGTGCCGGATTTCGCCCCATAAGACCGGTAGCCGCGCCGCTCCGGCCGAGGACCGGCTGGAGATGCTGCGGCTCGCGACGGCCGCGCTGGGGTGGGCGACGGTGGACGATTTCGAGCTGCGCGAGCCCGGGCCGTCTTATTCCTATCTCACCGCCGAGGCGCTGACCGCGCGCGAGCCGGCCGCGGAATGGTTCTGGGTGATGGGGAACGACCAATGGGAGGCGCTGCCGCGGTGGCGGCACCCCGAGCGCCTTGCCGCCCGCGTGTCATTCCTGGTGCTGTCCCGCGGCGGTTCGCCCGCGCCGCGCGAGGGCTTCCGGATGCTGCCGGTCGCGGCCGGCGGCCATCCCGCGTCCTCCACCGCGATCCGCGCCAGCGTGGCGGCCGGCGCGCCGCGCCTCGACTGGCTCGATCCGGCGGTGGCCGACTACATCGCGCGCCGTGGGCTGTATCGCGAGCAGGGGGCTGTGCCGTGACGGCTGGGCAACGGCACTTCGGTTTGCGAACCGCGAACCCGGCGAATCCTGTGAATCAGGAGGGAAAGAAGGAAAGCAGGAAGTAAGAAAGGGGGGGCAAGCCACCTCAAGATCTCCCTGTCGGAACTTTCCGGAATCCGCCACATCACCCACCTTCAGCAAGGCCGGACCGGGAAACAACAGGTCCGAAGAGATTGCCGCCTTCTCCGGTTGGTCCAATGGATTCGCCTGCATAAACACGGCGTAGCGTTTGTGGCGAACTTAGGAACGATTCAAAACACCGGCAGTGCCGCCGACGGGCCGATCCGGATGGTGATGGCTGGACCAACTCTGACGAGCGGACGGCGGGAACGGATCCCAACGACCGAGCCAGCGCGCTGAAAATCGACCAGATACAGGCGAGCGGTGACGACATGGTCATCACGTTCAAGACGGTCTCAGGCAAAACCTACGCGATCATGAGCAGTTCCAGCCTTGAGCCGAACTTGTGGGACAGGGGCTGCCGCAGGAGAACATCCGCGGCGACGGCGTCGCGCGCAAACCAGCCCTGTGCCGTAACGTTTCCGCCCGCTTGCCTCTGCATAAGATGGGAGACAAACCATGCCCTTTCTTTATCGCATCACATCCGAAGGCGTCGCGCTACGACGCTGGGAAATCGACAGCCAGCGGCTCATTATCGGCCGCAGCGAAAGCGCAGCCGTATGCGTCCCCGACTACCGTTTGTCCGGCGAACATTTTTCGATTGCCCGGGCAAACGGTCCATTCGTCGTCGAAGATCTCGGCTCGAAAAACGGGACGTTCGTGAATGGCCAGCGCATCACGCGGCAGACATTGCGCTGTGACGATCGTATCGCCGCGGGATGCACATGGTTTTCATTCGAGGCGGGACTGAGCACGATGATCCACGAGCTGGAAAAAGCTGGACCGAGGGAAGAGCGCGATGCTCCGCTGTCCCCATGACCGATCAGCGCGAGGACATTTTCGTCACCACACGCTGGACGTGCGTGATCCGCGCCGCGCGCAGCGACACCACGCGCGCACGCACCGCGCTCGAGGAGCTTTGCCAGACGTATTGGTATCCGCTCTACGCCTACGCGCGCCGGCGCGGACACGGGCCGCATGACGCGGAGGACTTAACGCAGGGCTTTTTTGCGCGGCTCTTGCGCCTCAACTCGCTCGCGGGCCTCTCGCGCGAGCGCGGAAAGTTCCGCGCGTTTTTGCTCGCGTCGATGAACCACTATCTCGCCGACGAATGGCAGCGTGCGTCCGCGCAAAAACGTAACGCGCAGCGGACGATTTCGCTCGACGCCGAGGCGGCGGAAAATCGCTACCGCAACGAGCCGGTCGATCACCTCACGCCCAATCGCGTGTTCGAGCGGCAATGGGCGCTGACGCTGCTCGAAACCGTCGTCCAACGGCTGAGCGCCGAATACGAGGCGGGCGGACGCGGCCCGCTTTTCATGGAGCTGCGCTTCGCGATTACCGGCGAGAAAAACGACGCGCCGTATGCCGAGTCCGCAAAAAAACTCGGCATGAGCGACGAAGCGATTCGCGTCGCGGTGTATCGGCTGCGGCAGCGCTATCGCCAGATTCTCCGCGCCGAGATCGCGCAAACCGTCGCCGACGAATCGGAACTCGCCGATGAGCTGCGCGAGCTGCGCCGCGTGTTGTCGAAATAGGGCGCTTTGGTTTTCGGGGGCGTTTTCTTTTCCAAATCCGGTAACATCTCCGCCGCGATGCCTCTGACTACAGGTGAACTCTTATGACTGCGGAAACCCTCACCTGCCCCACCTGTGGAAAACCGATCTCCGGCAACGCGCTCATGGGCCTTTGCCCCGACTGCCTGCTCAACGCCGGACTCGGCACCGTGACCGACGATGCGCCGGCGAAATTCGAGCCGCCGACGCCGGAGGAACTCGCGCAAAAATTTCCGCAGCTCGAAATCCTCGAACTGCTCGGGCGCGGCGGAATGGGCGCGGTTTACAAGGCGCGGCAGAAACAGCTCGACCGGTTCGTCGCGCTGAAAATTCTGCCGCCGGGCGTGAGCCACGATCCGTCGTTCGCCCAACGGTTCGAGCGCGAGGCGAAGGCGCTCGCGAAGCTGCAGCATCCGCACATCGTCACGCTCTACGAGTTCGGCGAAACCGCGGGGCAGTTCTATTTTTTGATGGAGTTCGTCGATGGCTTGAACTTGCGGCAACTTCTGCACGGCGAACGCATCGCGCCGAAGGAGGCGCTCGCGATCGTGCCGCAAATTTGCGACGCGCTGCAATTCGCGCACGACCGCGGCATCGTCCACCGCGACATCAAGCCGGAGAACATTCTGCTGAATAAAAACGGCGACGTGAAAATCGCCGATTTCGGCGTGGCAAAAATCGTCGCACGCGGCCTCGCGGAGGAGGCACAGCAAACCGGCGCAGGCGGCGCGGAGTTCGGACAAACCGAAGCCGGCAAAGTCATCGGCACGCCGCAATACATGGCGCCCGAGCAGCTCGCGAATCCCCTCGCCGTCGATCACCGCGCCGACATCTACGCGCTCGGCGTCGTTTTTTACCAGATGCTCACCGGCGAGCTGCCCGCCGGAAAATTCGAGCCACCCTCGCGGAAAGTGCAGATCGACGTGCGCCTCGACGAGGTGGTGCTGCGCGCCCTCGAGAAGAACCCGGAGCTGCGCTACGAACAGGCGAGCATTTTCAAGACGCAGGTGGAGACGATCTCGGAGACGCCGGCGGCAAGCGAGGATGCCGATGCCGCGCCAAAAACCGAAAGCGCACCCGTCGCGAATCTTTTCACCAAATGGTTTTGGAAAATCTTCACGCTGATTGCGCTCGCGTTAATCCTGATTCCGTGGGACCCGAAATCTTCCGCAGAAGAGACCGCGTGGAGCATCTTCATCGCGGTCTCGATGATCATCATCGTTGCGCGGGAAATGCTCGGCATTCGCTACACGAAAAAGGACGGATGGCACCTGGTTGAAAAAGCGAAACCTTCGCCGCCGCGAAAAGCTGAAACCGGAAAACGCGGCGGCTTCTTCTCGGGGAACACATCGCCGCTGTATCTCCAAATCAAGTCGCACATGACCGCTGCGGAAAAGCGGGAACTCTTCATGCGCAATTTGATGTTTTCGATATGGAATGTCGCGACGTGGTTTTCGCCGTTTTTCATCGTCCTCATGGGACATGGGCCGACTCGCTGGGCATACGCAGCGCTCGCTCTCGTGATCGGGTTTGCGGCATATCCCGTGTGGTTCAAAATTTTGCGCGAAGGCCTGTCGAACACGGCCTGGGCGAGGGAACGCCGAATCACTCCCGAACAAATCCGCCAATCGTTCGCCGAACATCGCGCACCGCGCTGGGTGGTGGCTGTTGCGATGCTCGCGCTCATGGCGGCGCTGCTGATTCTCGAGTTCTTCGTGTTCCCGAATTTTCACTGGTCGAAACCGGTTTCGGGATGGGTCCGATTCGCCGTTACCCTAGCGCTTACCCTGTTCTATCCGCTTTTTCTCTGGAAACGTCCGAAAAGGGCGCCAGAAACCGCGCGCGGTGAGCGTCCCGACGATGCACGCTTCTCGCGAACGGCGATCCTGGGCGCGTGCTGGCCGTTTTTTGTGTTCGCGATTCTTGTTCTGCTGGTGTCGCCGCTCACCGGATTGGAAACCCACTCGGCGATTCCGTTGGCGATGGTTTTGTCGGTGATCGGCACCACGAACCTCGGCGGGCTCGCCATTTCGCAAATCCGCAACTCGGCGGGACGGCTGCATGGCATGTGGCTGGCCGTGCTCGACGGATTGCTGCCGCCACTTCTCACGCTCGATGGGCTCGTCTTGTATGCACTGCACCAGCGCATTGGCATCCCCAGCTTCGCCGAGAGGCTCGCGGCTTGGGCCGGCCCGGGGGCGGACGCAACGCTTTTTGTCGCCATCAACAACGCGCTCGTCCTGCTGACTGTTGCCATCGTGGCCGGCGCAAATGTGCTGATCGTGCGCAAAGTCTGGCGCGCCGTAAATTCGCCGACGCCGCGGGATGCGAAGTCGATGGCCTACACCGCGCTGGTATTCGGCGTCCTCAGTATCGTCAGCATTTTGATTCCGATGATGGCCTCCACGATGGTCTCCGCACGCCAGCAGGCACTCACGCAGGACATTTTGAACGCGACCAGACGAGCGCTTTCCCTGGCTCACATCGGATACAAAGACCTGAGCGTGTGGACGGACGGCAGCGACCTCAAAGCCGTCGTCACCGCGCCTCGCATCGAGAAAAAGATCGACGGCAAAATCGTCCCCGCGGAGGCGAAGGGAGAGCTGGTCGTTCATCGCACACCCGATGGCTGGACGGTGCGCGGCACGGGGGACTTGCGGGCGATCGCGATCACGAAAAAAGGCAACGGCATGCTTTCGGGCCAGCATGCAAATGGCATTCCTGACGCCGAAACCGTGGTCGGTGAATACGATCTGCAGAAGGACGGAACGAAGCCGCCGGCTGGCTATGTGGACGGCCGCATCGCGTCGATGATCAAAAACGACACCGATGAGCCGTTGCAGCAGCTTCTTTTAAGAATCGAAAAACCGCCAATCACCGCGAAACGCTACGCGATCACGGGCGAGATCAAATTCGAGAACGTGCAGGGCAGCGGTTACCTCGAAATGTGGAGCGTGTTTGAGAACGACCGGTATTTCTCGCGCACACTCGGCGCGCCCGGCTCAGGGCCGATGGCGCAGATCACCGGCACGTCGGACTGGCGTGAGTTTTCGCTGCCGTTCGACAGCACCGGCACAGCGGGCGCGCCGATGCAGCTCGAAATCTGTCTGTTTCTGCCGGCTCGCGGCACTGTGTTTATCGGGCCGCTGAAGCTGGTGCAATATCCCGATCCAAACGAGCCGAATGCGAAGGCACCTGTCCCACCCGAAATTGTGGGAACTTACGTCAACGAGGGTTTTCCGGGCAATTTTTTCAGCTTGCGTGGCAATGGCACATTCCTGGGAAACGAGCTGGGCAACACATTTAGTGGCACCTACACGGTGGAGGGAGACATACTCACCTTCAAAATCGGAGACACCGTCCGGGCAGCCAGGATGGATGCCCATGGCTTCGTGGATTCGTACGGCAAGTGGATGAAACAGGGGCCATCCAATTCCGATGCCGCGCGCCCGGCGAGCTCTCCCACCCCTGCGGCGACACCGGCTCCTCCCGCCGAAACCTTCACCACCGCCGAGCTCTGGCTGATCGAAGCTCCGGCGGATTTCAAACCCACGCCACAAAACATGGAGCTGGGCGATCTGAGGGAAATGAGCAACATCCATCTGCTCACCGCGCCGCGCGTGACGACGAAAAGCGGGCTCGCCGCGACAATCGAGATGCCCTTCTTCTCGACCGGCACGGCTCCCGGGATTCGCTTCGACGTGCTCCCGCAGATCGCGGGCGACAGCGTGAGCTTTACCCTGAAGGTGAGCAAGACCGGGGCAAAAACCTCCGCCACCGCCAACGACCTCTACATTGATTTTGGTTCAACGGTGAAGTTCGGCGCACTCTCGGTATTCGATCTCGGCATGAATGAAGCCGGTCATCGCCGGATCGGTGCGATCCGCTTCACCCGAGGGGAACGGTGACGCGGCCTCATTCTCGCCCAAATCGAAAATCGTGAGCTTTGTGCCCGCCGAGCGCAGGGGGACGAATGGGAATGGTTGATGAGCCTGGATCGCGGCGGAACGTCTGCTTGCACGTTCGGCCCCGTCTAACTAGCTTGTCGTAATTCCTCCTCCATGAAGATCCCGTATTTCACCGCCCTCTGGCTGGGTGGCGCACTGCTCGCCTCGGCCGAAACCAAGCCGGCCCAGGCCAAGCCGGCCGCCGCCAGCGCTCCCGCCGCTGCCGCCACCCAGCAGGCACCGAACCAGCTGGCGCCGAACCAGCAGGCGTTCCTCAACCTGCCGCAGGAACGCCGCGAGCAGTTCGTGAAGCACCTGCAGGAGGCGAGCCGCCTGTTCCGCGACCGACGGATCTTCGAAACCTTGGGCGAGCTGGACCAGGCCGACCTGATTTTCAAGGACAGCCCGGAAACGCTCAACCTGCGGGGCTCCTGCTACGTCGAGTTCCGCTCCTTCGACAAGGCGATGGAGGCCTTCCGGGCGGCGGAGAAGCTTTCGCCCGGCAACCCGAGCGTGCTCTTCAACATCTCCGAGGTGCTCTTCGTCACCCGCCAGTGGAAGCAGGCGGACGAGGCGCTCGGCCAGGTGCTCAAGCTGTTGCCGAAGCAGCGGGACAACTCCTTCGCCCGCCTGATCGAATTCAAGATCCTGCTGTGCAAGCTCAGGCTCAACCAGAAGGACCAGGCGAAAGCCCTGGCCGACAAATACGATTACCTCGAGGACGATTCGCCCTATTACTACTACGCCCACGCGGCGCTCGCCTACGAGGAGCACAACACGCTCAAGGCGGAGGAATGGCAGGGCATCGCCAACCGGGTGTTCCGCGATCCGTCCGTCACCGCGCCCTGGCAGGACACGATGGTCGAATACGGATACGTGAAGGGCTTCTACGGGGAGGAGTGACCCGCCGCGGTGGGGCGAATGAAAAGAGGCCGCCGCGCGGTGTTCCATCCGCACTGTGGATGGCACTTGCCGCGTGACGGCCGTTCGGCGCGATCCCTGGCGGACGGCTCCCCCCGGAACGTACGCTTCCGAACCGCACCGCTTCGGGCTTTCGCCCGAAGAGAATGGGAGGCTGGTCCGGGAAGGGATATGCCGGATCTTCCTCCTTAACTTGAAGGATAAGCGGAAAGATCTGCTTTGCAACCGGGTTTGCTCCTGGGCTCAGTCCAGGATCAGGCGCATCGGGATCATGTTCGAGTATTCGAAGCCGAGCTGGTGGAAGAAATTCTGGGACTCCGCGCTGATCCGGTCGGTCAGCAGCGTGATGCGCTTGAAATCCTTCTGGCGGGCGAAATCGATGACGTATTTCACCAGCATCGAACCGTAGCCGAGGCGGCGGTGGTCGGGGTGGATGACGACGTCCTCCATCAGGATGACGAAGCCGCCCCGCGCGGTGGAAATGGTGAACAGCAGGTTGACCATGCCGATGATCCGGTGGTCGGTCCGCAGCACGAAGATCCGGCCGCGGCTCGGTTGTTCGAGGATCAACTGCAAGCCCCGCTCCTGGGTGCTGCGATCCGGGCTGAAATCGCCGGAATGGGCGAACAACTCCATCACCAGCTCGGTGAGCGCCGGCAGATCCTCGATCGTCGCCGGCTCCACGCGCGGCTGATCGGAGATTTTCCGCGGCAGAGGCGTGGCAGGAGCTTGTTCCATGATGGAAATGCTGTCATACTTCCGCCCCACCGGCACGCGTATTTTCCGGGGTGGGTGAAATTCCGGGCGTTTTGGCGCAGCCGGAACGCAGGCGCCATGGGTGGGGGAGCGGGGCGTACCCCGCGTTGCCGTGGATTTGGGAATGATACCAATTTCCAGAAATCTTGAGACTTTTCCGGATGACGGAGGAGGACCATGAGAACCACGAAAGACACGAAAAAGCACGAAATGAAGAGGTGATCCCTCTGCTCTCAACTCTTTGATTTTCGTGAACTTTGGTGTGTTTCGTGGTTCCTGTTTTTTGAGCGCGCGTGAAGCACGCCAAAAGCTGACGATTTGACCGAAGAAATCGTCAGCTTGTTTTCGAGCTTTGGTATGAGGCAGGCGGGGGGCAGGAAGGCGGGATTTCAGGAAGGGGATGGCAAGGGGGCACTCTTCGCCTGACCGCTGACCGCTGGCCCCTGACCGCTGACCAAAATCAGGTCCCATAATCGGACATGACTGCCGAAGATATTGCGCGAAGCCGCGATCTAACAAAATTGTCGGTTGCCACCGATCCTTATGGCAACACAACAAATACCCGAAACGTACGACTTGCTCGTCCAGCTCCTCCGCGAAGCCGCCACCGGTACCCGTGAACTCGGGGCGGCCGTCGGCCTGAAACAAAACACCGAGGAGGTCATCCGCCCCGAACTGGAGGCGCTGCTCGGGCTGCCTCCCGGACCGGGCGGCAACCCGCCCGCCGAGCCCGGCCTCAAGGCCAGGTGGAACGCCGCCAAGGCCTACAAGGTCGACAGGACCGCCGCCCTGAACCAAGCCAAGGAGAACGGCCGCGCGCTGGCCGTCGCCTGCGTGGCCGTGCTCAAGCTCCGCCTCGGCCCGCAGTGGAGCAACGCCTGGCAGAGCGCCGGCTTCACCAGCGGCTCGCTCGCCATCCCGGAGAACCCGCTCGCCGCGCTCCAGCAGCTCGCCTCGTACTTCCACGCCCACCCGACGCACGAGGTTGCCTCGGTCGGACCGGGCATCGGCGCGACCGCCGCGGCCTGCGAGGCCGCCGCCGAGGCGATCGGCGTGGCCATCGACGCCAGCAACCAGAGCATCACCGCCGCCGCCGGCGCGAAAAACGAGCTCGATGCCGGCATCCGCCGCGCGCGCAAGCGTCTCATCGGCCTGCGCGAAGAACTCTCGCAGTTCCTCGGCCGCGATGACGAACGCTGGTATTCCTTCGGCTTCGACCGCCCGAGCGACCCCGAGGTGCCGGAAGTGCCCGCGGGGCTCGTCGTCGCTCCCGGCGCGCCCGCCAGCGGCACCTTGCTGATGCATTGGCAAAGCGCCCGCCGCGCCACCAACTACCGCGTCGCCTTGCTCAACACCATCACCGGCGTGACGGTGGTCGAGCGGATCGTCGCCGCCACCGAGGCCGTCTTCACCGGCCTCGCCTCCGGCCAGGTGCTCCATGTCGTCGTCTCCGCCCGCAACGGACGCGGGGGCGAGAGCCTGACCGCCCCGGCCGTGACGGCGACCGTTCCCTGATCCCGATTTCCCCCCACCTGCCGTCCGGCGTCCACGCCGGGCGGCCCCCTAAGTCCGCCGGGATGCCGGCGGACTTTTTTTAGCCGCGGGGCAGGGCGGAGCCGATGCCCGGGCGGTTTTCCCCGGATCCGGGGAAAGTCGTCCGCGATGCCCGGCGGGGTTGAACCGGATCCGGGTCAAACCGCCCGGAGCCTCCGACGGAAATTTCCGGATCCGGGGAAAGACGCCCGGAGGCTCCGGGCAAGGCAAACCGGTACCGGGGAAGACCGGCCGAAGCCTCCGAGCAAGGCAAACCGGATCCGGGGAAGACCGCCCGGAACCTCCGGGCGATATAAACCGGTACCGGGGAAAAACCTCCGGAGCCTCCGGCAGAAATTTCCGGATCCGGGGAAAGACGCCCGGAGCCTCCGGGCAACATCAACCGGATCCGGGGAAGAACGCCCGAGCATCCCGGCAGCCATTTCCGGGCACCGGAGAACGAGGTTATCAGGAAAATCGGAGTCGAGGCTTGAGCCGAGGAAGGTCTGCCGGGCGGAGGCGAGGGGCTTTCCCTGGGACCGCGGGATTCCTCCCGCTTCTTCAAACTGAGAGTCTGCGGCGATGCATCGCCGGGGAAGGGGAGGGAAATCGCCTCTTCGCGCCACTGATTCCCTCGCGTCTCCCCCCGCCTTTGTCCTTCCCGGCGTTGTTTTCTGCGATGTAACCTAACGCCTCTTCCGACCAGATGACCTCCTACGACCACGATTCTGATCGTTATTCTTCCGTCCTCAGGGAGGAGCATGTCGAAACCGGCTTCATCGGGAAACTTCAGAGCCTCAAATACGAATACCGCCCGGACATCCGCGACCGCGCCGCGCTCGAAGCCAACTTCCGCGAGAAGTTCGAGGCCCTGAACCGCTGCCGCCTCACCGATTCCGAGTTCGCCCGCCTGCTCGACGAGATCGTCTCCCCGGACGTCTTCGCCGCGGCCAAGACCCTGCGGGAAATCAACGCCTTCACCCGAGACGACGGCACGCCGTTGAACTACACCTTGGTGAACCTCAAGGACTGGTGCAAAAACCACTTCGAGGTTGTCAACCAGCTCCGCATCAACACGGACAACAGCCACCACCGCTACGATGCCGTCATCCTCATCAACGGCATCCCCTGCGTTCAGATCGAGCTGAAAACTCTCGGCATCAACCCGCGCCGGGCGATGGAGCAGATCGTCGAATACAAGAACGATCCCGGCAACGGCTATACCAAGACGCTCCTCTGCTTCCTCCAGCTTTTCATCGTCAGCAATCGGGACAGCACCTGGTATTTCGCCAACAACAACGCCCGTCACTTCTCCTTCAACGCCGACGAGCGCTTCCTGCCCATCTACCAGTTCGCGGACGAGGCGAACAAGAAGATCGCCCACATCGACGACTTCGCGGACAAGTTCCTGCACAAGTGCACCCTCGGCCAGACGATCAGCCGCTACATGGTGCTCATCCAGAGCGAGCAGAAGCTCATGATGATGCGCCCGTATCAGGTCTATGCGGTGAAGCAGATCGTGAACTGCATCCATGACGACAGCGGGAACGGCTACATCTGGCACACCACCGGCAGCGGCAAGACGCTCACCTCCTTCAAGGCGTCCACCCTGCTAAAGGACAATCCCGACATCGAGAAATGCCTCTTCGTCGTGGACCGCAAGGACCTCGACCGTCAGACCCGCGAGGAGTTCAACAAGTTCCAGGAAGGCTGCGTCGAGGAAAACACCAACACCGCCGCCCTCGTCCGCCGTCTGCGCTCGGAGGACTACGCGGACAAGGTCATCGTCACCACCATCCAGAAGCTCGGACTGGCGCTGGATGAGAACAGCAAGCGCAACAAACAGCGGACTAAGAACGGCCAGCCCACCTACAAGGAGCAGCTCGAACCGCTTCAGGACAAGCGCATCGTCTTCATCTTCGACGAATGCCACCGCTCGCAGTTCGGCGAGAACCACCGGGCGATTAAAGAGTTCTTCCCCAAGGCCCAGCTCTTTGGCTTCACCGGTACGCCCATCTTCGATCAAAACGCCAGCCGCACCCAGATCGAGGATACGCAGGCGTCCATGAAGACTACGGAAGACCTCTTCCAGAAGCAGCTTCACGCTTACACCATCACCCACGCCATCGAGGACGGGAACGTCCTCCGCTTCCATGTGGACTACTTCAAGCCGAAGGAGGAGATGGGCAAAAAGGCCCCGAAGCCCGGTGAAGGCCTCGCGAAGCGCGCCGTCATTGAGGCCATCCTTGCCAAGCACGATGCCGCCACCGCTGGACGCCGCTTCAATGCCATCCTCGCCACCGCGTCCATCAATGACGCCATCGAATACCACGGACTGTTCAAAACCATCCAAGCGGAAAAGCTCGCCGCCGATCCCGAGTTCAAGCCTCTGAACATCGCTTGCGTCTTCTCGCCACCGGCGGAAGGCAATGCGGACGTGAAGCAGATCCAGGAAGATCTACCGCAGGAAAAGGCGGACAACGAGGAAGACCCGGAGGGGAAAAAAGCGGCGCTCAAGGCCATTCTCGCCGACTACAACACCCGCTACGGCACCAATCACAAGATCGGCGAATTCGACCTCTATTATCAGGACGTGCAGAAGCGCATCAAGGACCAGCAATGGCAGAATGCGGACTACCCCCACGCGCAGAAGATCGACATCACCCTCGTGGTGGACATGCTGCTCACCGGCTTCGATTCCAAGTATCTGAACACACTCTACGTGGACAAGGTTCTCAAGCACCACGGCTTGATCCAGGCCTTCTCCCGCACCAACCGCGTGCTCAACAGCACCAAGCCCTACGGCAATATCCTCGACTTCCGCCAGCAGCAGGACGCGGTGGATGCCGCCATCGCCCTCTTCTCCGGAGAAAAGACCGGCCAGCAGGCGCGGGAAATCTGGCTCGTGGACAAGGCCCCCGTGGTCATCAAGAAACTGGAAGAGGCAGTGAAGAACCTCGACGGCTTCATGAAAACCCAGGGCCTCGACACTGCCCCGGAAGCCGTGCCGAACCTGAAGGGCGATGCCGCCCGCGCCGCCTTCATTAACCACTTCAAGGAAGTCCAGCGGCTCAAGACCCAGCTCGACCAATACACCGACCTCACCGAGGAAAACAAAAAGACCATCGAGCAGGTGCTGCCGGAGGAAAGCCTGCGGGGCTTCCGCGGGGCCTATCTGGAGACTGCTCAGCGGCTCAAGGCACAACAAGGCAATGGTGGCGACACGAAGCCCGGTAAGGAGGACGTCGACCAGATCGATTTCGAGTTCGTCCTCTTCGCCTCCGCTGTCATCGATTACGACTACATCATGGGCCTCATCTCCCGCTTCTCCCAGCAGCCGCCGGGGAAACAGAAGATGAGCCGGGAGCAGCTCATCGGCCTCATCAGCTCGGACGCCAAGTTCATGGACGAGCGCGAGGACATCGCCGCCTACATCGCCACGCTCAAGGCGGGCGAAGGCCTCAGCGAAAAAGCCATCCGCGACGGCTACACCCGCTTCAAGGCGGAGAAGGACGCCAGCGAACTCGCCGCAATCGCGGCCAAGCACGGCCTCGCCACCGCCGCCCTACAAACCTTTGTGAACGGCATCCTCGACCGCATGATCTTCGATGCCGATCAGCTCGGCGACCTCTTCACCCCGCTCGACCTCGGCTGGAAAGCCCGCACCCAGGCCGAACTCGCCCTCATGGAGGATTTGCACCCCCTCCTCACCAAACGCGCCGGTGGCCGCGACATCTCAGGACTCAGCGCGTATGAGCAGTAAGACCAAAACCGACGCCACGAAGGAAGAGGCAATGCCCACGCTGGTGCCGAAGCTGCGGTTTCGGGAGTTCCGCGCGATGAAAGGTTGGGACATTGAACAAGTCGGCGACCTTCTTGATGAATCGAGAACGCCTTCACCACTCAATGACCCTTCGAGGCGTATTACTGTCAGGCTGCATTTGCAGGGAGTCGAGCACCGTGAACATCGCGGAACTGAATCAACAGAATCCACCAACAACTTTTGCCGAAAAGCGGGGCAGTTTATTTATGGCAAACAGAACATCCACAAAGGTGCATTCGGCATCATCCCGGACCAACTAGACGGCTTTGAAACCTCACAGGATCTCCCGTGCTTTGACTTTAAGCGCCGATGCTGCCCGGAGTGGTTCTATTACAATCTCGCAAGCGAGGCGGTGTATGGACCACTTGAGCTTAAAATGACCGGGACTGGCTCGAAACGGCTTAACGAAAAAATCTTTCTGAGTCTGCCTATTGCGGTTCCAATATATTCCGAACAACAAAAAATCGCCGAGTGCCTGAGTTCGGTGGACGAGTTGATCGTGGCGCAAGCGCGGAAAGTGGACGCGCTCAAGACCCATAAAAAGGGGCTGATGCAGCAGCTTTTCCCCCGCGAAGGCAAAACCCAACCCCGCCTCCGCTTCCCCGAATTCCAAAACGCCGGGGAGTGGAAGGTTCGGACGATTGGCGATATGTTTCGCCTTATTAACGGTTGTGCGTTCAAGCCGGAAGACTGGAAACCAACCGGGACTCCAATCATCCGCATCCAGAACCTGAATGATCCTTCCGCGGAATTCAATTATTCGGCGGCACCAGTGCCAGAACGAAACCGCGTTGAATCTGGAGATTTACTCTTTGCTTGGTCTGGAACGCTGGGTTCGTCTTTCGGTGCTCGTATTTGGAATGGTCCGTCTGGTGTCCTGAATCAGCATATTTTCAAAGTGCTGATGGATGAGAAGGAGATCACACTACGTTTCGCGTTACTGGTCCTTGCGAGGGTTGAAGAAGACATTGCGAGAAGGACGCATGGATTCAAAGCCTCGTTCGTTCACGTGAAGAAGTCGGATCTTGTTAAAGTTGAGCTGCTACTTCCATCGCTCCCCGAGCAACAACGCATCGCCACGTGCCTGAGCAGCTTCGACGCCCTGATCACCGCCGAAACCCAAAAGCTCGAAGCCCTCAAGACTCACAAGAAAGGGCTGATGCAGCAGCTTTTCCCGTCCCCGGAGGAGGTGGAGGCATGAGCGGCATCCGCACCTACCCAAGCTTGCGCGATTTGGTGACGCGTCTGCGTGATGATCTGAATGGAGGGAATAAGGATTTGATTCTTCTCTACGCCTTCAACCGGACCGGCAAGACACGCCTCTCCAAGGAATTCAAAGACGCGGGCAAACGCAGGAACAACGGCGCCGCCGACACCCTCTACTTCAACGCCTACACCGAAGACCTCTTCACTTGGGAGAACGATCTTGAGAACGACGCGGTCCACCATCTCCAGCTCAATCCGGATTCCTCTTTCTTCAACGGTCTGAAAGACCTCGCGCTGGACGCAACCATCGCAGGCTACCTCAACCGTTACGCCGACTTCGATTTCGACATCGACTACGCACAGTGGAAGATCTTCTTCCACAAAGGCGAGGACGACTGCATCAAGATCTCGCGCGGCGAGCAGAATATCTTCATCTGGTGCCTCTTCATGGCCATCTGCGAGCGGATGCTCGATGGACACGACTCGTATCAATCGAGCAAGTTCCTCTACATCGACGACCCCATTTCCTCGCTCGATGACAACAACGCCATCTCGGTGGCCTGCGACCTCGCCAAGCTTCTCCGCCGCGCCGCTAGCCGGACGGACGGGAATGGAGGCTCCGCGCCCATCAAGATCGTCTTCTCCTCCCACCACGCGCTTTTCTTCAACGTGATGTGCAATGAAATCGGCCGGTCCAAAGAGGGCGAGCCGAGGGTGACTCACAAACGCTACTTCCTTCACCGTCCCAATGGCGACGGCGTCTACACCCTGCGCACCACAGACGATACGCCCTATTTTCACCACGTTGCCACCCTCGCCGAGCTGCAACGCGCGGCTCATCCCACCAGCGGCACTCTTTACACCTTCCACTTCAACGCCCTGCGCAGCATCATGGAGAAGACTGCCTCCTTCTTCGGTCACGCGGACATCTCCTTCTGCCTCAAGGCTCTCAACAACCCGGAGGATGAGGCACTCTACAACCGCGCGCTCAACCTCCTCAGCCACGGCAAATACGCCATCCACGAGCCGACCGAAATGGGCGACGACAACAAGGACCTGTTCCGCCGCATCCTCGGGGACTTCGTGACCAAATTCGAATTCGCCCTGCCGGAGTTGGGGGGGGATCCACCGGCGGCCGCATCCACGCCTCTTCAGTCAACATGACTCACAAGAAGATCATCATCATTGCCGGACCGAACGGCGCGGGGAAGACGACCTTCGCCCGTTCGTTCCTGCCAGCGGAGGCGCAGTGCCCGCGTTTCATCAATGCGGACCTGATCGCGGCGGGCTTGGCTCCGTTCGCTCCGGAAACCGCGGCGCTCAAGGCCGGGCGGCTGATGCTGGAGGAAATCGCGGACTGCACGCGACGGGGAGAGAGCTTCGCCTTTGAAACCACCCTTTCGGGCCTCGGCTACCTCGCGCACATCCGTCGGTGGCGAGAGAGCGGCTACCATGTGACGCTTTTTTTCCTCAGTCTGCCGGACGCAGAGACCGCCATCGCCCGCGTGGCGGAGCGGGTGCGGCAGGGCGGGCATGACATCCCGGCGGAAACGATCCGCCGCCGTTTCGCCGCCGGATTGAGAAACCTGGAACGCGCCTACAAGTCCGCCGTGGATGCCTGGGCCAGGTATGATAGCGTGGGGGAGAGCCCGGTCCTGCTGGAGTGGGGGGAGAACTCAGAACCATGAAAAACATCCAAGAAGCCAAAGATCCTGATCTACGCGCCTCCGAGGTGGCCATGCGGCGGGCTGCGGATCTGGCCCGCAAGACCGCCATCCAGACCGGAACGAATCTCGTCGTCGTGAAGGAAGGAAAACTCACCCGCATCCCCGCGCAGGAGCTGCGCGATGCTCCGTCCACCGCGCCCCGGCAATCTTCATGACCGAAAAGAACCAGAAACAACTGGGCAACACCCTCTGGGCCATCGCCGACCAACTGCGCGGGGCGATGAACGCGGACGACTTCCGCGACTACATGCTTTCCTTTCTCTTCCTGCGCTATCTCTCCGACAATTACGAGGCAGCGGCGAAGAAGGAGCTGGGCAAGGATTATCCCGACCTGCCGGTGGATATTCTTCGGAAAACGGGGGCTTCTACGCCACTGCAAGTTTGGTACGAAGAAAACAACGCAGATATTTCCAGCTTCGAGAAGCAGATGCGGCGCAAGGTGCACTACGTCATCAAGCCGCAGCATCTCTGGTCCAGCATCGCCCACATGGCGCGGACACAGGACGAGGAACTACTGAACTACCTCCAGGGAGGATTCAAATACATCGAAGAGCTCTCCTTCGACAGCACCTTCCAGGGTCTGTTCTCCGAGATCAACCTCGCCTCCGACAAGCTAGGCAAGACCTATGCCGACCGGAACGCCAAGCTCTGCACCATCATCCAGAAGATCGCCGAGGGATTGGCGAAGTTCTCCACGGACGTCGATGCGCTGGGCGATGCCTATGAATACCTGATCGGCCAGTTCGCCGCCGGGTCCGGCAAGAAGGCGGGGGAGTTCTACACTCCGCAGCCCATTTCCGACATCCTCTCCGGCATCGTCACGCTAGACAGCCAGGAACCAAAAACCGGGACGAAGAAGCGACTTGAGCGCGTGATGGACTTCGCCTGTGGATCCGGGTCCCTCCTCCTGAACGTGCGCCACCGGGTGAAGGACGCGGGCGGCACCATCGGCAAGATCTTCGGCCAGGAGAAGAACATCACCACCTACAACCTGGCCCGCATGAACATGCTGCTGCACGGGGTGAAGGACACCGAGTTCGACATTCACCACGGCGATACGCTGTTCAACGATTGGGACATTCTGTGTGAGCTGAATCCCGCCAAGAAGCCGTATTTCGACGCCATCGTCGCCAATCCGCCCTTCAGCCTCCGCTGGGATCCGGGCGAGAGCATGGGCGACGACGTTCGTTTCAAGAGCCACGGCCTCGCGCCCAAGTCCGCCGCCGACTTCGCCTTCCTCCTGCACGGCTTCCATTTCCTCAAGGACGAAGGCGTGATGGCCATCATCCTGCCCCACGGCGTGCTCTTCCGTGGCGGTGCCGAGGAACGCATCCGCAAGAAGCTACTTCTGGACGGCCACATCGACACCATCATCGGCCTGCCCGCGAATCTCTTCTACTCCACGGGCATCCCCGTCTGCATCCTCGTGCTCAAGAAGTGCAAGAAGCCGGACGACGTGCTCTTCATCAACGCCGCCGAGCATTTCGAGAAAGGCAAACGCCAGAACACGCTCAGCGAGGCGCACCGGAATAAGATCATTGAGACCTACCAGCACCGGACGGAGGAGCCGCGCTATTCGCGTCGGGTGGGGCTGGATGAGATCGCGAAGAACGATTTCAACCTGAACATTTCCCGCTACATCAGCACGTCGATTGCCGAGGAAGAGATTGATCTAGAGGCAACCCATGGCGATCTGGTGGAGATCGAAAAGGCGATCAAGGCTGCGACGGACAAACATAACGTTTTCTTGAAGGAACTGGGTTTGCCACTGTTGCCATCGGGAGAGATCAATTTGTAAGGACGAGCCGGGGATGATGCGGCGGAGGTCGCGCGGGTGGGTATGGTTTCCTCCCGCGATTGAAATCGCCTCCGCCGAGGGCGGCGATGAATCGCGCGCAGTCCAAGGTGCTACCTCCACAGCCGCCGGGCGAAGTCGGCGAGGTTTTGGCGCCAGAGGTTCCAGCGGTGGGTGCCGTCGGTTTCGTGCCATTCGTGAGGAATGCCTTTCGCCCGCAGCCAGGCGGTGAGCCGGTGGTTTGCCGGGAGCAGGGCGTCGTCGCGGCCGCAGGCGAGCCAGAGGAGGTGGAAGGCGGGGGTGGAGCCGGCGTCCGGAAAGGCGGCGTCGAGGTCGGCGGGCAGGCCGCCGCTGCTGAAGGCGCCGACCCAGCCGAAGCGGCCGGGGTGGCGCAAGGCGGCTTGGATGGCCTGGGTGCCGCCCATCGAGAGCCCGGCGATGGCGCGGCCGGCGTGGTCGGTGCGCACGGGATAACGCGCCTCGGCGAGCGGCAGGATTTCCTCGATCAGGGTGCGATCGAAGGCGGCGAGGTTCTTTTCCCACGCGCCGTCGAGGAAGCGGCCGTCCCAACCGTTCGCCAGCACGGCCATGTCGCCGTAGCCGAGCGGCATCACGACGATCATCGGCTCGGCCGCGCCGTCGGCGATCAACGAGTCGAGCGTGCGGTGGGCCTTGCCGAGGACCTGCCAGGCGTCCGCGCCGTCGCTGTAGCCGTGGAGTAGGTAGAGGACGGGATAGGTTTTTCCGGGATCGAAGCCGGGCGGCGTGTAGACGAAGCACTCGCGGTCGTGCGCGGCGATGGCCGAGCGGTAGGCGTGGCGGTGGATTTCGCCGTGCGGAATGTCGCGTTCCCGCCACGGGGCGTCGGGGGCTTCGGGGACCTCGAAGAAGGGCGCGGGCGGCTCGGTGCGCACGCCGTCGAGGAAGAACGCGTGGTGGTAGCGGTCGGGCAGGAGGACGGGGCTGGTGAAGATCCAGTCGCCGTCCGGCTGCCGCGTCATCGGCCGGCGGTCGCAGAAGCCCTCGCATTCGATGAGCACTTCGTTCGCCTCCGGGGCGTGGAGGCGGAAGGTGACGGTGTGGTCGGGGTGGAGGAGCGGAGAGGTCATGGCGCTTCGTTCCACTTCAGGAAGGTTTCGAGGATAGTTTCGAGCTTTCCGGGGTCGCCGAAGCCTTCAAAGGTATTCTTTTCGATTCGGCAAACCAGCCAATCGTCACCGTCTTCGTGCGAACCGCCGTCGATTCCATGGGAAACCGGGGCGAACGGCTTCGTTTCAAGTTCGGTGCCGGTGAGATCAATCCTCACCGACCAGCCCGGGTTATCGAGGGTTTCGATCCGGAGGCCGAAGGTGTGTTCCCACGCTCCATCGCATTGGGAACGATACCAGTCTTGAAGTTGCTGCAACGCTTTCATCGGGATTTCTGGATTTCGCTCCATTCGATGGCGCTGAGTTTGCAGCGCTTCGTTCCTTCGACCTTGAGGTCGGGAATGCCGTCGCCGTCCTGGTCTAGAATGACGAGCCGGCTTTGCCCATCGCCGCGCATCACGCAAGTGGAGGCGCGGTCCGACGAGATGAGGTCCAGGCTGTGGGTGGTACCGCCCCCTTCCAACTGAACGACGCTCAGTTTTCCTTCCTGGTTTCCGACCAGTACCGTGCGGGGACTCTTCTGGTTTTGGCGGATGGTGATGGCCGCTCCTTCCTCCAGTAGGATGATGCCGTTCTTCACGCTGACGCCTGTGGGCAGATCGGATCGGCGGGAACAACCCACCAACAGGGCGGCAAACAGGAGCATGGCGGATGCGCGCATGCTTTGGTGTTAGAGGACCGTCGGGAGCGAGGGAAGCGCGCGTTTTTTTTGGGGGGGGCGCGGTCCCGGCAACTGCCGTTGCGCAGCGTGAGAAGCGGCCGTTCATGATCTGTGTCCCAACGGGACGGTTCAGAAGAGCCTGGCATGAAATGCCAGGGGGAGCGGCGAAAGGGAAGGTGTCCTGCAAGGACGCCTCATGCGGGGAAAGGCTCATCCGCCGAGACCGGAATGAATCAAAAGCGATGACCCGAGTGCACGAGGCGTCCCGATGGGACGCGGAATTATCATTCGTGGCCTACCCGGCACTTCGTGCCGGGCTATGATGAGCGGTCCTTGCAGGACCCGGAAGATCGGAACGCGTCCGCCATTACCATTGCGCGTTTGGCAACGCGCGGTCCCGGGTGGGCGGGAAGAGGTGGGGCGGCCTCGCCGAGGCCGCCTTCGGAGCGGGTGCCGCCACGCTGATCCAACGGGGCGGATCGAAGGCTTCGGGCGGCCGGCTGGGAACTCTGTTGCCGCAGGGGCTGGCGAAGGCGCTCTCGGCGAGAGCGCCCCACCGGCAGGGCGGTCACTCCGGTTCGCCGTTGGGGAAGATCTCGTGGATGGTCGGCTGGTGGTGGTCGTCGATCCAGCGTTCGAGGGCGGTGCGCATCGGGGCGACGAGGTCGGGGCGCTCGGCGGCGTAGTCGTGGGCGCGGGTGCGGTTGGCGTCGGCGCGTTCCTCCAGCCGGTAGAGGGCGAAGTGGCGGCCGCCTTGCACGGTGGGCGTGCAGATGAGCTTCCAGCGGCGGGTGATCAGGCAGCGTTGCTTCGCGGCGACGAGGGCGTCGCGGTAGGTCTCCTTGAGGACGAACTGGTAGTTGTAGCTGTCGTCGATGAAGGTGAGCTCGTCCATCGGCGGGAGCTTCGGGCGTTCGACGCCGGGGACGCGGAACTGGATGAAGGGGAAGCCGGTCTCGCCGAAGAACGGGATGGTCTCGGGCGCGCGCTCGCCCTTGATCCAGGCGGCGGTGCTTTTGCCCTCCCAGACGGACGGTTTCGGCACGCCGACGAGGTCGGCGAGGGTCGGCATCAGGTCGATCGAGCGGATCGTTTCCGGGATGACCTTGGCGGCCTGGCCGGGGACGTGGACGATCATCGGGATGTGGTTCGCCTGGCTGGCGCCGTTGAAGGTCAGGCCGTGGCCGAGGGTGACGTCGGGCTCGTAGAGGTCGTCGCCGTGGTCGGCGGTGATGACGACGATGGTGTGGTCGGCGAGGCCGTTTTTCTCAAGCGCGGCGAGGATGCGCTTCACGCAGTCGTCGAACTGGCGCGTGCAGCCGTCGTAGAGGCCGCGGATCTGGTCGACCTCCTTCGGTGGCAGCGCCTGCCATTTCGATTCCAGGTCGGTGCCGCCGATGAAGTGGTCGATGTCGAAGTCGACGCCATTCTTGTTCCGACCCTGGTAGGTCGGATCGGTGAACATCGACGGGTAGGGTGCGGCGGAGCGGTAGGGCAGGTGGTTGCAGGAGTAGAAGACGTGGGAGAAGAACGGCTTGCCGCTGGCGGCCTGCTTCGCGAGGTGGTCCTCGACGCGACGGGTGACGACCTCCGGGGTGACGAACTGGGCGAACGAGCCGAGTTGAGGGAAGAGCTTGTAGCCGAGCGGATTGTCGAAATAGAGCGGGACGACGAAGTGCGCCATCACCACGGCCTGGCTCATGTAGATCTTGAAGTTGTCGAAGCTCGACACCGAGAGGTCCTGGAAGCCGAGCGGGACGACGTTGTAGTAGCCGGCGCACCAGTCGCCGATGGCGGCGGTGTTGTAGCCGTGGTCGCCGAGCACGCGGGCCATCGGGACGAGTTCTTGTTCCATCGCCTCGACCGTGCGGCGGTCCGGATACATGTGCCGGATGCCGTGGGTGTGCGGGAACTGCGAGCCCATGAACGAGACGGAGGACTCGAAGGTGGAGGCGATCGGCGTGAAGCAGCGCTCGAAGCGGGTCGAGCGGGCGGCGAGCGCGTCGATGGCGGGCGAGACGCCGGCGGCGGCCGGTCCATCGGTGCGGGCCGGGCGGTAGCCGGCGCAGCCGAGTTTGTCGCCGCGCAGCGAATCCGAGGCGAGGATGAGGATGTTGTAGGGCTTTTCGCCGGTACTCGGGGCGCTTGCGGCGGCGGCGTCCGGGTGGTGCAGGCTGGCGAAGGCGAACGGAATGGCGGCGAGCAGCAGGCACGAGCCGCCGAGCAGGCGGGCGCGGCGGCCGCCGTGGCGGAAATACCAGACCACCACCAGCGCGAGCAGCGCGATGGGCAGGGCGGTGAACAGCAGCCCGTGGACGAAGGGTTTCAGCGCGGCGGGCGGCCATTCGATCAACTGGTAGTACCAGCTGCCGAAGGTGGCTTCGCCGAGGAAATACGGGCGGGTGCTGACGAGCCGCAGGATGAACCAGCCGTGGATCAGCGCGGCGAGCAGGAACGCGCGCCCGGCGATCCAGGCGAGGCGGTGACGGCGGGAGCGCCGGGTCCAGAGGGCGGTCAACGGCAGGATCAGGATCAGGCCGGCGAGCAGGAGGAGGCCGTAGGCGAGCAGGACCTGGACGTTCTGGCCGATGAGGAACTGGAGGAACTTGTCCCGCGCCAGGGCGCTGAACTTGTTGTCCATGCCGTGCGAGCGGTCGGTCAGCCGCCACAGGCCGGTGGCGAACTGGAGCGCCAGGAACAGTGCGGTGCCCAGCGCGGCACCGGTGAAAACGCGGCCGAAAGGAGCGGGCGGGGCGGCTGGGGTGGACGGCGTCCGGGGCATGGGGGCGGAACCCTTGCAGCAAGCCCGGCCGGCATCAAGCGCCACCATCGGGATCCACCACGTAGATCCAGCGGATGCTCAGGAGGTCCTCGATCCGCACGCCGCGCGGCGAATTCAGGCCGGTCGGGGTGTTCAGCCGCAGGATGAGCTGGGCGGGCCGGCCGCCATTCTGGCGGAAGTGGCGTTCGAGCAGCTGGGCGAGCGGGCGGTCGCGCTCGACGTAGCCGTAGAGGAACTCCTCGCTGTTCGGCGCGGTCAGGCGGAAGCACAGCCAGCGTTCGGAATCGGCGAATTCGTGGCTGAACAGGTTGTCGGGCTGGGCGGTGACGCGGAAATCGAAGTCGCCGGCGGGGCGCCGGGCGGCGTAGTCGTCCCATGCCATCGGCTGGTAGCCGACGCTGGTCGCCCAGTCGATTTTCACGCTGCCATCGGGCAGTTCCTCCAGATAGACGGCGTGGAAACGGCCGCTGGCGAGCTGGACGCGGGCGGTCCAGAACGAACCGGTTTCCCCGAAGTTCTGCGGCAGGAACTCGGCCAGGCGGCGGAACGGATCGGGCGTCAGCGGGTGGTCGCGGTACCAGGCCTCCATCAGCGGCCGGACGCGCTGCGGGTGGCGCACCCACGGGACCATCTCGTCGATCGTTTTGGCGCCGAAATAGGAACGGATCGCGGTTTCGACCCGGACGAGCAGCTGTTCGGCCTGGCGGGTGGCTTCCTCGTCCTTGGTCACCTCGGCGAGCGCCACCTCGCGGGTGGTTTCCACCTTTTGCTCGCTTTCGCTGACCTGCCAGGTCGACCAGAACGCGCCGCCGGCGAGCAGCAGGCCGAGCAGCAGGAACCAGCCCCAGGGCACGGGCGTGCGGCGGGCGGCTTGGCCGCCCCAGCTGTCTTCGATCTGCGGGGCGTCCTCCGGCAGGTCGAGGATTTGCTCGATCCCCGGCTCCTGGCTGCGTTTGGCGCGGGCAAGCTGGGGCTCGACGTCGAGGCGCTCGGGCGGGAGTTCCGGGAAATCGGGTTCGGCGGGTTCGGCCGCCGGTGGCGTCGGCACGGCCGGGGCGGGCGCGTGGTGGCGGAGGTCGCGCTGCGGCCTGTGGCCGGTGGGCAGCAGGCGGACGACCGGCGCCTCGGGCGGCTCGGATTCATCCGCCGGAGGGGTCAGGCGGATGATTTCGTTCGGTTTCGCCATGGGCTCTCCGCAACGAAAGCCTGAAATGCCCATGGACGCAACGCCATGCTGTCTCTAAAACCCTCCTCACCGCCGCCCATGCCTCCCCGTTTGCTCATCATCACCGCCGCCTTCGGGGAAGGCCATAACAGCGCCGCCCGCAATCTGTCCCTGGCGCTGGATGCGGCCGGCGCGGTCACCCACACCGCCGACCCGTGCCTGCTCGGTTCGCCGCTCGTGACCGAGGCGCTGCGGCGGGGCTACCGGGTGGTGACGACCTATTTCCCGCGCCTATGGGAGCGGATCTATCGGTCGACCGACCAGCAGGATTTCCGCCGCCAGCGGCTACCGCTGATGCGCAAGCCCGAGCGCTATCTGGCGCGCCTGCTCGACGACTTCCAGGCCGACGCGGTGGTGAGCACCTATCCGCTGTATCCCTATTTCCTGGAGCGGATTTTCGAGGAGACCGGCCGCCGTTTGCCGGTGTTCACGGCGGTGACCGACTCGATCGAGATCAACGCGGCGTGGCTGAAGGCGCCGTGCGATTGCTGGCTGGTGACCGATCCGGCGACCCGGCAGGCGATGGTCGGTGCCGGCCTGCCGCAGGAGCGGGTGGTCGACAGCGGGTTCCCGGTGCACCCGGACTTTTCCCGGCTCGCGCCGGTGCCGGACGACGACGCCTGCGACCCGTTCCGCATTTTGTATTTCCCGACGGCGAAGCTGCCGCACGTCCGCCGGCAGGGCCGGGCGTTGCTCGACGCCTCGCCGCGGACCCGCCTGACCATCGTGCTGGGGCGGAACGTCCGCCTGTTGTTCCGCAAGGCGCAGGAATTGAAAAAGGCGTATCCCGGGCGGGTGCGCATCATCGGCTGGACCCGGCGGGTGCCGCAGCTGCTCAACAGCCACCATCTGGTCGTCGGCAAGGCCGGCGGCGCGACCGTGCACGAGGCGATCGCCGCACGCTGCCCGATGTTCATCCACCACCTGGTGCCCGGCCAGGAGGAGGGGAACCTCGCGCTGCTGGAATCGATCGGCGCGGGCTGCCTGACGCTGACGCCCGAGGAGCTGGGCGCGGCGACGGCCGGGCTGCTGGCGAACGACGCCGCCCGCTGGCGCGAAATGAAGCGGGCGCTCGCCCGCCACGGCCGCAACGCCGGCGCGCTGTGCGCCGCGGAGTTCATCCTGGAGCGGATGCGCGGGCGAACGGCGGCCGTTCGCGAGCCGCAGGCCGTTTTCACGAATTCCACCGCATGACTTTCCTGTTCGACATCGGCCGCGTGCTGCTCGACTTCGATTTCGAAACCTCGCTGGCGCGCCTGCTGCCGGCCGGCATCGACGACCCGCACGCCCGCATCCACCGGCTGCTGGAGCGGAAGGACGACTTCGAGGCCGGGCGGATCCCGGTCGGCGAGTTCACGGAATGGGCGATCGCCCGGCTCGGCTCGCCCGCGGGCGAGGCGGAGTTCCACCACGCGTGGCGGGACATTTTCACGCCGAACGAACCGATGTGGGAAACCGCCGGGCGGCTGGCGGCGGACGGCCACCGGCTGATCCTGTTTTCCAACATCAACGGCATCCACTGGCCGTGGATCCGCGAGCGCTGGCCGCGCTTCGACCTGTTCCACGGCGAGGTGCTGTCGTTCGAGGTCGGGGCGATCAAACCGGAACCGGCGATCTACGAATACGCGGTGGAGACCTACGGGCTGGTGGCCGAGGAGGTCCGCTACATCGACGACCTGCCGGCGAACATCGCGGGCGGCCGGGCGTTCGGCATGCGGGCGTGGCAATACGACCTGCGCGATCACGCCGCGTTCGAAACCTGGCTCGCCGACGAGCTGGCGCGCGGCTGAGGCCGCTCAGCCGCGGCAGTTTTCCAGCAACGCGCCGAGGAACCAGGTGATCTGGACGAGCGCGTCGGTGTATTCCGAGGGGGCCAGCACGGACAGGTCCTCGCGGCACGACTGGAGCATCTCCAGACCGGTGTCGATGGCGCGTTCGATCGAGCCTTCGTATTCGGCGATGCCGACGAGCACCGGCAGGTCGAGCGGTTCCTGGTTGAGGATGCGCTTGTTGAGCTTGGTCCGCTGGGCCTCGTCCGCCACTTCGAGCAGGTTGAGGATCGGCAGGGTGAGCTTGCCCTTGGCGAGGTCGGTGCGGAGGGTCTTGCCGACCTCCTCCTCGGAGCCGACGAGGTCGAGGCAGTCGTCGTAGATCTGGTAGGCCGAGCCGAGCTTCATCCCGTAGGCGTGGAGGCGGGCTTCGACCTCGGGCGAGACGCCGGAGAGCTTGGCGGCCAGGCCGGTCGCGGCGGCGAACAAGGCGCCGGTTTTCATGTCGATGACCCGGAAGTAGTCGGCCTTGGTCAGCGTCAGGTCGAAGCGGCGCTGGGTCTGGATGATCTCACCCTGGCAGACCTCGCGGGACGCCTGGCCGACCTTGCGGCAGATGTCGATGCTGTTGAAATCGGTGGCCAGGCTCAGGGCGTGGGAAAACAGGGCGTCGCCGAGCAGCACGGACAGACCCTGGCCCCATTTGGCGTTGGCGGTCGGCACCATCCGGCGGGTGGTCGCGCCGTCGATGATGTCGTCGTGGACCAGCGTCGCCATGTGGATCAGCTCGAGGATGACGCCGATCTTGAGGTGGTCGTCGTTCACGCCGCCGGTCGCGCCGCCGGCGAGGATCGAGAGGGCGGGGCGGATGCGTTTGCCCGAGGTGTTGCAGATGTAGGCGACGTAGGGCTCGACCGCCGGGTCGAACGCCCGCACCTGCTCGCGGATCGCCGCTTCCACGCGTTCCAATTCCGGACGAACGAGGGCGAACGGGAATTGGTCGCTTTGACCGGATGGGGAAATCGTGGCGGGCATGACGGGAAACGCTGGCGCAGGGAGCCACAATCGCGCCCGGGCCGCAACCCCCGAATGGCGGGCTGAAAGATCGTCCGGTTTCCGACGTCTCATCCCGCTATATCATGAAAATGCATCCATGGCTCCTGGGGGCGGTCGCGCTGATGGCGGGGACGCGGGCGGCTCCGGCCGAAGGCTTCGGCGAAAAACCGGGGAATCCCCGGCTTCCCGGCGTGCCCTACGTGGTGCACGATGGCACGCGGCCCCAGCCTCCCGTGGTCGTGCCCGCCGGAGCGGTCATGGTGCGGCCACCGTCCGACGCCAGGGTGCTTTTCGACGGGACTTCCACCGCCGCATGGACGAACGGCGGCCAACCCGCGGCCTGGCCGATCGTCGAGGGATCGCTGGTGGCGGCCAAGCCGGGTAATCTTCGCAGCAAGGAGTCCTTTGGCGCGATCCAGCTGCATTTGGAATGGCGCTTGCCCGCGGGCAGGAAGGTCGACGGCCAGCACGGCGGCAACAGCGGCGTGTTCCTGATGGGGCTTTACGAAGTCCAGATCCTCCAGAGCCACGACAACAAGACGTACCCCGACGGCCAGGCGGCCGCCCTTTACGGCCAGTTGCCGCCCTTGGCGAACGCCACCCTGCCGCAAGGCGAGTGGCAGAGCTACGACATCGCCTTCGAGCCGCCCGTATACGAGGGGGAGAAAATCGTCAAACCCGCGAAAGTGACCGTGCTGCACAACGGCGTCGTCACCCAGCACGGCGAGCTTTTCCTCGGGCCGACGCAATACCGGAAACTCGCGGCGTATCCCGCCAAACACCCGGAGACCGGCCCCGTCGAACTGCAATACCACGGCGATCCGGTCGAGTTCCGCAACATCTGGGTGCGTCCGCTCGGCCGCCGTGACGCGGAATCTTGAGCGGCAGGTTTCATGATGATCACATGTTTCAGGAACCCGGCATGAGATCGGGCATTCTCCTTGCTGGCGGGCACGGCGTGTTGTTAGGGTGCCGGCCCTATGAAATGGCGTCCTTTCTGGTTGGCGGTCCCCGCGATCGCCTGTGTTTGCTCGTCCTGTGACCGCAAGGAGACGCCCGCGGCGTCCGGGCCGGCGGCCGCCAGCGAGGCCGGCAAACCGCAGGCGCCGCCGGAACCGCCCGCGCTGACGGCGGACGAACGCGCGGCGAAGTTCGGCATCGTGAAGCACCTGCCGAAGGACATCGAGGGCGTGGTTTCCTTCTATAACGGCTCGAAGACGGCCGAGCGCTTCAAGAAGACCCATCTGTGGGCGTTGCTGAACGATGAGGCGGGCGCGCCGGCCGACGAAGCCGCCGACAAGCCGGATGAAGCCGCCGCGGACGCCTCCGGTCCCGGCTTGTATCTCGGGCAGGAGTTTTTCCTCGCCACCGGCAAGGGTTCGGCCGAGCAGCTCGGCAACCTGAGCACCTTCAACCGCCGCTATAATTACTTCCACCTGCGGGCTATCGCGAAAGCCCTGGCCGCGGCGGCGAAGAACGGCGGCGAGGAGTCGCTGAAGCAAAGCCTGAGCGAGAATTTCAACGAGGAGATCCTGTCCGGTCTGGTCAAGGATCCGGAATCGGGCGTCGGCCTGATCGAGCGGGCGCAGTTCCCGCCGCTTTACGTCGGCTTCAAGGTGAAGCCGGAGAAGAGCCAGGAGATCGAGCAGCAGCTGACCGGCGCGCTCGCGATGATGGGCATGCTCGGCGAAATGGCCGTGCCGGTCGAGTTCGAGCGGGGAGGCGGCAAGTTCAGCGGTTTCCGAATCATCGGCGAACAAGTGGCGAAGACGATCGGCCAGGACCGCGCGAAGATGGACGAGGCGCTCGAGGTGGAAACGGCCGACCGCCTGCTGGCGGCGATCGCGAAAAAGGACCTCGTGGTGGCCACGGGCAAGGTTGGCGATTACGTCGTCCTGTTCCTCGGCTCCAAGCCGGAGGACTGCCAGCTGGTCGCCGAGGCGAAGGACTCGCTCGCCGCGGGCGACGCCCTGCGTTTCGCCGACGGCTACGTTTCGAAGGATCTGGCCGCGCTGAGCTACGGCGACCGGGCGATGATCGATACCTGCCTGGCGGCCTCGGGGCGCTTGTCGGAGCTCGCCCAGGGCTTCGGCGACGGGTTGGCCGGCTCCGAAGGGCTCGGCGACACGCAGGACCTCCAGGCACTGCTGCAAGTGGTGGCCGAGCGCGAGCAGGCGCTGCGCAAGATGGCCTCGGCCGATGCCTACGGCGTCGTCGCGTTTTATGAAGACGGCCTGAAGCTCGAAAGCTTCGGCGGTATCGACCGCGGCGCTCTCGACTGGAAGAGCCCGTCGCGCCTCGCCGGGCTCGGCGCTTCGCCGGACGTCGTCCTGTTCGCGAATGCGACCAGCGACGCGGCTTACGACGAGAAGGCGCGCGCCTACGTCGAGTCGCTGGTGGAAACGGCCTACGCGGTGACGATGAAATTCGCCAAGGCGCCGATCTCGGACCCGGATCTGCTGCCGTTCCAGCAGGGGGCGAAGGTGTTCGACGAAAAATTCCGCCCGGATGTCGTCGCCCTGCTCGACGCGCTGCGCGGCGATCTTTCCGCCGGTCTCGGCAAGGAATGCGCGGTCGTGGTCGACCTGAAGGGCACGGTGCCGCCGGTGCCGGGCGTGTCGCAGGCTCTGGCCGACAAAGGCCGCTTCCTCCGCGCGTCGTGGATCGCCCCGGTGACCGATCGCGCCAAGCTCCAGGAATCGTGGGGCAAGGTGAACGGCGCGGCCGCCAACCTGCTGAAAAAGGCAGGCGAGATGGCCGGCAGCGAGATCCCGATGCAGAAGCCGATGAGCTCGGAAAAGGACGGCTTCGTGACCTGGTTCTTCTCGATGCCGTTTTTCAACGACGACTTCGTGCCGTCCGTCACGCTGGGCGACCAGTGGTTCGTGGCCTCGACCTCGAAGGTGCAGGCGCTCGAACTGGCGAAGGCCGCCGGCAAGGGCGGCGACGGTCCACAGGGGATGTCGGTGTCGGTGAAATTCGACCCGCTTCACCAGTTCGGCCAAGAGTGGCTGACGCTGGTCGACCAGAACGCCGAGTCGATCTTCGGCATCGGCAGCCCGGGGCTGGAGAAATTCCGCGACGCCAAGCCGGACATCGAAAAGGGTCTGAAGGTGATGGAGGACGTTGAGTCGCTGACCATCCAGGCGCGGCGCGAGAACGGCCGCCTGCGCGGCAGCGTCCACCTCAAAACCCACTGAGCGCGTGCGGGCCGCGGCCCGTTTCTGCCGTCATGGAAATCCAACCGATCGGGGTCGTGCGCTCGTGTTTCGGCGAAAAATTCGCCGTGCCGCGTCAGCCCGGCCTGTGCCCGGACGCTTGGGGCGAGCTGGTGTTCGAACCGACGTTCCGCAGCCCCGAGGCGGTGCGCGGGCTCGACGGGTTTTCCCACGTCTGGCTGATCTTCGGCTTTCACCAGACCGCGGACCAGGGGTGGCAGCCGACGGTTCGCCCGCCGCGGCTGGGGGGCAACCGTCGCGTCGGCGTGTTCGCCAGCCGCTCGACCTTCCGGCCGAACGGCCTCGGGCTCTCGCTGGTCCGGCTGGAAGGCATCGACGCCCACCGCGCGGACGGCCCGGTGCTCAAGCTCGGCGGACTCGACCTGATCTACGGCACCCCGGTGTTCGACGTGAAACCGTATCTGCCGTATGCGGAAGCCCTGCCAGAGGCGCTCGGCGGCTATGCCGGCGAGGCACCGCCCGCGATCGAGGTGATCGTCGCGCCGGACGTCCGCGCGGCCTTCGACCGGCTGCCGGAGCGGGCGCGCCGGGTAATCGCCGCGGTGCTGGCGCTCGACCCGCGCCCGGCGGTGCGGACCGGCGGCGAAGAGCGGGTGTTCGGTGCCGCCTTGTGCGGCCACAACGTCCGTTTCCGCATCGCGGGCGACCGCTGTGAAATCGTCTCGCTCCAAAAGACCGGAGGTTCCGGGTTGAATGCTTAATCCACCTTAAGTAGCTTGGAACCATGAAGTGGTGGAGCAATCGCGTCGGTGTCGCCTGCTGTGCGGCGGCGCTCGTGCTGGCGGGCTGCCGCGATCGCGAGCAAGCGGCGTCGGACGAACTGACCGAGGCGGGTTACCGGATGACCGCCGACGATTGGTTCCGCGCCGCGGCGAACGACCAGGCGGCGGTGCTCGAACGCTTCGTGAAAGGCGGCTACGCGGTGGACCTGCGGGATGCCGCCGGGGATACGGCCTTGCACGCCGCGGCGGCGGCCGGTGCCGAGAAGGCGGCGAAATTTCTGCTCGATCGGAAACTGCCGGTCGATGTCACGGGGGCCAGCGACCGCACGCCGCTGATGGTGGCGGTGATGGCGGGCAAGGCGTCGATGACCCGCTGGCTGCTGCGCCAGGGGGCGGACCCGAAAAAGAAGGACGCCGATGGATTTCGGCCGCTGATGCTGGCGGTGAAGGAAGGCCGCCACGAGGTGCTGGGCGACCTCGCCGCGGTGGATCGGGCCGAGTTGGACGACGCGCTGCTGGTCGCCTCGCTGCTCGGCAAGGCGAAGGTGATCGACGTGCTGACGAGCTATGGCGCTTCGGTTTACGCCCGGATGGACGACGGCCGCACGCCGCTGATGCTGGCGGCGGAGAACGGCCATCAGGACGCGGCCAAGCTGCTGGTCGACCTCGGGGCGAACCGTTTCGCCGCCGATTCCGGCGGGAAAACCGCCGCCGACCTCGCGGCCGATGCCGGGCACGAGCCGCTCGCCCGGATGCTGCGCTCGGATCCCGCGCCGGAGGAATTCACGCTGCGCACCGAGCAGCAGCTCGGGGACGAAATGGCGGCCGTGGTCGAGCGTGTTGAAGCGGCCGAAGGCGGCCCGTCCGCGCCAGCCCGTTCCTCGCCGGGAGCGGTCGTTTCCTTGTCCGGCCAGACGCTGGGTCGGCGCGATGCCGGGCAGGCGTCCACGCCCGCCGCGGGAGCTCCCGCGCTGGTGATGCGCCAGTTCCGCCAGCGCGAGCTGCCGCTCGAGGTGCGCCACGTCGAGGCCGGCGTCGCCCGCATCGCGGTGAAAGATTCCCAGCGGCACGAATGGAAGGTGAAGGAGGGCGAATGGCTCGCCGGCACCCGCCTGAAGGTGCTGCGCATCCAGCGCCGGATGGAGAGCGGCAAGGAGAACTTCGGGCGGCCGGTCGAGGTTTCGGTGGTTGAAGTCGAGGACACCGCCACCGGCGCGCGCCGCAATCTGATCGCCGGCGTGGCCGCGACCGCCCACGATCCGGTCGCCTTGGTGGAAGACTCCGCGACCGGAAAACGCTATATTGCCGCCCCCGGCCAGGTGTTCACCGGCGCGGACGGCATCCGTTACACGATCAGCGACGTGCGCCCGAACCAGATCGTGATCGAAGAAACCGGCACCGGCCGGGTCCAAACCCTCCCGCTCCGCGGCCCGCGCGGCTGAATTCACTCCCCACACCCTCATGGAAGCTCCCGTCATGCTCGAACGCGGTTCGCCGGTCCGGCAATTCGCCGTCATGCTGCCCAATCGCGCGGGCGCGCTCGCCGCGCTGGTCAAACTCCTGCGCGGTGCCGCCATCGAGGTGCTCGGCCTCAGCGTCCAGGACTCGCGCGACGCCACGATCGCCCGCCTGATCCTGAGCGACCCGGACACCGCCGAGCACATCTTCATCGAAAAGGGCATCCCGCACACCACCTGCGAGGTCATCGTGGTCGCCATGCGCGAGTGCGGCCCCGGCCTGCTCCAGTGCCTCGACCACCTGATGGGCGCGGAAACCAACATCGACTTCGCCTACTCGCTGATGCCGGGGCCGAACACGCTGTCGCTGCTCGCTCTGCACGTCGAAGACTACGACTTCGCGATCTCGGTGCTCCATAACAGCGGCTTCAAGCTGATGTTCCAGGAGGATCTGAGCCGGTGAAGCGGAGCCGATCATGTTTTTGGGCGGGGATTTTCGCCTCCATTCTCCTGGTGCTATTAGGAGGTGTTCTTTGGTCGAAAGGACACGCCCTGCCGGTGTATACCGACTCAAATGCGCCATTCCGATTGTCGCTAGAGCTTCAGGAGCTGCCGCGCGATCACCGCTTTCAAGAATGGTATCGCCGTTTGTCGACCTATGAGACTCCGCATAAACGTCTGGTGGATGGTGGTCGCGGCCTGATTGCGGCCGGGATTGGCTTGTTTCTGGTTCTTCGCATGAGCCTGTCTCTGGCCCGTTTAGCTCCCCATCAACGGTGGCGATGGTTCATGGGCTATTGGTTTTTCCTTTGGGTCGTGCGAGTTCCGCTAATCGTGACCTATTACAACCTGAGGGAGGAGCGGTTCGATTACCCGACCTGGGGCGATTCGGTGATGATCCCCATCATGAGCGAAGTGATTGCGTGTGTATTTGGCAGCGTGATCACCATCGGACTGGTGTGGCTTGCCATGCGGAAGCGGGTTTGGCCGTCCACGTTGCGATGGAGTAAACCGGAGGATTGGAAAGGATGGTTCCGTTTGGTGATGCTCTTATTTTGGCTTGGGGTGCTCGTCATGGATGTCGCCGCAGGCATTCCCGATGGCCATGAAGGCACGGTGATTTCCGAGTTGGCGGCGATGGCTTTGTTGTGGCGCGTGATGTGGGCGGAAAAAGCCGCGGTTTCAAACCAGACGCCGGAGGCATGCGAGATTTGCCCCAAGGAGGGATTGGCCATTAGCGAGTGATGTTGCGACTCCGTCTGGTTCAATGACCCGCTGATCCGGGGTTGCAGGAATGCATTCGGCTGACCATTCTCCGGCTGTGTCGGAAACGCAGGAAAGCGCCCGCCGTTGGAGCGGCTACGTTTGTCCCGATTGCCGTTTCGTGTTCCGCGTGCCGCGCGATCACGACGGCTGCGGGATCGTCTGTCCGTCGTGCAGCCGTTTGCTGCGCATGCCGGGGCCGGACGACGTGGTGCCGTCGCTGGTGGCCAGCGCGCGGCGCGGCCGCCCGATGGCCGAGGTTTCCTTCACCCGCTCGATGCACGAGCAACGCAAGCCGGCCTGGGAGCGCCAACCCGGGCAGGATCGCCCGACCGTCGTCCGCCGCAACTGGGCGTTCGCCGGGGTGGCGGGCGGACTCGCGCTCACGGGGATCGCTCTCGCGGTTTGGCTGCGTCCGACGGATCGTCAGACGGGTGGCTCTGCCGCGGGACCGCGGCAAACGACAACCGCTCCGGCCGTGAAGCCCGAGGCGCCGGCTCCAGTCGACGCGTTCGCCCGCTTCCAGCAGGAGGCCGAACCGGTGATGAAACGCTTTTTGCAGGCGAAAACGCCGGACGAGGCGCTGCGCGACCTCCGTCGTCCCGAGGTGGCCGGCCCGCGGCTGCGGCGGTGGTATGCCGACGGCAAAATCGATCCACCCGGCTGGTCGAAGCTGCCGGCCAACGACAGCGACGTCACCTTCGACGGCGCGTTCGCGACCGCGCAGGTGGTCACCCGCGACGGGGAATCGCGCAAATTGACGCTGGAGCGCACGCCGGACGGCTGGAAGGTCGACTGGGAGAGCTGGACCGGCTGGTCCGAAATGGCGTGGCCGGATTTCCTCGCCGAGCGGCCGACCCGCCCGATCCGCATGCGGGTGGTGGCCTCGCCCGTGGAATATTACAACTTCGCCTTCAGCGACGATGCCAAGTGGCAGTGCTTCCGCCTTGTCTCGCCGGACAACGAACACCTCGTCTACGGCTACGTGGCGCGCGGTTCGGAGCTGGATCTGGCGATGCAGTCCCGCGACAGCGATGCGCCGGCCCGCCCGGTGTTGGTGGACATCCGATTTCCCGAAGGCTCCCCGGCGCGGAACCAGGTGCTCGTCGAGCGGCTGGTGGCGAACGGCTGGGTCGAGCCCGCCGATTCCGCCCGATCTCCATGATTCCCGCATCCTCCGCACGCAGCACCTACGACAAGGTCCTTGAACTGAATCTTGACCCGGTGGTCTACGGCACGTTCGCCGAGATCGGCGCGGGGCAGGAGACGGCGAACTGGTTTTTCCGCGCGTCCGGCACCGCCGGCATGGTGGCGAAGTCGATCTCCGCCTACGACATGACGATGAGCGATGCCATTTACGGGCATTGCGACCGCTACGTCTCGCGCCAGCGCCTGCTGGCGATGCTGGAACACGAATACTCGATCCTGATCGAACGGCTCGGGCCGAAACGCGGCGAGAACACGACGTTCTTCTCGTTTAGCAACACGGTGCGCGCCCGCGGCTGGCAGGACACGGCCGAGTGCCACGGCTGGCTGGGCATCCGGTTCCAGCGCAAGCCGGGCGATCCGCCGTCCGACATCGTGCTCCACATCCGCCTGCTCGACTCCACCAACGCCGAGCAGAGTGAGGCGCTCGGCGTGATCGGGGTGAACCTGATCCACGCGACCTTCCACCAGCGCGGGCACCTGCGGCATTTCGTCGAATCGCTCACCGACAACCTCGCGCCGGGGCGGGTCGAGATCGACCTGCTGACGTTCGGAGGCCACGGCTACAGCTTTTTCGACAACCGCCTGTGCGCCCTGCAACTGGTCGAAAGCGGGCTGACGGACGCGACCATGTTCCTGCCCGACGGCCAGGTGGTGCAGCCGGCCGAGGCGCTCTACCGTCGTCCGGTGCTGCTGCTGCGCGGCAGCTTCAACCCGGTGATGAAGCTGCATCTGGAGATGCTCGAACAAGCCGCCGAAGGTTTCCGCGCGGGACTCGATCCGGAGGACCGCGGGCGGGAAATCGAGCTGTGCGAAATCACCACGCAGAACCTGCTGCGCGAGGCCGAGCTCGATCCGGTGGAGTTCATCGACCGCGCGGACGCGCTACAGGCGCTTGGCAAGACCGTGCTCGTCTCGCGCTGCGCCGAGTTCCACCGCATTGCCGCGTTCCTCAACCGCTGCACCAACAAGCCGGTCGGCATCGTGCTCAGCATCGGCCTGCTCAACGAGTTGTTCAAAGCGAAGTGGTCGCAGAACCTCGCCGGCGGCCTGCTCGAATCGTTCGGCCGCTTGTTCAAGAGCCGCCTTTCGCTGCACGTCTTCCCGTGGAAGAGCCGGCGGACCGGCGAGATGGTCACCGCGGAAACCTTCCGCGCGCCGGAGAACAGCCGCCACCTCTACCAGCACTTCCTGGAGAACGGCATGATCCGCGGCATCCCGGCGCCGGACACCGGCCTGCTGTGCTGCACCAGCCGCGACGTGCAGAAGATGATCGAGGCGGGCGATCCGGCCTGGCGCGACTACGTGCCGGCTGAGGCGCAACCGATGGCCGCGCGGCGGGACTGAGCGCGAAGTCGCATCAACATCGCGCTTGGGTCTCCTCCCGCCCCGCGAGCGGGAATGCCCGCGCTACTGCTTCGGCGCTTCCCAGTTCGGGAACTCCCGCAGCAGCTGGGCGCGGTATTTCGTGGCCTCGGGCCCTTCGCCCTTCTTTTCCAGCGCGTTCGCCAGCTTCCACAGGGCGAGCGGCTTGAGGTCGCGGTCTTCGAGGAAGTTGACGACGATCAGGTATTCCGCGGCGGCACCGCCGAAGTCGCCGGCCTTGGCCTTGAGATCGCCGGAAAGCACGCGGACGCCGGCGCCGACGCGGCCGTCGGGGCGGAGTTCGGCCGCTTGGTCGACCGACTTGCGCGCTTCGGCCAGCTGGCCGAGGGCGAACCGCGCGCGGCCCTGGTCGAGCAAGCCGTCGGCTTTCCACGACGGGTTGTCCTCGGCGGCGAGCACGTTGTCGATCGCCTTGAGCGCCTCCTCCGGCTTGCCAGATTCGAGCAGCGATTTGCCCAGATAGCGCCAGACCTCCTTGGGGGTTTCGCGCGGTTCCTCAGCGTTCGAGACGCGGGCGAGGTAGCGGGCGGAGGTTTCGAACTTGCCGGCGTTGTAGGCCTGGAGGCCCGCCCAGCGGATGGTCTGCTCGGGGATGTCGCCGAGATAGTTTTCGCGCCCGGCGGTGTCGATTTCCTCGATCAGCTTGTCGAGGTTCTGCGCCTGGTAGTAGCCGAGCGCGAGGAGCAGGCCGGCGTGCTTCTTGTAGGCGTCCGGCTGGAGCGTGCGGGCTTCGGCCAGGAACTCGACCGCCTCGTTCGGCTGGTTGGTCTTCACCAGTCCCCAGCCGATGAAATAGTTCGCCTCCGCCAGCAGCGGCTTGTCGAGCTTGCTGAGCTTCCCGAGCAGACCGCGGTAGCGGGCGATCATGTCGGGGATGTTGCCTTCGGCGCGCCGCATGCGGGCGGATTCCAGCCAGGCGTAGGACGTCAGCTCGAAGTCGCCGCCGGCCGCGATCAGGCGGTCGTAGTCCTCGATCGCCTTGTTCGATTCGCCGCTGTTCTGCAGCGCCTTGGCGCGCTTGGCCAGGGCGGCGGGGACGCGCGGGTCCTTCGGGTAGTCGGCGATGAACTTGGCCAGCGAGCGGACCGCGCCCTGCGGATCGCCCGCCTCGGCGAGGCACCAGCCGCGCTGGTAGAGCATGCCGGCGCGGTTGTTTTCGCCGATCTTGGAAACGTCGATCTCGCTGTAGACCTGGGCGGCCTTGGCGATCTGTTTTTTCGAGAACAGGCTTTCCGCTTTCAGCAGCAGGGCGGTGTGGACGCGCGGGTCGGCGGGCCGGGCCTTGCGGTAGATCTGCAGGAACGCGTCGACCTGGTCCGGCACGTGCTCGCCCTCGAGCTCGTAGAACGCCAGCAGGCGGTAGTAGGCGGCCTGGAAGGTCAGCTCGTGCTGCGGCGGCATCGTGCGTTCGATCTGCCGCAGCAGTTCCATGGCCTCGGTCACCTGCTTGAGCTGGAGCATCGCGCGGGACGCGAGCAGCAGCCGCGCGGCCTTTTTCTCATCGACGACGATCGGTTTGCCCGCGGCCGGCGGCGCGGCCTCCACTTCGTCGGTGGCGCGCGTGCCGCTCTTCTGCCAGGCGTCGAGCACGCCTTTGTAGTCCTTCGACTCGAAGGCGTTGCGCATCAGCGCGATGGCGGCGTCCGCCCGGTAGTCCTCCATCCCCGGAGTGACGAGCACGAGCTTGAGATACTTCGCGGCGAGATCGTCCTGGCCGAGCTTGCTGGCGGCCAGCGACGCGTGCAGCGCGGCCTCGCCGCGGACCTTCGGCGTGTCGTTCGAGTCGATCGCCTGGCCGAAAAACTCCAGCGCCTCGCGCAGTTTGCCGGCTTTGACCGAGAGGTGGCCGAGGGCGAGCTGCGATTTGGCGGCGAAGGCGGCACCGGCGGGGTTGCCGAGCACCATCTTGAACCAGCCGGCCGCCTCGCGGTCGCGGCCGGTCAGCTGCAGGCAGACGCCGGTCATGTAGTGGCCGCGGGCGCGGTTTTCCGGCTGGGCCGCGTTGTCGGCGAACTGCTGGTAGAGCGGCGCGGCGAGCGCGTATTCGCGGCGGACGTAGTGGTCGTGGGCGAGGGTGAAGGCGGCGGCGCCGACCCATGGACCGGTGCGGTAGCGGTTGACCAGCGTGTGGAAGCAGCGCTTGGCGTCCTCGGTTTGTCCGGACTGGTAGTAGGCCTGGCCGAGGTAGAGCCACGCCGCCTCCGCGTTCGGGTGGGTGGGGAATTCGCCCAGGTAGCCGTTGAAAAGCTCGATCGAGCGCTGGAGCAGGGCGGCGTCCTTGTTCGTCTTGCCTTGGTCGAAGAGGTTTTTCGCCCGTTGGAACAGGTCGTTGCCCGGGTCCGCTTGTAGCGCGGGGTCGGCGGCCTGGGCTTGGAGCGGGGCTTGCGCCAGCGCCGGACCGGCGGCGAGCAAGAGAAGGGCGAGCGTGCGATTCACCATGGGCGGGAGAGGGTCACTTGGCGGCCTCCGGCCGCTGGGTGGCGAAGGAGATGTTCCAGATACCCGATTTCTGGCAGACGTCGATGATTTCGACGATGGTCTGGTAACTGCAGTTGGCGTCGCCGCGCAGGCGGATCGGCTGGTCCTTGTATTGCTTGGAAATCGACGACAGGCGCTCGGCGAGCTCCTCGCGCGTGAGCACCTTGTTTTCGACGATGACGGTGCCGTCGGCCTTGACGTTGATCAGGATCTCGCCGCGCGGGCGGTCGTGCTGCGAACCGTCCTGGGCGGTCGGAACCTTGATTTCCAGCGAGCGTTCCTCGGCGGCGAACTTGTAGCTGAGAATGAAAAACATCAGCAGCACCAGCATGATGTCGATCATGGCGGCGAGCTGGAGCGGCGCGGGGCCGAGCGTCTGCAATTTGCCGAATTTCATGTCAGATGCCGTGGAGGTCGCGCGGGGAAAGCGTGACGACGGGGGCGGGAGTGGCGGGTTCGGCGGCCTGGGACGCCGGGGCCGTCCGCGAGACGGTGACGTTGCGGGTTTCCAGCATCTGCAGGTTGACCAGGAAATGGGTCGCCGCCGCCTCCAGATCGTTGACCAGTTTCAACGCCTTGCCACGGAAAAACGCGTAGAGCATCAGCGAGGGTACGGCCACCGAGAGGCCGCCGGCGGTGGTGAACAGCGCCTTGTAGATGCCGGAGGAAAGTTCGAGCTGCTGCACGCCTTCCTTGCCCGCGCCGAGGTCGAAGAACGACTGGGTCATGCCGATCACGGTGCCGAGCAGGCCGACCAGCGGGGCGATGCCGCCGATGTCGGCGAGGTAGGTGACGCGGCCGGTCATCTGCGACGCCTGGCGGGAACCTTCGGCCTGGGCGACCTCGCGCAGCTCCTCGATGCCGGCCTGCGGGTTGGCGAGGACGAAATCGACGGTGCGCTGGACGATGGCGGCCATCCGCTGCGACTGACGCGAGCAGAACTCGGAAAGCCCCTGCAGGTCGCGGTTTTTCAGCATCGCCTCCATGGTGTCCATGAACTTGTCGGTGACCACCGCGCCCGGCCGGATCATCAGCACCAGCGCGAACGCCAGCGCCGCCATGATCACGGACATCACGCAGAGGATGTACATCACCGGCCCGCCGGAGAAAATCACGTCGAGGACCCGGATTTCCTTCGGCGCCTCGGCGGCGGCGGCCGCGGGTTGGGCGAAGGCGGCGAACGACGGCAACAGCGCCATCGCGACGGTCAGGAAACGGCACTTCATGAAGTGGCGGGAGTCTAGCGCGGGGCCGGTGCGACGCAAGCGCGGGGAAATTGGGTTGGAGTAGAGGCGAGCAGGTCTTCCCGTGCTGAGCCGGATCGGCCGGAACTTGGTTTTTGCCGGTCCGCCAGGCGAAATGGGATTCGCGCTTGGGGTGGAGAATGCCGATGCTTCGCAAGACTCCTCCGCATTCAACGGTCCATGATCCCTCACGATACCGCGATTTTGTCGGAGCGCCTCCGACTCCGGCGCTTCTCGAAGTCGGACATTCCCTTTATTTTTTCGGCCACCCGCCATGAGGGATTTTGCGACGGCATGTGCTGGAATCCTCCGGAAACGGTGAGCGAGTTACTGGAGCCGTATGCCAACAATGTGGGGGCTTGGGACTCGGGGACGGCTTACACGTTCATGCTGGAGAAACGGGATTCGGGCGAACCTTTGGGCCGGATCGCGATCCGCCGGCAGGAAGGTTCGTTGTGGGATATTGGGTTTTGGACCCACCCTTTGCACCAAGGACAGGGCTATATGACGGAAGCGGCGATCGCTTTGATCGACTTTGGATTTTCACGGCTTGGGGCATCGGAGATTCAAGCCGCGCACGCCCTTTGGAATGTCGCGAGCCGGAGAGTTCTCGAACGGGCCGGTTTGCGCTTCGTCCGATATCTTCCGGAAGGATTTCAGAAGAACGGGAAATGGGTGGAGGAAGACTTGTTGTCGATCACGCGGCAGCAGTGGGAGCAAAAGGCCGGATCGGCGGATGCTCGCCCTTAAGCCGGGAAAGCGGAATTCGGCATGCAAAACGCCGCCTTTGGGGTATGGATGGTCGCGCCTATCGGCTGGCGGGGATATCCGTTCTGACGGTTTTCATTCCTGACGGTTTTCATTCCGAATTCCGCACTCCGAATTTCCATGGATCTCAAGGCCAAGCTCCGCGAAGTCCCGCACCAGCCGGGCGTGTACCTGATGAAGGACCGCCTCGGCTCGATCATCTACGTCGGCAAGGCGCGCGACCTGCGGAAGCGGCTGTCGTCCTACTTCCTCGCGTCGCGGAAAACCCGCGCCGACCTGAAGACGCGGGCCTTGATCGACTCGATCCACGATTTCGAGACCCACCTGGTGCGTAACGAAACCGAGGCGCTGCTGCTCGAGGGGAAGCTGATCAAGGACTACCGGCCGCGCTACAACGTCGCCTTCCGCGACGACAAACGCTTCCTGCTGCTGAAAATCCGGCCGGACGATCCGTGGCCGAAGTTCCAGACGACCCGGCTGAAAAAGGACGACGGCGCGCGTTACTTCGGGCCGTTCCCGCATTCCAGCGCGCTGAAGGCGACGGTCGACTGGCTGAACCGCCGGCTCGGCCTGCGTGTCTGCCGACCGGTGTCGCCCGGGCCGAACGACTACCAGCACTGCAACGCCGACATCATCCGCAATTGCTCGGCACCGTGCATCGGGCGGATCGAACGCGCCGAGTATCTGGAGCGCGTCGACGAAGCCTGCCGGATCCTCGAAGGGAAGGGGAAGAAGGAGGTGTTCGAGGCGCTGCGCGTGGACATGGAGAAGGCGGCGGAAAAGCTCGATTTCGAGCGCGCGGCGACGCTGCGCGACATCCTCGACAACCTGAAGAAGACGCTCGAGCCGACCCGTCAGTTCACCCGCGGTCGCGGCGTGCCGACCACGGTCAAGCCGCTCGAAGACCTCGCCGACCTGGGCGAGGCGCTGCACCTCGCCGGTCCGCCGCGGGTGATGGAGTGCTTCGACATTTCGAACGTCTCGTCGAACCACATCGTGGCCTCGATGGTACGCTTCACCGACGGCGCGCCGGACAACCAGAACTACCGCCGCTACCGCATCCGCACGGTGCAGGGGCAGGACGACTTCGCCTCGATGGCCGAGGTGATCCGGCGGCGTTATTCGCGCATCCTGCTCGAAAACGCCGCCGCCGATCCTGACGCGGAGGTTTCCCAGGAAGACGTCGTCGAGGCCCAGCGCCGGCTCGCCCGCGAGGGCCGGGCGAAGATCATTTTGCCCGACTTGGTGATCGTCGACGGCGGCAAGGGACAGCTCGGCATGGCGGTGAAGGAGTTGCACGCGCTCGGCCTGCACGAGCTGCCCGTGATCGGCCTGGCGAAGCAGCGCGAGGAGGTCTTCGTGCCCGGCCGGGGCGACCCGATCCTCATTCCCCACGACCGCGGCGCGCTCAAGCTGCTCCAGCGGATCCGCGATGAGGCCCACCGTTTCGCCAACGGCTACAACTCGCTGCTGTTGCGCCGCCGGATGAAGGAAAGCCTTTTGGACGACTGCCCCGGCGTCACCCCGCGTCGGAAGCAGCAGTTGCTGGAGAAATTCGGCAGCGTCGCCCGCCTGCGGAAGGCCAGCGTGGCGGAGATTTCCGCCCTGCCCGGCATCTCCGAAAAATCCGCCGAGGCGATCCTCGAGTGGCTCGGGCGGTGAGGGTGCCGGACTCCCGGAAAGGGCCGTCGGGATGTCCGGCGGGTATTTCCGGGAGCCTCAAACGTCGGCCGGAGCCTTCGGCGGTCGTTTCGAGGAGCGGAAAATGTCGGCCGGAGCCTTCGACGGGTGTTGCGGGGAGCCGGAAACGTCGGCCGGAGCCTTCGGCGGTCGTTTCGGGGAGCGGAAAATGTCGCCCGGAGCCTTCGTCGGGTCTTCCGGGGAGCGGGAAACGTCGCCCGGAGCCTTCGTCGGTCGTTTCGGGGAACCGGAAATGTCGCCGGAAGCCTTCGACGGTTCTTTCGGGGAGCCGGAAACGTCGGCCGGAGCCTTCGTCGGTCGTTTCGGGGAGCGGAAAATGTCGCCCGGAGCCTTCGACGGGTCTTCCGGGGAGCGGGAAACGTCGCCGGAAGCCTTCGCCGTGACGGAATCGCCACGGGAAAGGAGGCTCTGTGTGACGCTTGGCTCTGATTTCATGACATCCGAAGCGACAAGAAGTTGCGTCGAACTGCATGAAAATCGATTTCGTGACGGACACGTTCCCCCCGGATGTGAACGGGGTGGCGATGACATTGGGCAGGCTTTCCGAAGGCTTGCGGGCGCGCGGGCACCGCGTGCATGTGATCCGCACCGGCGGCGAAGGACGTCCGGGCGAGACGGTGGCGGCCTCGGTGCCGCTGCCCGGCTACAAGGAAGTGCGCGTCGGTCTGCCCGGGCCGTTCAAGCTGCGCAAACGCTGGCTGAAACGGCGGCCCGACGCGATTTACGTGGCGACGCAGAGCCCGCTCGGGGTTTCCGCGGTGAAGACCGCCAAGCTGCTCGGGATTCCGGTGGCGACCGGCTTCCACACGAATTTCCACGAATACATGGAGCAATACCGCATCGGCGGATTGCAGCCGGCGGCGAAATACTACCTGCGGCGTTTCCACAGCCGCGCCGATTGCACGCTCGCGCCCTCGCCGGAGATCGTCGAGGTGCTCAAGGCGGAGGGCTTTCCCGAGGTGCACCTGCTCGGGCGCGGGGTGGACACGGCTTTGTTCCACCCGTCGAAGCGCTGCGAGGCGCTGCGCGCGGAGTGGGGCGCGGGCGATGGCGACCCGGTCGCGCTGGTGGTCGGCCGGGTGGCGGCGGAAAAGAACCTGGCGCTGGCGATGGAGGCGTTCCAGCGGATGGCGGCCGTCCGCCCCGGGCTGCGCTGCGTCGTCGTCGGCGACGGCCCGGTCCGGGAAAAACTGGCGGCCGCGCACCCCCATGTCCGCTTCGCCGGCGTGCGCACCGGCGAGGAACTGGCGCGCCACTACGCCTCGGCCGACGTCCTGCTTTTTCCGAGCGAGACGGAGACCTTCGGCAACGTGCTGCTGGAGGGGATGGCCAGCGGGCTGGTCACGGTGAGCTACGACTACGCGGCGTCCGGCCGCCACGTCGGCCACGGCGAGAACGGCTTCAAGGCGCCCAAGGGCGACGCCGAGGCGTTCCTGAGCTGCGCGGTCGAGGCGATCGATCTGCCGCGGCACGAAACGCTGCGCCGTTCCGCGCGGGTTTCCGCCGAGACGCTGGGCTGGGAGCGGGTGGTCGAGGAGTTCGAAAACCGCCTCGCCCGCCTGTCGATGCTTTCGCCCGCGCCGGTGGCGACGCTCTCCGGCAAGCGGCCGAAGCTGCGCTGCCGCACGGTGTTTCTCTCCGACATCCATCTCGGCACGCCGGACTGCAAGGCGAGCGAGGTCGTCCGCTTCCTCAAACACGTCCGGTGCGAGAAACTCGTGCTCAACGGCGACATCATCGACGGCTGGGCGCTCCAGCGCGGCGGTCGCTGGCGCGGCCGCCACAGCAGGGTGATCCGCAAGGTGCTCAAGATGATGGAGAAGGACAAAACCGAGGTGGTCTACCTGCGGGGCAACCACGACGACATCGTCGGGCGTTTCCTGCCGCTCGCCTTCGGCCGCCTGCAGATAGACAAGGAGCACGTCCACGCCGGTGCCGACGGCCGGCGCTATCTGGTCGTCCACGGCGACGGCTTCGACAGCGTTTCGACCAACTACAAGTGGCTCGCGGTGCTGGGAGCGGTCGGCTACGACCTGCTGCTTCAGGTCAACCGGATCTACAACCGCTGGCGCGCCTGGCGCGGGCTGGAGTATTTCTCGCTGAGCAAGAAGGTGAAGGCGAAGGTCAAATCGGCCGTCAGCTTCGTCGACCGCTACGAGCAGCAGCTCCAGGAACTCGCCCGCCATCGCAAGTGCGACGGTATCATCTGCGGCCACATCCACACGCCGGAGGACAAGCAGGTGGGCGAAATCCGCTACCTGAACTCGGGCGACTGGGTGGAAAGCCTGACCGCCATCCTCGAGCACCACGACGGGCGGATGGAGCTGGTCGAATACACGGACTTCTTCCGCCGGCTCGAAGGCGAGCCGTTCGACGAGCTCGGCGAGATCGCGGCGTAACGTCACGGTCGGGCCACCGTTCGATGCTTCGTCTTCACAAGGTTGGTCCGCGCTTGAGGGGCCGGGGGCCAGCGGTTAGGGGCCAGAGAATAGGAAGAGCAGGGCTGAAAAGAAGCACCACTGGGTGGGAGCGCGGGGTTCATCCCGCTTCGGGTGAAGGGCGGGCCGGGACGTTGACCGAGGCAAAGGAAGGCATCCAGTCGGTCCATCCGGCCAGCTGACGTATTCACGCCCCCCAGCGGGGCCGGTTGCGATAAGAGAACGCTTTCTTCCCTAACCACCAGCCCCTGATCCCTGGTCTCTCAAGGCCGGCCATTCCCACAAAAGCAAAAACGCCGGCCCCTTACGGAGCCGGCGTCACATGATGCGGGTTTAGCAATTACCCGGAAATCAGAAGTTGGTGCGGAAACCGAACAGGTAGGTGAACGCGCTGGCGTCGCCTTCCTTGTAGAGCGGGGTGTTGAGGTTGGTATACTCGACGCCCGCCTGGAACTTGAGGTTATCGCCGCAGACCAAGTAGTTGAGGCCGGCGTAGACCGTGTGGAGCGCGTCGCCGCGACCGCCGTTGACGTCGCCCGCGGTGGCGGCGCCCGCCTTGCCGGTGTTGTCGACGTTCTTCGAGCCACGGAAGTAGCGGCTGTTGGTGCGGATGCCCTGGCCGTCTTCGGAACCGGCATACATGTATTGGACGACGGCCTGAAGCTTGGCCGGGACGATCCAGTAATACGGCGTAAGGACCACGCCGCCGAACATGCCACGGCGGTCGTATTCTCCCTTGGTCTTGTGGTCGTCGATGTTGCCGTTGTCGCCGTAGAACAATTCGGAGTTCAAGCCGAAGCGGTTGACGGTGTATTCCGCGGACAGCGTGCTCGCCCACTTGTAGGGGAGGAGGTTGTCGTTGCCGGTGGCGAAGTGGTTCGAATATTTGTCGGCGTCGTTGTAGAGGAATTCCCAACCGAAACGGAGGTCTTCGTTCGCGGTGTAGATGACCTCGGTGTTGAACATGAGGTCGTCGTGCCAGCCGCTGAGAAACTCGTTGTTGTTGCGGTTGTTGAAGTTTTCGCCGAGATCGGTGTCGGGTTCGCGGCCGTCCGAGCTGTAGATGCCGGAGGTCACGTTCCAGTTGCCTTTGACGACGTTGACGGCGAAACCGGTCGGACGGGCGCTGTCGTAGAGCTTGTTGGAAAGCGCGGAACGCTCGACGGTGAGGAGATCGTTCGAGGAGGTGCGCGCCTCAAGGCCGCCGTGCCACTTGAAGCGGCCGTAGATCAGGTTCAAACCGTCCACGTCTTCGATGCCGAAGGCCTTCTTGGCGTTGAAGGAGAGGGTCGCTTCATCGACATCCTCGTAACCCCAGTTGAGATCCTGCGCTTCCTTGACCGCACTGCCGTTGCTGCGCTGGTCGTCGACCAGGTTCACCGCGCCCTTGAGGGTGAAGTATTCAAGGAAGCTGATCTTGCCGCCAAGGCGGAAGCGGCGCACTTCGGAATAGGCTTCGTTCCAGTCCTTGCCGTCGGCTCCTTGGCCGTCCACGTAGGCGGCGTTGTAATGGAAGCGGCCGCTGATCTGGAATTCGCTGATCCACGGATTGGTGGCGTCCTTGTAAAGGGTGCCCGGTTTGCTCGACAGCCAGGAGCAGAAGTCGAATGGAGCGGCGCTCGATTCGGCAGGGGCCTGGGCCATAGGTTCGCCCGCAAGGGCCATGGAGGAGAGGCTGCAAAGGAGGGCGGCCGTCTTCAGGGTGGTTGCTTGGTGTTTCATGGATGGGTCAAACGAACGCCTTCGGTTGTGGGGGGCCGGCTGGCGAGCGGCGGCAGTTCATGAAATCCGTCAAGCGGTCCGGTAGCAAACTTTGGTGACGGTGCTGTCACGGAGAGGTTTGCGAGTTTTCAGTGTTCAGTTTTCAGAAAGAGGACCATTTCCAAAGAGGCACGCATCGTGTTCTTCCCTGAAAACTGAACACTGAAAACTCGCAAACTCCCCGCCAGGGGCGATCGTGACAAACTCGTCACAGCGCGCCCATGGACGGATCGGGCGGAGGAAAAGAAAGGATGCGGCGTGCGCCACGATGCGCACCGTGAAACCAACCACCACCCATGCGAACCACCATCCGCACTTCCATCGGTCTCCTCGCCGGCGCTCTTCTTGCCGCCACCGCCGGAGCGCAGACCATCAGCATCAAGGGTTCCGACACGCTCGGCGCCAAGCTCGTGCCGCAGCTCGCCGAGAGCTTCAAGGCGAAGCACCCGGGCGTGAAGTTCGAGATCGCCGCCGAAGGTTCCTCCACCGCTTTCCCGGCGCTGGCCAACGGCACCGCCCAGATCGGCATGTCGTCCCGCAAGGCGAAGTCGGAGGAAATCACCGCCGCCCGCGCCAAGGGCATCAAGCTCAACGAGGTCGAAGCCTGCCACGACATGATCACGGTCATCGTGAACAAGGGCAACCCGGTCAAGGCGCTCACCAAGGACCAGGTCGCCAAGATCTTCACCGGCCAGGTGAAGGACTGGAGCGAAGTCGGCGGTGCCCCGGGTCCGATCTCGGTCTACACCCGCAACACCTCCTCCGGCACCTACAAGGACTGGCAGGGCCTTGCGATGAAGGGCCGCGATTACGCGCCGGGTTCGCAGAAACTCGCCGGTAACGAGCAGATCGCCCAGGAAGTGGCGAAGAACAAGAACGGCATCGGCTACGTCGGTCTCGCCTATTCCAAGGCCAACGGCACCCAGACCGTGTCGATCGACGGCGTCCAGCCGGTCGCGGCCAACGCCAAGACCTTCGCCTACAGCCGCGCCTGCTACTTCTACGTGCCGGACAGCGCCGACGCCACGGTGAAGGAATTCGTCGAGTTCGCCACCGGTGCCGAAGGCCAGGGCATCGCCCAGCGCATCGGTTTCGTCCCGAACCACTAAGCGGACATTTTTCCGTTCTTCGTGCGATCCCGGCGCCCCAGTGCGCCGGGATTGTCTTTTCCCTCCGTTCTCCCCACGTTAAATCCGCCGCGCGCATGACGGATTCCGAACGCCGAACAGTTCCCGCCGACCATCCGTTCCGACGGAAGGGGCGTAGCAACGAAGGTCTGATCAAGACCTTCTTCCAGAGCAATGCCGCTCTGACGATCATCATTCTCGTTCTCATCATCCTGTTCCTCCTGCGCGAGGGGATCGGGTTTTTCCCGCACTATCGCGACGAGCTCGCGGTTTATCGGCGCGCCGGGCTGGAGTTCGTCGACATCTCCCGCAAGGACCTGACCGCGCACGAGCAGATGGGCTCGCTGCTGAACCGCGCTTACTTCGCCCAGGTCAACGCCGGCTGCCGCCGCGAATTGCAGCGCTCCACCGAGGCCGCGGCGCTGGCGAACTACGTCAGCGAAACGGTCGATCCCGCGCACGACGCGCTCGAACGCGTCAAGGAAGCCGCCGGCGAAAACGCGCCGCCGGCCGAGCTGATGGAAAAGCTCACCGCGAAATACCGCTCGTTGCTGGCCGACGCGCTGGCGGGCCGGGCGGGCAAGGGGCTGCCGGCCACCCCGCACCTTTCCGACGGAGAGCGCCGCACGCTGCTCGACCAGCTGGCCGCGCGCGACCCGCTCTCGACCGACGACCCGGCGCTGGTGGCAGAGCTCCAGGCCGCGGTGGCCGCCAAGCAGGCGGAATCCGCCGCGCCCTACGCCGCGTTCCGCGAGGCGGTCGACGCGTTCCAGGACAGTTCGTCCTCGCTGACCCTGTTGATTTCCGAAACCGGCGACACGGTGAAGGCGACCAAGGAAGCCGCCGTGCTGCACGAGATCGAAGTCATCAAGCGCGGCACCCTGTTGGAAGCGGCAGCCAAGGCGAAGAGCGCCGACGAGAAGGCGCAGCTCGAAGCCGACGCGAAGGCCGCCGTGACGACCGAACCGGTGAATTTCGCCGAGGCGATCGCGCCGGTGCTGGCCCGCGTCCCTGACTGGCGCGCCGCCAACGCCGAGATGGTCAAGGCGCTGGCGGAGGTCGGGCCGAAGCTGCCCGCCACGCTGGCGGACGAAAAGGCGAACCGCTACCTGGCCACCTTCCGCAAGGCGGAGGACGCGTTTTCCCGCGAACTGGCCGACACCCCGGCGAAGCTGGACGCCTGGAAATGGGACGCGCCGGTCGGGCTGGGTTCCACCGTGCTGGGTTTCCTGACCGGCCGCGACTGGATCACCGGCGGCGAATGGCAGGACTTTTACGGCATCGTGCCGCTGTTCGCCGGCTCCGTCATGATCTCGCTGATCGCGCTGGTGTTCGCGATCCCGTTCGGGGTCGGGGCCGCGATCTACACGAACCAGCTCGCCGGCCAGCGCCAGCAGCGGTTCATCAAGCCGACCATCGAGTTCCTGCAGGCGATCCCATCGGTCGTGCTCGGCTTCGTCGGCATCGCGGTGCTCGGCACGTTCCTCTATGAAATGTCGGCGAAGGATTCGCTGTCATGGCTCCCAGGCTTCCCGATCCAGCAGCGTCTGAACATGTTCACCGCCGGCGCCCTGCTCGGTCTGATGGCGATTCCGACGATCTTCACGCTGTCCGAGGACGCGCTGAACAACGTGCCGTCCGCCTTCTCCGAGGCGTCCGACGCGCTCGGCGCCTCGAAGCTGCAGACGATCTTCCGCGTCACCGTGCCGGCCGCGATTTCCGGCATCCTGGCGGCGGTGCTGCTCGGCCTCGGCCGCGTGATCGGCGAGACGATGGTCGTCCTGCTGGTCGCCGGCAACCGCATCCAGATCCCCGATTTCACCGAGGGACTCGGAACGATCTTCCAACCGGCCCACACGCTCACCGGCATCATCGCCCAGGAACTCGGCGAGGTGCCCTTCGGCAGCGTCCACTACCGCGCGCTGTTCGTGATCGGCATCCTCCTGTTCTCGATCGTGCTCGGCATCAACTGGAGCTCTCAGCGCCTGCTCAAGCGCTTCCGCATTGGCCACCACTGAACCGCTTCCGATGGATAATCCTGAACAACTGATCCGCGGCGGATTCCGCAAGGGCGCGCTCGGCGAAACCTTCGTCAAAGCCCTGCTCGGGGGCATGACCTGGGCGATCATCGCCATCGCGCTGATGATCTTCGGCCGCATGTTCCGCGCCGGCGCGCCGGCGCTTTTCAAAAGCGAGGCACCCTACGTCGACGTCGGCTTCCTCACCGACAAGAACGAAACGCTGCACGTCTTCGACGACGCCGAGGGCAACCGCCACCAGATGCCGGCGTCGGAATACCATCGCTGGACGGACGCGCACGGCGCCGACGCCGTGTTCAACGAGCAGACCTTCGCCTACTCGGGTGGCGGCATCGCCGGGCCGATCGTCGGTACCGCCCTGCTGACGCTGCTCAGCGTCGGCCTCGCCTTGTTCTTCGGCGTGGCGGCGGCGATCTACCTCAGCGAATACTCGAAGCAGGGGAAATTCATCGGTTGGGTCCGCCTCGCGATCCTCAACCTCGCCGGCGTGCCGTCCATCGTCTTCGGCCTGTTCGGTTTCGCCGTGTTCGTGCTGGCCGCGCCGGTGCTGACTTCGGTCCCGGCGGACCGCAGCCTGCTGGCGATCCCGCTCGGTTTCACCTGGCTGAGCTTCGAAGGCTGGAACTCGTCGCTGATCGCGGGTGCCGCGACGCTCGCCTGCATGATCCTGCCGGTGATCATCACCGCGTCCGAGGAGTCGCTCAAGGCGGTGCCGCAGGGTTTCCGCGAGGCTTCGCTGGCGCTAGGCGCGACCCGCTGGCACACGATCCGCAAGTGCGTGCTGCCCTTCGCCATGCCGGGCATCCTGACCTCGTCGGTGCTCTCGCTCGCGCGCGCCGCGGGCGAAACCGCGCCGATCATGTTCACCGCCGCCGTCGCGGCGAAGGACACCCTGCCGTGGGAAGGTCTCGCCGCGGGCGAAAACCCCGGCCTGTGGGAGCGTTTCACCTCCTCGTTCGGCATGCTGGGAAGCCAGGTGCAGGCGCTGCCCTACCACATCTACACGCTGGCCGCGCGCATCCCGACCTCCGAATACACGCAGCGCGCCCAATACGGGTCGGTCTTCGTCTTCCTGATGATGATCTTCCTGTTCTCGGCCGTTTCCATCGTTCTCCGCAACCGCGTCCGCTCCAAATTGAAATGGTAAGCGATCCCTCCACTCCGGCGGTGCCGGCCATCGAAGTCGAAAACCTGCGCTTCCACTACGGCACCAAGCAGGTCCTGCACGACGTCAGCCTGTCGATCCCGGCCAAGCGCATCACCGCCTTCATCGGACCGTCCGGTTGCGGCAAATCGACCCTGCTGCGCTGCTTCAACCGCATCAACGACCGCATCCCGGGCGCCCGCGTCACGGGCGGCGCGATCCGTGTCGCCGGCATCGACATCGCCCGGCCGGATCTCGACCTCCAGATGCTCCGCCGCCGGGTCGGCATGGTGTTCCAGAAATGGAACCCGTTCCCGAAGACGATCTACGACAACATCGCCTACGGCCTGCGCATCCACGGCGAGAAAAGCCGCAGCACGCTCGACGACACCGTCGAGCACTGCCTGAAGGTCGTCGCGCTGTGGGACGACGTGAAGGACCGCCTTAAATCGAGCGCCTTCGGGCTTTCCGGCGGCCAGCAGCAGCGGCTGTGCATCGCCCGTACCATCGCCGTGAAGCCGGACATCATCCTGATGGACGAGCCGTGCTCGGCGCTCGACCCGCTCTCGACGCTCAAGGTCGAGGAACTGCTGCTCGACCTGAAAAAGGACTACACCATCGTCATCGTCACCCACAACCTCGCCCAGGCGAGCCGCTGCTCGGACGAAACCGCCTTTTTCTACCTCGGCAACCTCATCGAGCACGGCGAAACCATGCAGATGTTCACGGCTCCCCGCGAAAAGCGGACCGAGTCTTATATCTCCGGAGGATTCGGCTGAAGTGCCGCATTTTCGGACATAACGCGATTGCGTGATGGTCTTGAGGCCGATTTTGTGACATATACCTTCTTGTCAGCGCGAGGTTCCCCCAAGACCAACCGCTGGCGCTCCCTCCAAAGCCTGAGCAATCGGCGGATCTCGGAACTCTCCCCCCTTCCGGATCCGCCGTTTGGCGTTTCTGGGGGAGGGATTCAGAACGGGCTGGCGTTCTCGCGCTTCTGGACTTCGTTCGGCATCCAGGTCCAGGGATCTCCACCTGCGGGTGTGTAAACGGCGAGGCCGATGACGCCGACATTACGGGTGTCGCCCCGGCTGAGGTTCGCATAGGAGCCGGACACCGACGAGAAACGGAAGGCGGCGACGGAATTGTAGCCGGTGCGATAGCCTTTGACCTCCAGGGTTTCACCCGCCGGAATGACGTAGCCCCGCTTGGTCACGCTGGCCGTGCGGCCGTCGATCACATCGAGCCCGTCCACGCTCAGCACCACCTGGAGGTCGCATTTGCAGCGGTTGCGCAGGACGATCGCATAGGTGCCGCCTTCGGTGCCTTCGACGAAACGGCGTGCGGGCGTGCGGGGTGCGCCATAACCATAGAGACCCGGGTGAGATTTGTAGGTTGGCAGGAATCCGAACGCGCCTTTGACGCCCCATTCGAGCACGCCTCCCGCGGTGGATTGCCAGCCGCTGACGCGCACGTCCCGGCCTCCCATGGCATTCAAACCCTCGCGGTCGTTATAGTAAATCGCATCGATGCCATAGGGCTTCGAACTGGCTCGCTGGAAGGAAATCGGAGGCATCGGGTCCTTGATCGGTTTCCCGAAGGTGGTGGCAAGGCCCGGTCGGTCTTTTCGTGGCACGGCGAACGCGTCTTCACTCGCACCGGTGGCGGGTTGCGTTCCACCGAAATTCTGGGCGCGACCGCCCGGCGAGTGACTTGCGCAGGAGCCAAGCAGTGCGACCCAAGCCAAAGACAACGACAACCCCAGCCAACGTGTTTTCATAATGCTGGAAAAACAGCACTTCATGGGCGGCGCGTCAATTTTTTTAATGCTGGAAATCTAGCATTTGAATTGCAGCGGCCAGCGGGGAAGGGCACATTTCCGTTCATGAAGCCGATGGACGATCCGCTTTCCCGTCGCGAGAGGCAGGTGATGGACATCCTGTTCCGTCTGGGCAAAGCCACCGCCCAGGAGGTGTTGGACCAGTTGCCCGATCCGCCGAGCTATTCCGCCGTGCGGGCGTTGCTGGTCACGCTGGAGACCAAGGGGCTGATCAAGCACGGGAAGGAATCCCGCCGCTATATATACAGCCCCGCAGTACCGGAGAAGCGGGCGAAGCGGTCCGCCCTGAGACAACTGCTTTCTACCTTCTTCGAAGGGCGCCCCGACAAGCTGGTGGCTTCGTTGCTGGATCCGGAAGACCAACAGCTGAGCGGGGAGGAGATTGAGCGCATCCGCAAGTTGATCGAACCCAAATGATCCGTCCATGATCGCGCTGCTGCTATTTCCTGGCGTTGCGGTTTTGGCCGTGTGGTGGATCGGCCGGCGGGACGTGTCCCGTGATCCGCGTCTGACGACTTTGGCCGTGGCGCTGCTGGTGTTGATGCCGGCTCTCTTGTGGCTGCCGAAAATCAGGCTCTTTCCGGCGGACTTGGGGTTGCCCGTGGCGATGACGCCGCCTCCGGCGTTGAACCGCGCGGTATGGGTGGTTTGGGGGTGTGGTTGCTTGGTCGGCTGGTTCCGGCTCGCACTCTCGGCGGTCGGTCTGGGCCGTTGGCGCAGGGAATCGGAACTGCTGGAGAGGGTCGCAGGCGATGTCGAAATCCGGATGATGAGCGGGTTGCGCGGGCCGGTGGCTGCGGGCGTGTGGCGGAGGATGATCTTCGTGCCGCCGGCTTGGCTGGAGTGGGGCGCGGAAACCCGTGAGGCGGTGTTGCTGCATGAGCTGGCGCATCACCGCCGGCGCGACCCGCTTGTCCGCTGGCTGGCGGCGTTCGCCTGCACGTTCCACTGGTTCAATCCGCTGGCGCATTGGCTGCGCAAACGTCTGACGCTCCAGTGCGAGCAGGCGTGCGACCGGAAGGTCGTCGACACGGGCTATCGGGCGGATGTTTACGCCGAGATCTTGTGCCGCTTCGCATCGCCCGCGACCCCTGAGGTCGCCGGACTGGCGATGGCGGAACAATCGTCACTGGAACGCCGCATCCGCCATTTGATGACCGCCAACCGATCGCGGGGAGGCGTTCTGTTCGCCGTTTTGGCGGGATTCATCCTGTGGGGCGCGTTGCTGCTGGCGCTCTTCGGTCCCAAGTCCGGGGAGGGAACCACGCCGTCGCCGGCCGAGGTCGAACTCCGGCTGGATGCCGACCCGTTTCCGGCGGATGAGGCCAAATGAACGCTCGGAAAAGAAAAACCCCGCGGCCGGCCGGCGCGCGGGGTCGAGAAGAAGGCGGGCGATTTTCAGCCCGCGATCTTGAGCCACAGCCGCATCGCTAGATAGGCGACGCCGCCGGCGGCGGGCAGGGTGAGCACCCAGGCACCGAGGATTTTTTTGACGATCTGGCCGTCGATGGCGCTGAAGCGCTTGGTGGCGCCGACGCCCATGATGGCGGTGGTGATGGCGTGGGTGGTCGAGACGGTCATGCCGAACTTGCCGGTCACCGCGAGCAGGGTGGCGGCGGTGGTTTCGGCTGCGAAACCGTGGACCGGCTGGATCTTCACCATCTTGTGGCCCATCGTCTTGATGATGCGCCAACCGCCGGCCGAGGTGCCGGCTGCCATCACGATGGCGCAGACGAACTTGATCCAGACGGGGACGTCGGGCGTCACGTCGCGCACCTTCTTGGCGGCGGCGGCGAGCGGGTCGCGGTTTTCCTCGGTGGCCAGTTTGATCTCGTTGTCGAGCGCCTTGGCCCAGTCGGTCGGCTTGCCGGCGACCATCGGGCCGAGGAGCGGCACCTTCGGCATGAAGCGGGCGGCTTCGTTGGCGACCGCCTGCTGGTGCGTCTTTTTCGCCAGCTCGCGCTCGCGGGCGGCGTCCGCCGGTTTGCCGTCGGCTTCGAAGGCGAGGGCGGCGAGGGCGTGGAATGATTCCTTGAACTCGCCGGCTTCGAGACGCTCGGCTTCCTTGGAGAGAACTTCGGCGGCGGCGGGGTCTTTCACGCCCTTCTGGATCGCCACGATCTGCTGCTCGGCGAGCGGCGACTTGTCCATGCGCAGGAAGCCCAGCCACGACGGCAGGTGCTCGAAGGAACCGGCGGTGGTGGCGGTGACGAGCGCCAGCGTGATGATGCCCATCGTTTTCTGGGCGTCGGCAAGGCCGTGGGCGAAGCCCATGTAGCCGGCGCTGAAGATCTGTGCACGGCCGAAGAAGCGGTTCACCCACATCGGCTTGGCGTTGCGCAGCAGCGCGTAGAGCAGCGTCATCACGAGGAAACCGCCGATCAGGCCGATCACCGGCGAGGCGATCATCGGCCAGACGACCTTGTGCAGCACGCCTTCCATCACGACCTTGCCTTCCTTGAGCTTTTCCGCCGACCAGATGATCGACTTCCAGTTGCCCTGGGAAGAGGCGAGGGTGGCGCCGCAGAGGCCGCCGACCAGCGCGTGGGTCGAGCTCGACGGCAGGCCGAGCCACCAGGTGAGCAGGTTCCAGACGATGCCGCCGAACAGCGCGCAGATGATGGTCGCGGTGGTGACGAACTTGGCGTCGACCAAACCGGATGAAACCGTTTTCGCCACCGCGTGACCGATCATGGCGCCCACCAGGTTGGTGACGGCCGCCAGCAGAATCGCCTGGCGGGGCGTCAGCACCTTGGTCGAGACGACCGTGGCGATCGAGTTGGCGGTGTCGTGGAAACCGTTGATGAACTCGAAGGCGAGCGCCACGAGGATCACGACGAGGATGAGCGTCATAAGGAGCGCGTCAGGAGTTCTTGTAGGCGATCTGCTTGGCCACGTTGCCGACGTCGCGGCAGCGGTCGAAGACCTTTTCGAGCAGGTCGAGCAGCTTCGAGACGATCACGACCTGGAGCGGGTCGTATTTGCCGCTGTAGAGGTCCTTGAGGCACTCCAGCATCAGGTCGTCGGCGTTGCCTTCGATCGTCTGCATGCGGTCGTTGAGCTCCTTCATCCGGACGATGTCCATGCCCTTCTTGAGCGCGTGGATCATCTCGACGACCAGGCCGGTCGCCTCGTCGAGCATCGCCGCGTGGCGGCCGAAGTCGGTGGTCGAAAGGCGGTCCTGCGAGATCTGGTAGCGCTCGACGAACTTCTCGACGGTCTTGGGAATCTTGTAGAGGGCGGTGGAGAGCGCCTCGATGTCCTCGCGCTCGAGCACGGTGACGAAGGTTTTGACCAGCAGGTCGCTGATTTCCTGTTTGATCGCCTTGTCCTTCTTTCGGACGGCCGCGAACTCGCCGAGCGAGGGGGCTTTTTCGCCACGCAGCAGGAGGGTCAGGCCGACGATGCTCTGGCGGGACTCCTCGGCGCTGGCGATGAGGAGTTCGAAAAAGCGGTCTTCTTTGCCGAAAAGGCGTTGGATCGAGATCATGGCGGGCCGGAATTGTGGCGAAACCGTCACACCTGGCAAGCCGCGCAAAGTGAAACTTTCGCTAGGGTGCTGCCCCGTCCGCCGGGGTCTTTACAAGCGCCAAGCGCGCTGTTAACGGAGGCTTCCGCCGGCAGACCGCATCCTTTCCTGCATGTCCGACCACGTTTTCGAAGCCCCCGAACTCCCCGAATGCGCCCGCGGGATCCCCGCGATCCAGGTCCGTGGCGTCGATTTCAGCTACGGGGCGACCCAGGTGCTCAAGAACGTCACGCTAGACGTCCCCGCCAACGAGGTCGTGGCCTTCATCGGGCCGTCCGGCTGCGGCAAGACGACGCTGCTGCGCTGTTTCAACCGCATGAACGATCTGGTGCCCGGCGCGCGGGTGACCAAGGGCTCGATCGTCATCGAGGGTGCGGACATCAACGCGCCGTCGATCGACCCGGTTCGGCTGCGCCGCCACGTCGGCATGGTGTTCCAGAAATACAACCCGTTCCCCCGCAGTATCTACGACAACGTCGCCTACGGGCCGCGCACACTGGGTGAGAAGCGCAAACAGACGCTCGACGAGATCGTCGAGGAGTCGCTGCGCCGCGCGGCGCTGTGGGACGAGGTGAAGGACCGGCTCGACGACATCGCCACCGGCCTGTCCGGCGGCCAGCAGCAGCGGCTGTGCATCGCCCGCACGATGGCGGTGAACCCGGAGATCATCCTGATGGACGAGCCGTGCTCGGCGCTCGATCCGATCGCCACCGGCCTCGTCGAGGACCTGATCCTCGAGTTGAAGGCGCACTACACGATCGTCATCGTCACCCACAACATGCAGCAGGCGACGCGCGTTTCCGACCGCACCGCGTTCTTCTACCTGGGCGAGCTGATCGAATACGATTCCACCCGCAAGATTTTCGAAAACCCCACCCACCGGCGCACCGAGGACTACATCACCGGCCGCTTCGGCTGAACCCAACTTCCCATGCAACATCACATTCTCAAGGATTTCGACCAGGCCGTGAACACGCTGCGCGCCGAGGTGCTCGTGATGGCCGGCCTGGCCCGCATGAACCTGGAACGCGCGATGCGCGCTTTGTTCGAGCGCAATCTGGAGCTCGCCAACGCCGTGATCGCCGACGACAACGAGGTCGACGACTACGAGCGCAAGATCGACCAGCTCGGCATGGATGTGCTGGTGCGCTTCCACCCGGTGGCCACCGACCTGCGCCTGGTGGTGGCTTCGATGAAGATCTCGATGAACCTCGAGCGCATCTCCGACCACGCGGTGGGCATCGCCAAGCGCGCGCGGAAAATGAGCCAGGGGCCGGAACTCGCCGACGTGACCCTGCTGGAGCCGCTCTACACGCTGGCCGACCACCTGCTGCGCGACGCGATCTCCGCCTTCAGCGACCGCAACGCCGCACTCGGCGAATCGCTCGGCGCGCGCGACAAGGAGCTCGACCGGATGCACAAGGACGTCACCAAGGTGTTCGGCTCCCGCATCGAGGAATCCGGCCGCAGCGCGGACTACCTGCATCTGATCCTGATCGTCCGCTCGCTCGAACGCGTCGGCGACATGGCCGCCAACATCGGCGAGAACGCCGTGTTCCTCGACGAGGCCCGCGACATCCGCCACGAGGAAAGCCGCAAGCACGCCCAGAACGGGGACTGAGAAGAGTGATCAGTGGGCAGTGACCGGTGGAAGAGGATGGGCATCCTCCTTCCTCTTTTCCGGCCACTAGCCACCGGCCGCTGGCGCCCACCCGATGGCCGCCGGGGTTCGTTCCTGCCCGTGCTTACGCGCTCATCCGCGTGTCGGCACCGAGGAAATGGTTCCAGCTGGCGTCGCCGAAGCCGCTTTCCCGGACGCCGAAGAGCGGCCGCCAGCGCGGGGCGACCGGGTGGTTGAGCGGATGCATGTTGGCCTCGTGCGGTAGTTTGTTCGCCTTGCGGGTGTTGCAGCGGATGCACGAGGTGACGATGTTGTCCCAGGTCGTGCGGCCGCCCTTTTGCCGCGGGATCACGTGGTCGAGGTTGAGCATCGGCTCGGGGAGGGAGCGGGCGCAGTACTGGCAGGTGAACTGGTCGCGCAGGAAAACGTTGCGGCGGGTGAACTTTACCTCCTGCCGCGGGATTTTGTCGTAAAGCCCGAGCACGATCACGCTCGGCACGCGCAGGGCGAGGGTGACGGTGTGGATGAAACGGTCGCCGCCGGCGCAGCGCGAGTGGACGATCCACGAGCCGAGGTCGTGCGTCTGAAACTGCTCGTCACCGTCGTCGGTCTGGACGACGCGGGCGTGGCCGGCGCAGAGCAGGTGCAGGGCGCGGCGGGCGTTGCAGGTCTGGATCGGTTGCCAGAACCGATTGAGCACCAGCACGGGATGTTCGAGCAGCGAGTTCATAAAACTTTCCGAACAATCGCCCGCAACCTACCAAAGTCCCGTGGCCGGGCAATCGAAAACGCGGGGCGGAAGGCGCGCTTCGCCCGTGCGTTCGTGGAAAGACCGGCGTGCTTCGCCGCGTTGGTGACGAGATTTCGTCCGATCCGGATTGGACGAACGGCTTCCGAGTTTCTCATGCTGACCACCATGCACCGCCTGCTGCCGCCCTTGTTGGCTCTTTGCTCCGCGAGCCTTTGTTCCGCCGACGACGCGCTGGTACCGGTGCCGGGTGAGCCCGTGCTGGCGGTTCCCGGGGGGGTGAAGGTGCGTGTGGCGGCGGATGCGAAGAACGAGGGCGTGTTTTCGCCCGCGGCGCTGGCGTTCGATGAATCCGGCGCGCTTTATCTCGCCGAGACCCACCGGTTTCGCGACGGGCGCGGGGTGGAGGACGACCGCGACCGGCCGTTCTGGTATCTCGACGATCTGGCGGCGCGCACGAACGACGACCGCCGGGCGATGCTGGAGAAGTGGAACGCGAAACTGCCGGTCGAGCGGCTGACCCAGCAATCGGAGGTGGTGCGGCGTCTGGTCGACACCGACGGCGACGGCCGCTTCGAGCGCTCGGACGTGTTCGCGGACGGCTTCAACGCCCTGCTCGATGGCACGGCGGGCGGCGTGTTCGCCCTCGATGGCACGGTGTATTTTGCCTGCATTCCGAAAATCTGGGCGCTGCGCGACAAGGATGGCGATGGCCGGGCGGACGACCGGCAGGGACTGCTGGACGGCTTCGGCGTGCGGGTGTCGATCGCCGGGCACGACCTGAGCGGTTTCGTGCTGGGGCCGGACGGGCGGCTGTATGGCACGGTCGGCGACCGCGGGTTCAATCTGACCACCCGCGAGGGGAAGAAGGTCGAATCGCTGGGCAAGGGCGCGGTGTTCCGCTTCGAGCCCGACGGCAGCGGCTTCGAGGTCGTCCACACCGGTTTGCGAAATCCGAAGGAACTGGCGTTCGATGACCATGGCGACGCCTTCACCGTCGACAACAATTCCGATCAGGGCGACAAGGCCCGCCTCGTCTACGTGGTGGAGGGCGGCGATTCCGGCTGGGACATGGGAAGCCAGGCGCTGCACACGTTCCACCGTCCGATCGGGCTGGAGGTCCATCCGCCGAACCGCTGGATGGCCGAAAAAATGTGGGAGCTGCGGAACCCGGAGCAACCGGCCTATATCGTGCCGCCGGTCGCGCATCTGGCGAGCGGGCCGTCCGGGCTCACCTATCACCCCGGCACCGGCTTTCTCGCCGGCGAGGCCGGGCGATTCGCGGTGTGCGATTACCAAGGGATGATCTCCGGTTCCGGCGTCTGGTCGTTCCGCGTCGAGCCGTCGGGCGCGGGCATGAAGCTGGTGGACAAGCGCCGTCTGCTGGCGGGCGTCGCGGCATCCGACGTGGAATATTCGTGGGACGGCAAATTGTTCGTCGCGGATTTCGGCGGCGGTTGGTCGTCGCGTCCGGCCGGGCGGGTGCTTTCGCTCGATGCCGGCGACCAAGCGTGGCGGGCCGCGGAGGCGGCGGACGCCGCGCGCCTCGCCCGCGAGGGCTTCGAACAACGGCCGGCCGCGGAGCTCGCCGCGTTGCTCAAACACGCCGATTTTCGCATCCGCCTCCGCGCGCAGCTGGCGCTGACGCGGAAACCGGAAGCGCTCGAGAGTTTCAAGAAAGCGGCGGCCTCGGCCGATCCGGTTGAACGACGGCACGGCATCTGGGGGCTGGGCATTCTCGCCCGCCGTGGCGCGGCGGCGCGTCCGCCCGGTGCCGCCGAGTTCGCCGCGCTGCCGGACGCCGCTTTGCGGACGAAGGCGACCAAGGAGCTGGTGGCGCTGATGAAAAGCCCCGACGAGGAAGTGCGGGCGCAGGTGCTCAAGGCGATCGCCGAGGGCCCGGATCCGGGCAAGGACCTGCGGCTGGGAACCTACCTGCAGGACAGCTCGCCGCGGGTGCGCTATTTCGCCGCCATCGCCGCCGGCAAGCTGCGCGACTACGGATTGATTTCCGAAATCTGGCGGATGCTGGAGGAGAACGCCGGAAAGGACCCGTATCTCAGCCATGCCGGCGCGTTCGCCCTGCGCCTGCTGGCGCGCAACCCGCAGCAGCTCCAGGTGCTGGCGATGCATGAATCGCCGTATCTGCGCCTCGCCGCGGTCGTCGCGCTGCGGCGCATGCACGATGGTGCGGTCGCCGCGTTCGTCCGCGACGCCGACCCGCGGGTTGCCGACGAGGCGATCCGGGCGATCCACGACGAGGCGATCGAACCCGTGCGCGGGGTGGTGGCGTCCTTGCTCGACGATCCGGGCGTGGAAAAACGCGCGCCCTTCATGCTGCGGCGTCTGGTTCACAGCGCGTTCCGTTGCGGCGGGCAGGAAAATGTCCGCCGTCTGATCGCCGTCGCCCAATCGAGAAAACTGCCGGTCGAGGTCCGGCGCGAGGCGCTGCGCCTGCTCGCGCTGTGGCCGGAGCCTCCGCCGGTCGATCAATCGACCGGCCAATGGTCGCCGTTGCCGAAGCGCGACGCGGCCGAGGCCTTGCCGCTCGTCCGCGCGGCCATGCCGGTATTTCTCAAGCTGGACGGCTCGCTGCTGGCCGGCGTGTTCGCGCTGGCAGAGCGCTATCAATTTTCTCTCGAAGTGCTGGAAGCGGGCGACCTGCGGAATCTGGCGGCCCAGACCACGATCCCGGGCGCGGCTCGGGCGAAGGCGCTCGGTTTGTTCGCCGCGCGCAACCCGCCGGACCTGCTGCCGTCGCTGCTCCGGTTTTCCTCGGAAAAAGACCCGGCCGTGGCGGTCGCCGCGTTGCAGTTGTTGATCGAGCGGTTCGCCCGGCAGGCGGTCAAACCGCTGATGGCGGCGGCGGAGTCGTCCGACGTGGCGCGCGCCCAGGCCGCCTGGCGGGCGCTGGCGGTCGTCCCCGATCCGGAAGTCGCGGCCTTGTTCGTGAAAAAACTCAAGGAGCTGGATGCCGCGCGCGGCGTTTCGCCCGTCGCCCTCGAAGTCCTCGAAGCCGCCCGCAAGCGGTCCGAGCCCGAGGTGAAGCGCCAGCTGATGATTCACGAAGCCAATGTGGCGTCCGCCGAGGATCCGCTGGCGAAATGGCTGCCGCTACTGGAAGGCGGCGATGCCAAGCGCGGCGAGGCGTTGTTCCAAGCCCATCCGTCGGCCGACTGCATGCGGTGCCACCGCGCGGAAGCCGAAGGCGACCACGGCGGGGTGGCGGGGCCGAACCTGCTCGGGGTGGCGAAGCGCGGCGACCGCCGGTTCCTGCTGGAGTCGCTGGTGGCGCCTTCGGCCAAAATCGCGCCGGGCTACGGCGTGCTGTCGCTCACTCTGCGCAACGACGCCGTGCTGGGCGGCGTGCTGCTGGCGGAGACGGCCGATGCCGTCGATCTCGATAGTTCGGGCAAGACGTGGCGGGTGAAGCGGGCGGACATCAAGACCCTTTCGCCCGCGTTCTCCGCAATGCCCCCGATGGCCCAGCTGCTCTCCCCGGAGGAGATCCGCGACCTGGTCGCGTGGCTGGCGACCAAGAACGAGAAAGTCCCCGCCGCGCCGCGCGCCGCCGCGCCGGAAACGCTCGATCCGGACGCCTTGTTGAAGAAGTGAGGAAGCGGGGCGGCCTCGTCGAGGCCGCCCCACCTTTTTCACCACCGCCACTCGACGCCGCCGTAGAGGCTGCGGCCCTCGCCCGGGAGGAACTGGCGCTGGTCCTTGCCCTTGGCGTTCTCGATCACACCGGTGGTCGCGGCGTAGATCTGGTCGGTCAGGTTGCGGATCTCGACGAACCACGACAGACCCTTCTCCTGACGGCGGCCGACGCGCAGGCCCATGAGGGCGTAGGGGTCGGCGGCGAAGGTGTTGCGATGGTCGATGAATGCTTTCACCGGCACCCACTCGAAGGTCGGGCCGGCGTACCAGCCGTCGCGGTGCTCCCACGTCAGCTCGCCGCGGATCAGGTGCGGCGGCAGACCGGCGATCCGGTTGTCGCCGTAGGTGCGGTCGCCGTCGAAACGGAAATCGCCGTAGGTCCAGGCGGCGCGGGCGACCAGCCGGTGGTCGGGCGAATCCTGCCACGAGGACCCGAGCAGGTCGCCTTCCAGGCCGAGCTCGACGCCCGAGTGGGTCGTCTGGTCGGCGTTGATCGTGCTGGTCAGCTGGGTGACCGGATCGACCAGCGTGAGCAGCTCGTGCTCGATCTCCGAGTGGTAAACCGAGGCGTCCCAGCGGACCGGGCCGTGCGCCCCGCGGGTGCCGAGCTCGAAGGTGGTCGCGGTCTGGGCTTCGCGGGCGGTGTTGAGCGTGAGCGCTTCGCTGAACGACGGCGGCTCATAGCTGCCGGAAACGTTGCCGAAGACCTGCACGCCCTGACCGTCCCAGCGGAAGCCGGCCTTGGGCGAGACGTTCGAGTAGTCGCTGGCATAATCGCGGCCGGCGCCGAAGCGCTGGTCGTTTTCCCGGCGGTTCATGGCGGCGGTGGTGCCGGCGACCAGCGTGAAGCCGGAGCCGAGGGCGAACTGGTCCTCGACGAACGCCTCCAGGTTCGTCGCCGTCTGGTCGGCTTTGGAAACCAGCGCGCCGCGGTGGCCGGCGATATTGACGTAGTTGGCCGCCTGGATCGTCCCGAGCGTGAACGTCGCGCCGCCGCGCAGGCGGTTGTCGTGCCCGGCCAGCTCCGATTCGTTCGTGCCGGTGAAGCCGAGCAGGAAGTCGTTCGAGTGCTGGTCGACCACAGTGGAAATCGGATGATCGAGGTCCTTGTTCGACCATCCGGCCATGAGCTCCCAGACCGTGCCGCCGTTGCGGACGGTCGTCTTGTCGGCCACGCGCAGCAGGTCGAAATTCCGGTGCTGGTCGAGCGTGAGGTTCGCCGGCGCGGCCTGGCGCGGGTCGGCCTCCATTTCGGCCTTGGTCAGGCTGCCGGGCAGCTCCGAGTCGGTGCGCACCGCGGTGAGGTAGACGCGGTTTTCGACGTCGTCGCCGAGGCGCTGGCCGACGTTGGCGAACAGGCGTTCGTTCTCCTGCTCGGCATGGTCGCGGAAACCGTTCTGCGTCTGCCCGGTGAACGAGGCGTAGGCGTCGAACGGCCCCTGCGCGAAACCGCCGGCCGCGGTGCCGCGGAAGTAGCCGTAGGACCCGGCTTCGAGGCGGGCGAGGCCGCCGGGCGAATCAAGGCCGGTGCGGGAAACGTAGTCGATCGCCCCGCCGAGGGTCGACGAACCGGAGGCGAGCGCGTTCGCCCCGCGCCAGACATCGACGTGCGAGGCGGCGGTCGATTCGATCGCCTGCATGTCGAAGCTGCCGTCGGCGAGGTTGAGCGGCAGTCCGTCCTGCATCACGCGCAGGCCGCGGCCATGGAACGTCCGCTGAAGGCCGGAGCCGCGGATCGAAATACGGGCTTCGTCGGAGCCGAAGCGCGATTGCGCGACGACGCCGGGCGAGAGCGCGAAGGTATCGGCCAGGGTCGACGCGCGGCCGCGCAGGAAGCGGTCGGAGTCGACGACTTCGGTGCCGCCGGGGGTCTTGGCGAGTTCCTTGCGCGCGGCCTGGACGGTGGGAACGGTGAGCGATTGGCCCGGTTTTTCGGCGGTGACGACGAGGTCCGCCAGTTGCCGGGATTGCTCGGGAGCGACGGTTTCCGCGGAAACGGTGACGGTGAGGCCGCACAACGAGGCGGCGAGAAAACGGTGGGAATTCACGAAATGGGGAATGAGGTGCATGGAAGCGCGCCACGCCGGAGCGGCATGGGGCGGGTGGGCGCGACGGCAACGGACGGCTCCACGCGAGGGAGCCCCGGTGGTACGAGTCGGGCCACGGGTCTGCGCGCGCGTGAACGTTCACGCGGGCGAATGGAACATCCTGCACGGACGGAGGTCCGCGCCACGGGGATCAGGCGATCCGTGGCGGCGGCACCGGAGGCGCGTCGTGGCCGAGGCCCGGGCGAACGGCGGGCGGGGGGAAGAAAATGGTGGGAAGTTCGTCGGCGACCGGCGGTTTCAACCGCAGATCCTGAGCCGGCAGCATCTCGTGGCGGAGTTTCGCCAGCGCGACCATGTCGGGCGAACCGGACGAGTTCTTGCGGGCGTCCTCCTGTTTCGCCGCGGCGATCTTACAGCATAGTTCGCACGGCTTTTCGCCGCTGAACGTGTCGGCCGCGGCCTTCGCCAGACCGTCGGTCTTCGAGTAGTTCACCAACATCCCCGCCCACGCCACGCCCTGCATCAAGGCATACGGCCCGCCCGCGAGATGCAGGCAGCCGAGGAACGCGAACAGGAGCTGGAGGGCGCGTTTCAGGCGAGTTTGTTCGTGTTCAGTTTTCAGTGTTCAGGAAGAAACCGAGGAGGCGTCTTGCGACGGTGGCCGGTAAAGAAATCAGGGAAGAACCGCGAAGCTCTTCCCTGAAAACTGAATGCAGCAGGAGCGTTAGCGACTTTAACAAAGTGGCGAAGCCCTCATTGGCATGGCTCGTAGAGCAACACTGAAAACTCGCAAACTTCTTCAGGCCTCCCGGCCGCAGCATTGCTTGTACTTCTTGCCGGAGCCGCAGGGGCAGGGGGCGTTGCGGCCGCTGGTTTCGATGTCGAAGCTCGGACGGCGCTTGGGCAGGCTGATTTTCACCGCGGCGCCTTCACCGAGCGGCAGGGCGTCCGGATGGATGTCACCCGAGCTGCCGGTGCTGGTGACGTTGTCGTAGCTGACGACGGCTTCTTCCGGACCGGTGAGTTCCTGCGGCATTTCCTGCAGCTGGCGGAGGAAGGCCTCGAGGTTGGCGGCGGAGCGGAACAGGTTCTGCAGCGCTTCCTGCTCGATCGAGCCCATGAGCTGGACGAACAGGTCGTAGGCTTCGGTCTTGTACTCGATGAGCGGATCCTTCTGGCCCTGGGCGCGCAGGTGCACGCCCTCGCGCAGCGCGTCCATGTTGTAGAGGTGGGCCTGCCACTGCTTGTCGATGGCGACCATCACCATGCGGCGCTCCTCCTGCTCGGTGACTTCCGGCGGCAGGTTCTCGATGCGGCGCTCGTAGGTTTCCTTCACCTTGGCGACCAGCGTGGCGGAGATCTCCTCCGGCGTGTGGCTGGTGATGTCGAGGTCGCCGGCGTCGATGCGGATCGGCAGGGTGGCGTTCACCCAGTGCAGCAGCTCGTTGTAGTCGGGCGAGTCGCCGTCGCGGTCGGAGAGGAACTCCTCGACCTTGGCGGGGATGACCTTCTCGATGATCTCGTTGACCAGATCGCGCGGGTTCTCGGTGGTGAGCACCTCGTTGCGGTAGCCGTAGACGACCTCGCGCTGCTTGTTCATCACGTCGTCGAATTCGAGCACGCGCTTGCGCCAGGTGTAGTTGCGCTGTTCGACGCGCTTCTGGGCGGTTTCGACCGACTTGTTGAGCCACGAGTGTTCGAGCGCCTCGCCTTCCTGCATGCCGAAGCGCTCCATCATGGAGGTCATGCGGTCGGCGGCGGCGAAGTTGCGCATCAGGTCGTCCTCGAACGAGATGAAGAACTGGCTGCGGCCCGGGTCGCCCTGGCGCGAGCAGCGGCCGCGCAGCTGGCGGTCGACGCGGCGCGACTCGTAGCGCTCGGTGCCGATGACGAAGAGTCCGCCGACTTCGGGGACGCCTTCGCCGAGTTTGATGTCGGTGCCGCGGCCCGCCATGTTGGTGGAAACGGTGACGGCGCCGCGTTGGCCGGCGTTGGAGACGATCTCCGCTTCCTGCTGGTGGTACTTCGCGTTGAGCACCGAGTGCGGGATCTTGCTGCGCTTGAGCATGCGCGAGACGGTTTCCGAGGCCTCGACCGAGGCGGTGCCGACGAGCACGGGCTGGCCCTTGGCGTGGGCTTCCTCGATCTTGGCGATGACCGCGTTGTATTTCTCGCGGCGGGTCTTGAAGACCTGGTCGTTCTCGTCGACGCGGCGGTTGACCCGGTTCGGCGGGACCGGCAGCACGTCGAGCTTGTAGATGTCGTGGAACTCGGCGGCCTCGGTTTCGGCGGTGCCGGTCATGCCCGCGAGCTTCTCGTAGAGGCGGAAGTAGTTCTGGATCGTGATGGTCGCGTAGGTCTGCGTCTCCTTCTCGATGGCGACGCCTTCCTTGGCCTCGACCGCCTGGTGCAGGCCGTCCGACCAGCGGCGGCCGGGCATTTCGCGGCCGGTGTTCTCGTCGACGATGCAAACCTTGCCCTCGACGACGACGTACTGCACGTCGCGCTCGTAGAGGCAGTAGGCTTTGAGCAGCTGGGAGATGTTGTGGATCTTCTCGGCCTGCGAGTCCATCCGCTGCTGGAGCTGCTCCTTGGCTTCGATCCGCTGTTCGTCGGTGAGGTCGCGGTTGGTGTCGATGTCGGCGAAGTGCGTGCCGAGGTCCGGAAGCACGAAGGCCTCGGAGTCGCCGGGCGAAAGGTATTCGCGGCCCATTTCCATCAGGTCGGCGTCATGGCCCTTCTCGTCGATGGTGAAATAGAGCTCCTCCTTGATGGCGAAGAGCTCCTTCTTCTGGGCGTCCTGATAGAACGACAGCTCGGTCTTCTCGATCAGGCGGCGCAGGTCGGGGTCCTGCATCGCGCGCATGAGCTGGCGGTTGCGGGGCTGGCCGAGCTTGATCTTGAAGAGCGCGCGGCCGGCACCGTCCTTGTCGCCGTCGTCGAGCAGCTTCTTGGCCTCGATGGCGAGGTCGTTGCAGAGCTGGGTCTGGCGTTTGACGAGCTGTTCGACCAGCGGCTTGTATTTCTCGTACTGGTGCGACGACTGGGTCGACGGGCCGGAGATGATGAGCGGGGTGCGCGCTTCGTCGATGAGGATGGAGTCCACCTCGTCGATCACGGCGATGTAGTGGCCGCGCTGGACCTGCTCGTCCTTGGACGTGGCCATGCCGTTGTCACGGAGGTAGTCGAAGCCGAACTCGGCGTTGGTGCCGTAGGTGATGTCGCAGGCGTATTCGTCGCGGCGCTCCCACGGGGCCATCTGGTTCTGGATGCAGCCGACGGTCAGGCCGAGGTATTTGTAGAGCGCGCCCATCCACTCGGCGTCGCGGCGGGCGAGGTAGTCGTTGACGGTGACGATGTGGACGCCGAGGCCGGTGAGGGCGTTGAGGTAGACCGGCAGGGTGGCGGTGAGGGTCTTGCCTTCGCCGGTCTGCATTTCGGCGATCATGCCGCGGTGCAGGGCGATGCCGCCGGTGAGCTGGACGTCGAAGTGGACCATCTGCCACTTCAGCTCGTGTTCGCAGACGATGATGGTGCTGCCGCACATCCGGCGGGCGGCGTTTTTCACCACCGCGTAGGCATCGGGCAGGATCTGCTCGAGATACTTGGCGCGGGCGGGGATGAAATCGTCCTCGATGTCGCGGAACGCGGCCTTGGCGGCTTCGATCGACTCGACCGAGGCGTCGACCTTGCCGGGCAGCGACGGGAAATCGGCGCGCAGGCGGTCGAGACGGTCCTGCAGGTAGGCGGCCTGCTGGCGGAGGCCTTCCTCGTCCATGCGTTCGAGCTGCGGGCGCGGCGCGGCGTCGAGCGGGTGGAAGCGCGACAGCTGGGCCTGCCACTGGCGGGTCATGTCGCGGAGTTTTTCCTCGGGCTCGCGCTGGAGGGCCTCCTCGATCTCGTTGATGCGGCTGACGGTTGGCCGGATGCGGCGCAGTTCGCGCTGGTTCTTGCTACCGACGATTTTCTGGAGGATCCACTTGATCATGGGAAATAGGCGAAAAGTTTCCCGGAATTCCGTCCGGGGCGGGACGCATACACTTCGCGCGGCGCGCGTGCAAGTCGCACGAACTCACGGCGACGCGGGAAAAACGGGGGGTCAGATGGTGGTGACGTGGAATCCGCCGTCGACGACCAGCTCGGTGCCGGTGACGAACGCGCCGGCGGGCGAGGTCAGCAGCAGGGCGGCGCCGACCAGTTCCTCTGGGTTGCCGAAGCGCGACGACGGCGTCTGGCGGAGGATGTCGAGCACGAGGGATTCGTCGAGCACCTTGCGGTTTTGCTCCGCGGGGAAGAAGCCGGGCACCAGCGTGTTGACTCGGATGTCCTTGTCGGCCCACTCGCGGGCGAGGTTGCGGGTCAGGTTGTGCACCGCGGCCTTGCTGGCGGAGTAGGTGAAGACACGGGAAAGCGGGTTCAGGCCGGAAATCGAGCCGATGTTGACGATGGCGGCCGGGCGGGAGGTTTCGACGAAGTAGCGGCCGAACACCTGGCAGGCGCGGAACACGGCGGCCAGGTTGGTGTCCATGATCTTGGCGTATTCCTCCTCGCTGATTTCCAGAAACGGGGTGGCGGAGTTGATGCCAGCGCCATTGATCAGGATGTCGACCTGGCCGGAGCGCTCCAAAACCGTGTCGAGCAGGTGCTGGAGGGATTCGCGCGAGGTGACGTCGACCGGCACGAAATAGCCGGTGCCGCCGTGGGCTTCGATCTCGGCGAGGCGCTGCTCGGCTTTTTCCGGGATGCGGCCGCCGAGGACGACTTCGGCTCCGGCGCGGGCGAGACCGGCGGCGATGGCACCGCAGAGCTCGCCGGTGCCGCCGATCACGACGGCGGTTTTGCCATGGAGGCCGAAGAGATCCTTGAGATACGAAGCGATTTGCATGGGGAAATCCGTGTTATCGGTGAGGCAATCAGGCGTGGCGGCCGGGCGCAACGTTGCTTTCCGACAAATCCAAGCGGCCTTTCAGCGCGAGGCAATCCACGCCAGCGCTTGCTCGGCGAGGCGTTCCGGTGGCTCGGCCTCGTCGCGACCACGTTTTGCCCGCACGATCCGCACCGCACTCATCCATTTTGCCAGGACGGAGGCGTTGGTTTTGAGGTTGTTGCGCGCCGCCGGATCGAGCTGGTGACGCAACTGCAATCCACGCGCCACCTTCGGTCCAGGCTGCTGGCGGCGTCGCGAGGGTTTCTTAAGTCTGATTGATGGGCTCGCCACCCTCGGCAATGCAGAAGGCATGGGCAAGTGGACCGAAGGCTCTGAAGTAGCAAGAGTCTTGGCAGGAAGGTTCCGAAATGATCAGTCTTGAGGTGTTTTTAAACGGTTTTCCTGCGTAAAGTTTGACTTGGGTTCGGATTCCTTCAGTTTTTCGCCATGCTTTTGCAATTCTCCGTCTCGAATTTCCGCGCGCTCCGGGGTGTGCAGACGCTGAATCTGGCTGCCGGTAATCGCGATACCACGCTGCCGGAGAACACGCTGGATCCTGACCTGCCGGGATTGAAGGGGAAACGCTGGCTCAAAGGGGCTGCGATTTACGGTGCCAACGCCAGCGGGAAAAGCACCGTGATTGAGGCGATGAAAGCGCTCACGGAATGGGTCGGCCAGTCGGCAAAGACGACAGATCCACAGGAGGAGATTTCATTCATCGATCCCTTCGCTCTGGATGCGAAGGCAGAGGAAGAAGCCACCGCCTTTGCGATTGTGTTCGTAGCGGATGGAGTCCGTTTCGAATACCGCGTCGCGGCGACGAAGTCGTTGGTGGTCCACGAATCCCTGAGAGCTTGGGTCACCAGCCGCGAACAGGTCTGGTTTGAGCGGGATTGGAACCCGGAGACCCAACGCCACGATTTCACTCCGGAGAATCCGACCGGGTTGCCCCGAAACAAGGACATCGAGCAACGGACGCTGCGCAACATGCTTTATCTCTCCAAGGCGGTGGCGGAGAACCGCAAGGAGGTGGAACCGGTGTTCCGCTGGCTGGTCAGGCATTTCAAGTTCTTGGACCTGAGTCCACGAGCAGGTCTGGGCGGAGGATTCACGCTGAGTCAGATCGAAGGCAAAGGGGAAGCGCTCAAGAGCAGGATCATGGAGGTGCTGAAGCATGCGGATCTTGGCGTCGTGGATGCAACTGCCGTGGAGAAAGCGCCGGATGAGAATGTGCTCAAATTTCTACAGTCCCTTCCTGCGGAAATATCGAAGACTCTCAAACAAGACGGCGAAAAGCCCCCCCGCTTTGTGGAACCGCAATTTTTCCACCAAGGTGCGGATAAAGCGAGAGTGCCATTGGACTGGAAAAGGGAATCCGCCGGAACCCAGCGCTTCTTCGCGCTGATTGGTCCATGGCTCGATATTCTGGATAGCGGCTACACCGTCTGCATCGACGAGATCGAAACCAGTATGCACCCGATCATGGTCCGGGAGCTGCTCAAATTGTTCTTCAGAGAGCAGAAGAAATCCGGCGGAGCGCAGGTGATTTTCACCACCCACAATCCGCTATTTCTCGATGGTACCTTGCTTCGGCGTGACCAGATTTGGTTCACCGATAAGGACGACGAAGGTGCGGCGCATCTCTATCCGCTGAGCGACTATCAACCGCGCCAGGGCGAGTCGCTGGTCCGTGGTTACATGGCAGGGCGCTACGGAGCCGTGCCTTTCGTGCCCCGCGGATTGCTCGGTAGTTTCCCGCCCGTGGAAGAAATTGAAACAGGCAAGGAGGATCAGGATGGCTGACGAAGCCCCTTGGTGGAAGAAAGACCGGGATTTGAGTCGGGAACGCAAGGCAGCTGAAGCCCTGCGTCCCGCGTGCGCGAATTTAGGTGATTCCTTCCTGATCGTGACCGAAGGCACCGTGACGGAGCCGGTCTATTTCGATTTGCTGAGGGAGTCGCTGCAACTTTCGACCGTCACGGTGAAGGTGATTCCCGGAAAAGCCTCTGATCCCCGACACGTCATCCAATCTGCGGCTGATGAAGTGAAAGAACTCGCCCGCCGGGTGAAGCGCAAGAAGGTCGCTGTCACCGAGCTTGAAAAGTTCGATCAAGTCTGGGCAGTGATCGATACCGATGTCGCCGTCCGGAAAGAGTTTTGGAATGATGTGGTTCAGAAAGCGCGTGATCTGAATGTCAAACTGGCGCACTCGACGCCTTGCTTTGAATTCTGGCTATTGCTTCACTGCAAAATGACGACCCGGGCTGATCTGGTGGACGGCACCGCGGCGAAAAAGGCATTCCGCGATGAATTGAAGAGGGACTATTCGACCAATCGGGAGATCACGGAAGAGGCGTTCAAAGACTTGATGTCTGCATGGCCGACGGCGGTCAAGAATGCCCAAACGGTTCGAAAACATCATGAGGACGGCAATACGCCGAGTCCTTCAAATCCATCCACCGATGTCGATTTGTTGGTCTGCGCGATGAACGATTCTCTTGCGGTTCATCTGCGCAAGATTCCATGCCGAGAGATGTGAATCATGCTCCAACGCCACTCCAGCCGCCGGAATAAACTCGACGAAGCCGTCCTCAAACAGCGACTGGATGGCGCAGCTTCCTATGACCGGATCGTGGATGTTTCCGTTCGAGTCTGTTTGAAGTAGCGGGCGAGGCTTTGGCTGCTACTTGCTCAGCTAGTCACTCCGCATAGACTGTTCCTAATCTCCATCCTCCCTGCCGGGAGGAAGAAACTAGGCGTTTAAAGAAGCGCGAGAATCCGCGTGACTAGCGCTTCGACCGGTTCGGCAATGTCCAGGCGGAGTGCGTCCTCCGGTGCCTCCAGCGTCCGCAACTGGCTTTCCAGCAAGGCGGCAGGCATGAAATGGCCGCCGCGTGCCTCCATCCTCCGGCGGATGAGCGCGGGGTCGCCGTGGAGGAAGATCGTGAGAAGATCCGGCGCGGCCAGTCGCAGGCGATCGCGGTAGGCGGTCTTCAGCGCCGAACAGGCGAGCACGATCCGCCCGGCGGGTGAGGCGAGTTCCGCCGCCAGCGCGTCGAGCCAGGGCGCGCGGTCGGCGTCGTCGAGCGGAACGCCCGCCCGCATTTTCGCGACGTTGGCCGGCAGGTGGAAATCGTCGGCGTCGAGGAAGGTCGCGCCAAGCCACTCCGCCAGCATGTGCCCGACCGTGCTCTTGCCGCTGCCGGAAACGCCCATCACCAGGATCCTCATGGCCGCACGTTGCCAGCCGCCCGCTGGCTGCACAATCCTTCAGCTTTCCGAACTACCTCGGATCGCAAGATGTGGTGGTAGAATTGCATTCGCGCGCCAACATGTGGTGCTTTTCCCGGCTGTTGGATTGCCCGGGCGGCGGCCCGGCGGTAAGCTGCCGGCCACACGCTTCCTCCCGCCCGCCAACCATTTTCCTTCGCCCGGATGTATCTCAAAACGCTCGAAATCCTCGGTTTCAAATCGTTCGCCGATAAGACGGTGATCGAGTTCGACCGCGGCGTGACCGGCATCGTCGGACCGAACGGGTGCGGGAAATCCAATGTCGTCGACGCGATCCGCTGGGTGCTGGGCGAAACGTCCGCCAAAGCGCTGCGCGGCGGCGAGATGGCCGACGTCATTTTCAACGGCACCGAAAAGCGCAAGCCGCTCGGCATGGCGGAGGTCACGCTGACGATGGCCGATTGCGAGGCGGCCCTCAAGGTGGCCTACAACGAGGTGGCGATCACCCGCCGCGTGTTCCGCGACGGCCGTTCCGAGTACCGGATCAACGGCACGCTCTGCCGTCTGAAGGACATCAACGACCTGTTCATGGACACCGGCATCGGCCGGACCGCCTATTCGATCATGGCGCAGGGCCAGATCGACCAGATCCTTTCGTCCAAGCCGGAGGAACGCCGCATGGTGTTCGAGGAGGCCGCGGGCATCACCAAGTACAAGCGCGAGAAGAAGGAGGCGCTGCGGAAGCTGGAATACACCGAGGCGAACCTGCTGCGCGTGTCCGACGTGCTCGCCGAGCAGGACCGGCGGATGAATTCGCTCAAGCGCCAGGTCGCCAAAGCCCGCCGCTACCAGGCGCTGGCGTGCGACGTGCGGATCCTCGACACCCACCTCGGCCACAAGAAGTTCGTCGAAATCACGGCCGAGCTCGGCGAACTGCGGACCTCGGTCGGCGGGCTCGAAGTGCGCGAGACCGAGATCGAATACCAGCTGCCGGCGAAGGAGGAGGCGGTGTCCGAGGCGCGGGCCGCGGCGCGCGCGTTCGAAGGCGAGCTGTCCGAGCTCCGCCAGCAGCTCAACGAGCACCGCAACGCGCTGTCCGCCGCCGAAGGCCGCATCGCCTTCAACCGCGAGCGCGAGGCCGAGCTGGAAAGCCGGATCCGCCAGAATCACGAGGAGATCGCCGACACGCGCGAGAAATTGGAGCGCCAGGAGTTCGAGTTCGTTTCCGCCAACGAGTCGCTCGAAACGCTGACCCGGCGGATCATCGAGCAGGAAAGCCAGCTCGACGAGCAGGAGGAACGCGGTCGTCAGACGCGCGCCGAGCGCGAGTCGATCGAGACCTCGCTGCGCGAGATCCGCACCCAGGCGAACGTCAAACAGACGCTCGTCGCTTCGCACCAGGCGCGCATCGAGGCCGCTTTTTCCCAGCTCGAAGGCACGCGCGACCGCGCCCGCCAGCTTGCCGACGAGGAGACGCGCCTCGGCCACGAGCTGGAGGAAATCCGAGCCGAGCAGCTCCGCTTCCGCGACGAGGTGGAGGCGGACGGCCGCCGGATCGTCGATCTCGAGGAGGCGTTCCAGCATGCCGAGCGGCTGTTCCAGCACACGCGCGGCGACCTCGATTCCGCCCGCACCGCCGCGGCGGAGTCGCACAAGCTGCTCGCCCAGCGCTCGTCGCGCCTCGACGTCGTCCGCCAGCTCGTCGCCAGCGGCGAGGGATTTGAAAAAGGCACCCGCAGCGTGCTCCATGGCCTCGACGAGCCGGACCGCTTCAAGCCCGGCCTGCTCGGCGTGCTCGCCGGGATGATCGAGGCGGACAACGCCTGCGCGCGGGCGATCGAGGCCGCGCTCGGCGGCCATCTCCAGGCGGTGCTCGTCACCGACGCCGCCTTGGCGGAAACCATCATCGGCCGGCTGGCCGAAAAGAAACTCGGCGTGGCGGCGGTGCTGCCGGTCGAGTTCGTCGGCCGCGCGTTCGACACCCAGGTGCAGGCGCTGCCGCCGGGGGCGACCGCCTGGGCGCTCGACCGCGTGAAGACCGATCCGCGCGTCCACGCGGTGGTCGAGCGGCTGCTCGAAAACGTGCTCGTCACGCCCGACCTGGCCACCGCGCTGCGGCTGCGCGGGTCGTTGCCGGGCGTCAGCTTCGTCACGCTGGCGGGCGAATGGCTCGGCGCGGAAGGCGTGATCCGCGGCGGTGCGGCCGGCGAAGGCTCGGCGTCCGTGCTCGAACGCCAGAACGAGGTGCGCTCGCTGGAAGCCGAAGTCGCGGCGCTGACCGAGGCCGAGGACGCGGCGCGCCGCAAGGTGGCCGAACTCGACGCCCATCTCGCCGAGCTGCACGAGGAGGTCGAGATTTCCCGCGAACGCCTGCAGCGCCAGCGCGTCGAACTTTCCACGCTGCAAGGGCAGCTCAGCCTGGCCACCCGCGAGGTGGAGAACCACGAGGCGAAACTCGAAAGCGTCCGCTGGGAGCGCGGCGAGCTCGACCAGCGCGAACGCGCCGCGACCGAGGCCCGCGAGGCGCTGGAGCACGAGCTGGCCGCCGCGCGCGAGGCGCTGGAGGAGCTCGATGCCGAGCAACGGCGGTTGCAGTCCGAGGTCGAAGCCGCCGCGCAGCGCGAGGCGGAGTTCACCGCCGGCTTGAACGAGCTGCGCACCTCGCTGGCCGTCGAACGCCGGGCGAAGCAATCCGCCGAGGAGCAGCAGGCGCCGATGGAGGCCCGGCTCGCCGAGCTGCGCGAGATCAGCCTGCGCCGCGAATCGGAGATCGCCTCGTTCGAGCAGCGCATCGAAACGGCCGCCGCCGAGAACGCGATGCTCGCCGAGCAGATGGAGACGCACCGCGCCGAGGCGGAGGACCTGCAGGTCGAGATCGAATCCCGCGCCGCCAGCCGCGCCGGCTTGCTCGAGGCGATCGAACAGGCCGAGGCCGTGCTCGGCGACCTGCGCCGCCAGCATTCCCGCATCACCGAGCAGAAGGGCCGCGAGGAAGTGGCCGCGACCAAACTGGAGCTGCGCTTGGAAAACCTCGTGCAGACGGTGCTCGAACGCCACCAGGTCGAGCTCGAAACCTTCGAGCCGGACGCCCACGCGCTGCTGGCCTGCATCGCCTCGCAGAAGATCCTGCAATCGCGCGGCGGCCGCCAGACCATCATCGAGGCGGGCGAGGGCGAGGAGGACGAGCCGGAAACCGTGGTCGTCAACGCCACCGTCGAAGAGAAGATCGAGCTGCCGGGCGAGATGACCGGCGAGCCGGACTGGTCGTTCGTCGAATCCGTCGTCGGCGACCTCAAGCGCCGCCTCGATTCGATGGGCCCGGTGAACCTCGACGCGATCGAGGAATACGAGGAGCTCGAGGAGCGCCACAACTTCGTCCGCAGCCAGCACGACGACCTCGTGGCGTCGAAGGCCGAGCTGCTGGAGGTGATCGAGCGCATCAACGAGGAAACGCAGCGCCGTTTCGCCGAAACCTTCACCCAGGTCCGCGCGAACTTCCGCGAGATGTTCAAGGAACTCTTCGGCGAGCAGGGCAAGGCCGACCTGATGCTCATCGACGAGAGCGACCCGCTCGAAACGGGCATCGAGATCATCGCCAAGCCGCCGGGCAAGAAGCTCCAGACGATCTCGCTGCTCTCCGGCGGCGAGCGCTCGATGACCGCCGTCGCGCTGCTGTTCTCGATCTACATGATCAAGCCGAGCCCGTTCTGCGTGCTCGACGAGCTCGACGCGCCGCTCGACGAGTCGAACATCAACCGCTTCGTCAAGGTGCTCGACCGCTTCATCGACAACAGCCAGTTCATCATCGTCACCCACTCGAAGCGCACCATGGCGCGCGCCGACGTGATGTACGGCGTGACGATGGAGGAGTTCGGCGTTTCCAAACCGGTCGGCATGCGCCTGACCAGCGCCGACCACGCCGGCAAGATCGAGGCGAAAACCGCGGCGCAGAAAGCCGCGCTGCGCCTCGACGCCTGATTTCCTGACAGGAGAGGGATGGAGGCGGGGCTTCACCCGGGTGGGTGGGCTCCGCCTCCTTTATCGATCAATGGTTCATCCGGAATCGGCGCGGCTGCGATCCCTGCGGGATCGGTAATAAATGGGTATGCGGGTGCCGGCGGTGTCGTTGCTGCGCTCCTCAACCGCCGGCTACTGGAGCTGTGATCCCTTTCGGGATCGGGAAGATCTCCGAAAATGCCGCCTTCGGTTAGGGCGTGGCCTTTCCGATTCCGAACGAGCGTCCGTATTCCCGATGCCGGAGGCATCGAAGCATGGTAGCCGGCGGTTGAGGAGCGCAGCGACGACACCGCCGGACCTCGAGTCTCCTATCCAGTCGATCCCGCAGGGATCGCAGCCGCGCCGATTCCGGGTCGACGCCCGCCGGTCGCTCTGTCTCCATGCGGACATGTCGTCCTATCTCGGATTGCACTATCATCTCGTCTTCTCCACCAGGGATCGGGAACCATGGATCACGACCGCTCTGCGCCCAAAGCTCCATGAATACCTTGGCGGCATTGTTCGAGGACTCGGCGGCGAACCGCACGGTGTCGGCGGGACGACGGATCACGTGCACCTGCTTGTCAGCCTGAAGTCCACCCATTGCCTCGCCGATTTCATGCGGGAGCTCAAAAAGGCCTCCAGCGTTTGGATGCACGACGTAGGTGGATGGCGGGGCTTTGCCTGGCAGGAAGGCTACTGCGCTTTGACTGTCAGTCCCTCGGGAAGGGATGGCGTGCGTGCCTATATCGCGAGGCAAGAGGAACATCATCGGACGAAAACCTTCCGTGAGGAATTGGAGGAGTTTCTCGCCAAAGCGGAAATCTCCCATGATGAACGCCATTTGAAATAAGCGGCAGGCTGCGATCCCTCCGGGATCGGCTGGACAAAGGAACGCAAGTCCGGCGGTGTCGTCGCTGCGCTCCTCGACCGCCGGCTACTGGAGCTGTGATCCCTTTCGGGATCGGGAAGATCTCCGAAAATGTGCGCATTCGGTTAGGGGGGCTCTCCGATTCCGAACGAGCGTCCGTATTCCCGATGCCGGAGGCATCGAAGCATGGTAGCCGGCGGTTGAGCGTAGCGACACCGCCGGAAAGCGCGTGGCTTTGAATCGTTCGCACCCCGAAGGGTGTGCCAGCCCGGCGGTATCGTCGCTGAGCTCCTCAACCGCCGGCTACCGAAGCTGTGATCCCTTTCGGGATCGGGAAGATCTCCGAAAATGCCAGCCTTCGGTTAGGACCTGGCCTTTCCGATTCCGAACGCGCGTCCGTATTCCCGATGCCGGAGGCATCGAAGCGTCGGTAGCCGGCGGTTGAGCGTAGCGACACCGCTGGTCACATGCCATGCGCCGATGATTCCCCGATCCCGCAAGGGATCGCAGCCAGCTCCATCAACGCGCTCACAGCACCCGCGTCCAGAGCAGCTTGAGGTAGCGAGACTCCGGGTAGTTCGAAAGGCCGGGGTGGTCCGGGCCGGCGCCGGTGCGGTCGAGGAACTGCAGGCGCAGGCTCTGGCGGTGGGCCGCGCCGACGACGATCTTCTCGAACTCGTCCGCGCCGAGCAGGCCGGAGCACGAGCAGGTGACGAACAAGCCGCCGGGCTTCACGAGCTGGAGCGCCAGCTTGTTGAGATCGTTGTATTTCGCGAAGCCGGTCTGGTCCTCGCGGTTGAAAATGAACTTCGGCGGGTCGGCGATGACGAGGTCCCACTGGCGGCCGTTCTCGATCATCGTGCGCGCCCAGGTGAAGGCGTCGGCGTGGGTGAACTTGACGCGGGCGTTGTTCAGGTTGGCGTTGCGCTTCGCCATCTCGATCGCCTTTTCATCGAGGTCGACGGCGGTGACTTCGGTCGCCCCGCCGAGCGCGGCGTTCACCGAGAAGCCGCCGGTGTAGCAGCACAGGTCGAGCACCGAGCGGCCGGCGGCGAGCTGGCCGAAGCGTTTGCGGTTGTCGCGCTGGTCGCAGAAGAAGCCGGTCTTGTGGCCGGAGGCGAAGTTCACCTCGAAGGTCACGCCGTGCTCGCGGATCTTCACGTTGCGGAGGTTTTCCGACGCCGGGTGGTCGAGCGACGGGATGCCTTCGATCCTGGCGAGTTCCGGGTCGACCCGGATGACCGTGCGCGTGGTGCCGAAGGTCTCGTGGAGCAGCGGCAGCCACGCGTCGAGGCGCTGCCAGGCGGCGAGGGTGGTGATTTCCAGCGACAGCACGTCGGCGAACTTGTCCGCCACCAGGCCCGGCAGGAAATCGGCGTCGGCGTGGATGCAGCGGTAGGAGTCGGTATCCGCGTCGAGCTTGCAGATCTCGCGGCGCAGTTCGCCCGCGCGACGGATGGCGTCGGTGAAAAACGTCTCGTCGATCGGTTCCGGCCGGTGGCTGACCATCCGCAGCGGCATCCGCGCCTTCGGGTTCCACAGGCCCCAACCGAAGGTCGTGCCCTGGGTGCCGAACACCTCCACCAGCGAACCGGGCGTGGCGTCGCGGGAGGCGTCGCCGATCATCCGGGGCCAGATCGACGGGTGGAAATTGAGGTATTTGAGGGTGACGCTGGGCACGCGCGGAGGATGCACGCCGGGGGGCGGGGGGTAAACCCGGAATCGCTCGGGGTTGCCATCGCCCCCGTCCTGGAGCCCGGCCAGCTCGCCCGGCATGCCGGCCCAAGGTTTCGGGGATCGGGGCAAGGGCGGACCTGATGCCCGGCCGGTCCAAACCGGATCCGGGGAAAGTCGTCCGGGATGCTCGGCGGGTTTAAACCGGATCCGGGGAAAGATGTCCGGAGCCTCCGGGTGAAATTTCCGGATCCGGGGAAAAGCGCCCGGAGCCCTCGGGCAACATTCCCCGGATCCGGGGAAGACCGGCCGAGGCCTCCGGGCAATCCAACCTGGATCCGGGGAAGACCGCCCGGAACCTCCGGGCAAAGCAAACCGGTACCGGGGAAAGACGCCCGGAGCCTCCGGCGGAAATTTCCGGGTCCGGGGAACCATGTCCGGAGCCTCCGGGCGACGTAAACCGGATCCGGGAAAGAGCGCCCGGGCATCCCGGCAGCCATTTCCGGGCATCGGAGAACGGAGTTATCAGGAAAATCGGATGTCGGGTGGGGGGCAGTGTCCCTGCCAGCTTCCTTGCGGCTTGGCTCAGCCTCCTGCAGCCGTTAAAAAAGCCCCATGACGAGCCCCGCCGAACTCCGTGTTTCCGGGTCGCCTTTTGCCCGGATCACCGACCGGTCGGGTAATCCTCCTGTTCGGCAAAAAGGTTTCGCCACCCATCTGCTGGAAAACCACTACGACCTCCGCACCGTCCAGGAGTTGCTCGGTCACACCCACGTCACCACCACCCAGATCTACACCCACGTCCTCAACAAACCCGGCCTCAGCGTTCGAAGCCCGCTTGATTTTTGAAACGGGGCGGGCGGCCCCCGTGGCGCGCCATCGCCCGCTTCAAGCGCCTTCCCGCGTGTCCACCTTCAGGTCGCGGACCGTCCCAACCCTCCCGCCCATGGCGGAGGCGAAGCCGGACCCACCGCCTCGAGCCTCCGCGGCCAGACCGACACGTAACGCCCGGCCGACGGCCGAAATCCGCGATCTCCGGAATTGAAGCTTTCCCGGAGCGTGATCGGTCATGCACCTTCGCCTCATGAACCTCGAAAAACCCGCGAGCAAAGCGACTGGTCGTGATGCATCACGACGGGTTGTAGAATAACTGTTCGGCAATATGAACACTCCGCCACGCACACTTACCGAGCTCAAGGCCGCATTCGATCACGAGGGTATTGATCCGCGCTGTTATTCATTTTCCAGTGACGGCATGGGCGAGGTCCATCGTATAGAAGAGCGTCGTGATCCTATTGGGATTGCATGGAGCGTATATTATGCGGAGCGAGGACTTCGTTCAAGCGAGGTGGTCTTTCGTTCCGAAGCCGAGGCCTGCGCACTAGTTCACCAGCGCATAATGCGTGACCCAAATACTCGTTTGCGTAAACAATCCACTAGAGACACTGAACCAAATCATTGAATCTATACGCATGACTATCTCCGGAGCCAGAAACCAAAAGACCACGGAGCCGAACCACGCGCTAGAGCCAACGACCATGCTTGGCACGTCGGCTGCGGAGCAGCCTTTGGTGCCAAGCATGGTCGTGGCTCAGCTTTGACGTTAGCCAAAAATAAATGCCCCGTTACAAAAAAGCACTTTGTGATGCCTTCAAGCCTCACTTCAAAGATCAAGGCTTCACAAAAAAAGATGCCACTTGGTATCTCGGGAGCGAACAGGCGATTCACGTTTTCAATATTCAGACTTCACAGTGGAGTGAGTGCTACATGTTTAATGCCGGGATTTATCTGAAGGCCCTCGGTTCGTTAGAAACCCCACCGGAATATAAATGCCATATTCGCACGCGAATACCGGACCGTCGTTTTCATGAGGTAGATTTACAGCATTTGAGTGATTTGGCAGATTTTTCTAAAGTCGAATCAGGAGCGGAAGAAAAGATCACAGAATTGAAGAATTTGATATATCCCTTGGTGTTCGATTGGTTTGGCAGGTTTCGCGACACGCAGAATATTAAGACCGTATTGGCCGATCTAGATCGCCCTTGGTTTATGATCTCAAAAGAAGTTTGGCCGCTAGTCGGCCTAGCGCCTAAGAAATGAAAACCACGGAGGCTAACCAAGCACTACAGACAATTTCGAGGACTGTCCCAGTCGCGGCTGAGCCGCTTTGTGGGCCAGCCCTCGAAATGTCTGACTTTTAACGTTAGGCAAAAAATTATGTCTGAAAACATCTCAATCAAACTCCCGTCTCTGTTGTCGCGCTTTATTGCGAAGCTCATTTTTCTTGTCTGCCTTGGGGCGCTTTCAGGCTATTATAGCGGGCTCAAAAAGGAGAAATTATATCTGGACGCCCAAAAGCTAACCCAAGCAGACTATTCCTTAAAATACGAGTCATACAAGGCGCATATTTTCGAGCATCATCATTCCCTGGCGCACGAAATTATTATTGGGGTTTTGGCGGCCATTATGATATGGGGCATCTTCGAGATAGTTTCGATCCCTTTAGCATTTTTAATCGACAAGATTCTATCCAGAAAAACCAAAGAAAACGGAGCCTAACCAGTCGCTAGAGCCAACGACCATGCTTGGCACGTCGGCTGCGGAGCAGCCTTTGGTGCCAAGCATGGTCGCGGCTCATCTATAACGTTAGGCAAAAATGAAACCATCATTCGAGAATCAAACTTGGGTTATCGACGCAGGTGCGGTGATCATCGAAAAAAAGAGCATTGGTGGCATCGATAGCCTTACTCCACTTGAGCGGCTAACATATTGTCTCTGGGTCGCGGATTACGGCATGTGTAATGCGGGAGATTTAAGAACGGCAAAAGAGGTATACTCAAATTTCAAAGAAGAGGCGGCCCAGCTATCTCAAGATTTGGCATTAAGTTTTACCCACGAGACCTTTTCGCTTTCCATTCAGGATTTAGAGGCAAAATACTTCGAGCGATTTGATCGCGTATGTGATGAGCTCAGAAACGGAGCCTAACAAGTCGCTAGAGCCAACGCTACTACTTGTCACGGATCGTGCTTTCGCACGCTCCGCGCCAAGTAGTAGCGTGGCTCAGCTTTGACGTTCGGCAAAAAAATGAAGCGCAATAAAGCCCTCACTTTCGGCATTGCATTCGCTTTTCTATGCGCTTCATACGTTGGATACTGTCTCCGGGCATTTCTCGTAAAGCCTCCCTTGGAATTTGGGGAGTTCATTGACCCAAGCGAGAGAAAGATTATTTCAGATTGGTATGATGATTCTTCCGAGATTCGGCCTAAGATCGTGGATTTTGAGTCCGTCATCTATGCTCTTTCGCACCCTTACCTCCCCAATCCATATCGGCCCTATGTATCGCTCGGCGGTCTTGGCGGCGAGGGTTCGATTCAGTTCAGCTACGAGGATGCAGTCGCAATCTTCGATGAGCACGAAGGGAAACTTGTCCTGTCGCGGGTTATGCATGCTAACGACGCCGAACAAGTCAGTGGTGGCAACGGCGGACAAGCTCGCTAGTTCGCTTCGCTCTGGACGCCTAAATCCCGCCGTGCCACACTTATAACGTTAGGTGGCAAATGGCTTTCCTCGCATCGTTCACCGCTGACTTGGAGAAGTCGCTTCAGCAGCTTCCATCCAATGAGTGGGCTGTCACCGAAGCCAGAGAACGAGCCATCGCCGGCGTAAGTTCAGTCGAGGCATTTCAGAGCATCGTCGGAGTCATCCAGCTTGCCGCACGCCAGCAGGATGCATATGCATTTCAGTCTTGCTGCTGGCTAGCTCTCGCGCTGATACGCCGAAGCGAGACAACTGAAGTCCCAAACGGCCTGCTTCAGGCTCTTCGTGAGGCAGAGCCGGTAGCACGCCGGCATGAGTGTGAGAATGCCGTCCGTGAAATCAGCGCCTGGTATCGCGTTGCCACCTAACTCCTCCGTCAAGGGGACGTCTTGCGCCAAGGCGCAAGCCGCCCCTTACGTCGAACGTTAGGCAGAAACAAGATAGCCACCAATGGTAGCCGCCATCTTCATTATTTCATTCGTAGCTACGCTGCTCTGGCTGTTTTCGATACGTCCATATTGCAGGCGCAACGGGCGAGGATTCACACCGGGAGCGAATATTGGTGTTACATTTTGGGTGGATTGGCAGGAAGCGAAGGAGATTTCCAAGTCCAAGGGTGATGATGGAATGATCATGGTATGCCGACTCGTTCTTTGGTTGCACATCGTCGCATTCGCCATCCTTGCTTACGCCATCTTCGGTGGCCCGCCGTGACGAAAAAATGCCGAAGTCGCTGGTGGCAACCGGCGACAACGTCACTGTTTGAATTCGAGCTTCTCTCCCCGCAGACGGATGCGCTCAAACGTTAGGCAGAGAATTTCCAAACCCGTCATGGCCAGTTGTGACCCCGATCGCGACCGCGCACGCCGGGAGATGGAAACCATGACGGGGATGGTCAGGATCGACCTCGCGGCGGTGGAGCGGGCCGCTGATGGGGGCTGAACGCCGGTTTCGGCACCCCGGCCGGGGCGCGGGAGGGCGGTTTCCGCCATTGAACAATCCCACCTCGCGGCAAAAGCTCGCCGGGTGAAGATTCATCGGGTGCTGGCGGAAGGATGCGTGGCGGTGTTGGACGCCGCGTTCGCGCAGGGGAAGGTGCTCGACCGCGCCTTGGAATCCGCGTTTTCCGCCAACCCTCGCTGGGGCAAGCGCGACCGCGGCTTCATCGCGGCGACCGTGTTCGAGGTGGTGCGCTGGCGACGCGCGCTGGCGTTCATTGCCGCTGATGAATCGCCCGCCGCCTTGTGCGCGGCGCAGTGGCGACGGATGGCGTTGGAGATTCCGGATTGGTGGACGTGGCATGGCTGCGACGCGGCGGAGATGGCGGCGCGCGAGGGCGCTCTGCCCCAACAACCGCGGGCGATCCGCGAGTCGGTGCCGGACTGGCTCGACGCGCGGGGCGAAGCGGAGCTCGGCACCCGCTGGGACGCGGAGCTCGCGGCGCTCAACCGCAAGGCGGGCATTTTCCTGCGGGCGAACCGTTTGGCCGGGACGCGGGAGGAAACCGCGGCCTGGCTGGCGGGCGAGGGGATTGAAACCCGGCCGGTCGAGGGCGTGGCGGATGCCTTGGAAGTGACCAGCGGCCGGATCGGCAAACCCTTGTTGGCGAGCGGGCGGTTCGAAATCCAGGACGCGTCGTCGCAGCGGGTCGCGCCCATGCTCGGGGTCGAACCGGGGATGCGGGTGATCGACGCCTGTGCCGGGGCGGGCGGCAAGACGCTCCAGCTCGCGGCGGCGATGCGGAACCGCGGCGAAATCATCGCGCTCGATGTCGCCGGGCGGAAGCTGGGCGAACTGCAGAACCGCGCCCAGCGGGCGGGCGTGTCGATCGTCCGCACGGAAGTCTGGAGCGAGCAAACGCTGCGCCAGCTCGCCGGTTGGGCGGACGCCGTGTTGATCGACGCACCGTGCTCGGGTCTCGGCACGCTGAAGCGTCAGCCGGATTTGAAATGGCGGCTCACCGAGCCGTCGCTGGAAAAGACGCGGCGTTTGCAACGGCGGTTGCTCGACCACTACCCGGAGGTCGTGGCCGCGGGCGGGCGTTTCGTTTATGCGACCTGCTCGGTGCTGCCGTCGGAGAACGAAGGCCAGGTGGCGGCGCTGCTGGAGCGCGACCCGCGCTGGCGGCTGGAGCGGCAGGAAACGTTCTCGCCCGCGGCGACGGGGCACGACGGCCTGTTCGGCGCGCTGCTGGTCAGGAAATGACGGCGTTCGCCTCGTGGGCGAGCCGCGCGGCTTTCGGGTGCCGATCGGCCGCGCAAGTGCGTCCGGGCTGGCCTTGTGGGCCGGCTTCGTCGCAAAAGTCGCCGCGTGAGCATGGAATCCTGGCAGAACGAGCGTCGGCGGCTGGAAGCCGAACTGGGCGAACCGATCACCCTCGACGCCTTGACCGGCCCGAATGGTCTGAGCGACCGCGAGCCGTTGCAAGACGACGCCGGCGGGCCGGCCGGCTGGTTGATCGCCCAGCGCAAGAAAGGCCACCGTCATTCCGCCGACGACGTGCTCACCGCGTGGTATGCGCTGCAGGTTTCCCCATCGGTGACCGAGCATCTCGATCTTGGGACGGGCATTGGCACGGTCGGACTACTGACGCTGTGGGGCATGGGGGCGTCGGCGCGGCTGACCTGCGTGGAGGCGCAGGAAATCAGCTACCGCCTGTTGCAGTCGAACCTGGACTGCAATGGTCTGCGTGCCCGCGTCGACTGCTCGCACGGTGACCTGCGCGACCTCGCTCTGGACCGGAAATTTCCGCTCGTCACCGGCAGCCCGCCGTATTTCCCGATCAGCGCGGGGGTGGTGCCGCAGGATTCGCAGAAGGCGCATGCGCGCTTCGAGCTGCGCGGCGACGTTTCCGACTACGCCCGCGCCGCGGTGAAGCATCTGGCGGCCGACGGCTGGTTCGTGCTGTGTTTTCCCTCGCGCCAGAAACAACGCGCGCTTGATGGCATCGCGGCGTCGGGCTTGAAGGTCGTGCGGTTGCGCGACGTGATCCCGCGGGAAACCTTGCCGCCGTTGTTCACCTTGTTCGCCTGCCGCCACGGCGAGGCGTTCGACGGCGCGATGGAGGAGGAGGCGCCGCTGGTGGTGCGTCATCAGAACGGTCGGCTCACCGCCGAAATGGCGGGCGTCCGCCGGGGTTTCGGCTTCGACGACGGCGAGGCGCATGGCGGGCATGGGCGACCGGAGGCCCCCTAAGCCCTATTCCCCTCGGCCGGGCGTGGTCAGGGGGCGAAGAACGGATTGTGCCGGCGTTCCTCGCCGACGGTGGTGGCCGGACCGTGGCCGGGCAGCAGGATCGTGTCGTCGGGCAGGGTGAGGACGTGCGTGCGGAGGTTGGCGAGCGCCGTGCGGTAGCTCACGGGGTCCGGGCAACCGCCGATCGAGCCGGCGAACAGGGCGTCGCCGACGACGCAGACCGGAGCGGGCAGGCCGTCGAGGAGATAGCCGAGCGCGCCGTCGCAGTGGCCGGCGAGGTCGAAGGCGCGCACGGTGAGCTCGCCGAAGCGGCACGATTCGCCCGCGGCCATGCGGGCGGTGCGGAACCCCCGGCGCACGGTTTCCTCCAGCCCGCCGGTGTGGTCGGGGTGGCTGTGGGTGACGAACACCGCGTCGACGGCGGGCGAACCGGCGGCGTCGAGCGCGTGGGCGAGCGTCGCGGGCGATTCGCCGGTGTCGAACAGCAGCGTGAACTCCGCGCCGCGTGCCAGCCACGCGTTCACCTGGCCGCCGTGGAAGGGCATGTCGAGCTGACGCAAGAAGGGCTCGTTGCGCGGAGCGGGCACGTAGCCGGGCAAATGGGCCAGCGCCTCGGCACCCAGCCCGAGCACCGGCGCGAGCGCGCGCGCGGCGGTTTCCGAAAAGCGTCCGCGCAGCAGCCCCATCACCGCGCCCTCCGCCAGCCCGGCGCGCCCGGCCGCTTCGCCCGGCGCGAGGTCGTGACCGCGCAGGGCTTTGCGCAGGACGTAGGTGATGTCGTCTTCCATGGGGTGTGCGTGGGTTTTACCCGCTAATCGGCTCATGGAAACCGGGATTTTTGAGCCGAATAGGCGGCGTAATCGGCTCATCTAGGCAACTTTGCTGTTTGAGCTTGGTTTGGGTATGACACGCTCTCGCAGAGCATGAACGCGTTTTGCCGAAGCTTTTCGATCACGGGAATCCTTTGCTTGGCAGTCGCTTGCCTAAGCTTCTGGGTGCCAGCGTCGGGGCAAACGCAATCCGAACTCTACAGTTCCAATTTCGAGCCAACGCCTCCGGAGTCATTCCCGGCGGCCTACGCCGATTACCAAATCCTGCCGGGAACGATTTCGCCCGATCAACGGTTTGCGGCGATCTACCCCAAGCGTTCGCGCCTTTACGCATTGGATCACTACGGGCTGTTTTTGGTCGCCCTGAAGCCTTTCCGGATTCTGACGCAGCTGCCTCTCGGTCATAGCAATCTGGCGGAAAACAGGGGCTGCGATTTTGCCTCCAACTGGGCGAAGGATTCCTCTGTGTTCGTGATGATCGCTGGTAGTCGCTGGGGCGCGGAAAAGGTTTCGGTCGTGGCTCTCAAGGAAGGGAGAATCACCGGGCAAACCGAACTGACGGAGGAGGTGCGCCGGATCGTTCAGCCTGATTTCAAGGCGTCCCATGCCAAGCCTTACAACGACTACTACGAGTTCGTGTTTACGGACCACTACTCCGGGATTCAGGTCCCAAAGGATGAAAAATCTTCGGGCTGGGATCTCGACGATGCCGGGCACGTCCGCATCGAATGCGTCTGCACAACCGACCCAAAGGGGATCGATGAGAAGGGGTGGTCCGTGAAGTTCGCCGGCGTATGGGACATCGGAACAAAGTGCTTCCTGAGCAAAGAGTTCGTGCGAGTGCTGAATAAACAGCCAGAACCATGATCAAAGGCGGGCGGTGAGAACGGGCGAAGTTGCCCAACCCGCGCTATCCCCGTGCGGCTACTTTGATCACAGCAGCCGTTTCCCCCGGGCGAACCAGCCGGAGATGACTACGGCGGCGAAGGCGATGAGGGCGGAGATCCCGGCCAGCATCCACGCGCGGGAGTCGTCGCCGGTTTGGAAGCTGCGGTAGATCGCGAGCGGCAGGGTTTCGGTGACGCCGGGGATCAGGCCGGCGACCATGACGGTGGCGCCGAATTCGCCCAGCGCGCGGGCGAAGGCGAGGATCAGTCCGGCGGCGAGGCCGCGGCGGGCGAGCGGCAGGCTGACGCGGCAGAACACCTGGCGGGGCGTCTTGCCCAGGGTGGCGGCGGCTTCCTCCAGATCGCGCGGGATTTCCTCGAAGGCGGTGCGCAGGCAGCGGACGAGCAGCGGGAACGACATCACCGCCAGCGCGAGCACCACGGCCTTCGGGGTGAACACGACGTCGATGCCGAAGGTCTGGTGCAGCCAAGCGCCGAGCGGGCCGCGGCGGCCGAAGAGTTTCAGCAGAACGAGGCCGGTGGCGACCGGCGGCATCACCAGCGGCAGGGTGAGCAGGGTTTCGACCAGGGTCTTGCCCGGCCAGCGTTTGCGGGCGAGCGCCCAGGCGAGGGCGAGGGCGGCGGGAAACGAAACGAGCACCGCCATGGCGGCGGCGCCCAGGGTGAAGACGATCAGCTGGCCGTCGGCCGGGGTCATGGTTTCGCCGTCGTTGCGGGCGGGATCACCGTGAACCCGCGCTTGCGGAAGATGTCCGCCGCCTGAGCGCCTTGCAAGAACGCGACGAACGATTTCGCCTCGGCGGGATTCGGCGCCTCCTTGCACAGGGCGAGCGGATAGACGATCGCCGGCGTTTCCGCGGCGGGCACGTGGAAGGCGACCTTCACTTTGCGGGAAACCGCGGCGTCGGTGCGGTAGACGATGGCGGCGTCGGCGTTGCCGGCCTCCACCGCGGCGAGCGCGCCGCGGACGTTCTCCGCGCCGACGGTGATCGGCTGGATGTTTTCCCACAGCCCGCGGCCGGTCAGCCAGGTTTTGGCGTAGACACCGGCCGGCACGGCGGCCGGGTCGGCGATCGACAGGCGCTGGAGCGTGGCGAGGTCCTCGGCCGAACCGATCGAGAGCGTCGAGTCGGCGGCGACGACGACCACCAGCGCGTTCGACAGCAGCGGCGTGACGGCCTCCCGGTCGATGCGGCCGCCGGCCACCAGGCCGTTCATCGTCTTTTCGTCGGCGGAAAAGAAGACGTCGACCGGCGCGCCGGCTTCGATCTGGCGGGCGAGGGCGTTGGAGCCGGCGAAGATCGGGGTGATCTTGGTTTCCGGGTGGCCGTTCTGATAGACGGCGCCGATCTCGGTGATGGATTCCGAAAGGCTGGCCGCGGCGGCGACGCGGACCTCACCGGCGCGGGCGACGGCGAGGAGGGCGAGGAAGAGAAGGAGGCGCTTCATGCGAAGGCTTGAATTGATGGGGCGGACTGAAGTCCGCGGTCCGACGGAAAGAGACTTTGGGAGAAACGCTCAGAAGGTGAGAGTTGCCTGCGTGTAGAACCAGTCGGCGTCGGTGGTGTTGCCGACGGATTGCTTCACGTAGTCCCCGACGAAGAAGTGGCCATAGCCGAGCTGGAGGTTCGCCCAGTTGGCGACCTTGTAGTTGGCGTAGAGGTCGAGCTCGGTGCCGGCGAACGAGTCGTTGCCGGGCTTGATGCCATAGCCATTGCCGCTGCGGCCGCTGCCGGATTCCGGGTAGAAGAAGTCGCCGGTGTCGGCGAGGTAGAAGCCCATGAAGTCGGCGTTCAGGCTGAGGTCTTTGACCGGTTTCACCGCGAAGGTGATCTTCGGGATGTGCATGTTGCGCGCGCCGGCGAGGTCCATCAGGCCGTACGGGCGGTGCTGGGTGCCGAAGAGGTTTTCGAAGGTTTCCACCTTGTCGTCCTTCGAGTTGCCGTCGCCCGAGCCGTGGTCGTAGGCGAGGCCGAGGCGCGGTTTGCCCCAGGCTTTTTTCCACGTGTAGCCGGCGTTGGCGAAGACGGCGTAGGAGTCCTGGTCGAGGCGCTGGTTCTGCGCCTTGTTGAAAACGCTGCCGAACTGGTAGGCGGTCTCGAACCCATAGTCCCAGCCGTTGAGCGCGTCGGGATCGGATTTCCAGTAGGTGCCGAGCGTGTAAATGTCGCGCTGGGTCGAGGGCGAACCGGGGTTGCCGGGCGAAACGGCGTTCGGGCCTTTCGCCCCGTAATTGCGGGCAAGGAAATAGGCCTGCGTTTCCTGCCAAGGGATCAGCTTCTTGGTGCCGGCATAGAGACCGGAGAACTGGTCATAGTCGTTGCTGACGTTGAAATTGCCATCGTCGACGACCACCACGCGGCCGGTGAAGGCGTCGATCCAGCCGAAGCTGTTTTCGGCGCGCAGCTTGATCGCGTCGAACGAGCGGCCGGTGTTGTTCCAGTCGCCTTTGCCGATCATCCGCTCGTCGCCATAGGCCATCTCCTGGCGGCCGATCTTGGCGGTGAGCGGGAATTCCTTGGCGTTGCCGAGGGTGAAATAGGCCTGGTGGAGGTCGAAGACATCGTCGGCCTTCACGTCCTCGTGGCCCGAGGCGTCGCGGCCTTCGACGAAGGCGGAAAACCACGCATCCTTGTAGCCGACGTGGACTTTTTCCCGCAGGTAGCTCGCGTCGCGGTCGTTATCGAGACCGGGGATGAAGTCGGTGTTCGGCGTGACGCCGGCGTCGTCCTTCGACTCGTAGCGGGCGCGGAACTCGGCGCCGATGTCCCAGGCAGTGAAGGCCGGGGACCACTCGACGAGCTGGCTATTGAGAAAGGCCGGCTCGGTTTTTTCCGCCGCGGCGGCAACGAGCGCGGGGAGACAGGGGAAGACCAGGCCGATCAGGGGCAGGACGGGGCGGGGCATCGCCGCGACTCTAACGACCCGATCTATTTTGAAAAGTAGGACGACTCTCAATCCGCTGAATCCGGCTCATCGTGGGCCAGCAGTTCGCGCATGGAGGCGAGCGCGGGCGCGCTCGCCTGCTCGGCGGAGGCCGCGGCCTCGCGGTAGAGCGCGAGCAGGCGTTCGCCCGCCGGGGTGAGCGAGGCGCCGCCGCGCTGGTCGCCGCCGCGGCTGAGGGCGGCGACCGGTTCGCGGAAGCGTTCGTTCAGGCCGCGGACGATTTTCCACGCCTTCATGTAGGACATGCCCATTTCGCCCGCGGCGGCGCTCAGGCTGCCGGTCGCGCGGATGCGTTCGAGCAGTTCCGCCTTGCCCGGGCCGAACGCGAGCGGACCGGACAGCAACAAACGGATCGGGCTGTCCGGCGTCATGGGAGGCTTACTTGCTGACGTTGAAGCGGAACTCGATCACGTCGCCGTCCTTGACGACGTATTCCTTCCCTTCGATGCGCAGCTTGCCCTTTTCCTTGGCGGCGGACTTCGAGCCGAGCTCGACGAGATCGTCGTAGTGGACGACTTCCGCAGCGATGAAGCCGCGTTCGAAATCAGTGTGGATCACGCCGGCGGCGGCGGGGGCCTTGTCGCCTTCGATGATCGTCCAGGCGCGGGTTTCCTGCACGCCGGTGGTGAGGTAGGTGCGCAGGCCGAGCAGGTGGTAGACGCCGCGGATCAGCGCGGAGACGCCGGAGTCGGTGACGCCCATGTCCTTGAGGAAATCGGCGGCGTCGGCGGGATCGAGATCGATGAGCTCTTCCTCGATGCGGGCGGAGATCACGACGGCCTCGGCGCCGGAGTGCTCGGCGGCGAACTTGCGGACCTTGGCGACCAGCGGATGGCTGTCGGGATCGGCCTGGGCGGCGCCGAGTTCCTCCTCGGAAACGTTGCAGGCGTAGATCGTCTTCTTCGAGGAAAGCAGGAAGAAGTCCTTCACGTAAGGCATGTCCTCGTCGGCGAACTTCAGCGTGAGCGCCGGGTTGCCCTCGTTGAGGTGCGGCAGGAGGACGTCGATGAGTTCGACTTCCTTCTTCGCTTCCTTGTCGCCGCCCTTGGCCTTCTTCTCGCGGGAGTAACGGCGTTTTTCGAGCGAGGCGATGTCGGCGAGGATCAGCTCGGCGTTGATGATCTCGATGTCGCGGATCGGGTCGACCGAACCGAGTTCGTGGATGATGTCGTCGTTCTCGAAGCAACGGACGACCTGCACGATCGCGTCGGTTTCGCGGATATTGGCGAGGAACTGGTTGCCGAGGCCGGCGCCTTCGGACGCGCCCTTCACCAAGCCGGCGATGTCGACGAACTCGATGGCGGTGGGCACCAGCTTGTGCGAGCCGGAGATTTTGGAAAGCACCGCGAGGCGCGGGTCCGGCACGACGACGATGCCGACGTTCGGATCGATGGTGCAGAACGGGTAGTTGGCAGCCTCCGCCTTGCGCGAGCGGGTGACGGCGTTGAAGAGAGTCGATTTTCCGACGTTGGGGAGTCCGACGATTCCGGCCTTGAGCATAGCGGCGGGAAGGTGGGCGGATCGGCGGGGACGGGCGAGCAAAATCGCCCGCCGCGGTCGGTCAATTTCTACGGAACCGGCGGAGCCTGAATGTGTAAACGCAAAAGCCGGAGAGGGTCGGGCCCTCTCCGGCTTGGGAAACGTCGATGGCGTCGCCGCGTTATTTCAGATCGGCGTCGAGCGTGCGGGTTTCACCGTTCTTGAGCGCGAGCTCAAGGGTCTTGCCTTGGTAGCGCAGCTTGGCTTTGCCGTTGCCGGCGGTGTTGCGGATTTTGGCCTGGGTCAACCGGCCGTCCTTCCACGCGAGGTCGAGCTCGAAGCCGCCGCGGGCACGCATGCCGGTGACCGAGCCGGTCGGCCAGGCTTTCGGCAAGGCGGGCAGCAGGACGATTTCGCCGGAATGCGACTGCACGAGCATTTCCGCCACGCCGGCCGTGGCGCCGAAGTTGCCGTCGATCTGGAAGGGCGGGTGGGCGTCGAACATATTCGGGTAAACCCCGCCACCGTTGGTCATCTCGATCCCGGGGGCGTTGACCACGGTCATGAGGTTGCGAAGCATGGTGTAGGCGTGATCGCCGTCCTGGAACCGCGCCCAGAAGTTGATTTTCCATGCACGGCTCCAACCCGTGCCGCCGTCGCCGCGGGCCTTGAGCGAAACCTTGGCGGCTTCGAACAAGTCGGGCGTGCCGGTGGCCGTGATCTGGCGACCGGGATGCAGGGCGAACAAGTGGGAGACGTGACGGTGGTCGTCCTTCGGATTGTCGCGGTCGGTTTCCCATTCCTGAAGCTGGCCCCATTTCCCGATTTTCGGTTTGAGCAGGCGGGAGCGCATGTCAGCCACCTTGGCGCGGTAGTCGGCATCGATGCCGAGCGCATCGGCCGCGTCGAGGTAGTTGGTGAAAAGGTCGTAAACGATCTGGATGTCGTAGGAGATCGCTTCTTCTTCAGGTCCATGCTCGGGCGACCATCCGACCGGGGTGACGAGCGTGCCGTCCGGTCGCTGGATGAGGCGGCCTTCCCAGAACTGGCAGACTTCCTTCAGCAACGGGTAAGCCGTTTCGCGCAGGTAGACCGGATCGCGGCCGAACGCGAAGTGTTCCCAGAAATGGAGGGCATACCACGCACTGCCGGGCGGGTTCCATTTGAAGCTGCCGCCGCCGAACACCCCGTTCTCCGTGCGGACCGTCCAGCCGTGTTCGTTATGATATTCCTCCTTCGTGCGTTCGCGATAAACGGGCACCTGGCTGACCACGTAGTCCAGGAACGGCCGTTGCAATTCGGCCAAATTGACCGCTTCGCCCGGCCAGTAGTTCATCTGGACGTTGATGTTCGAATGGTAATCGCAGCGCCACGGCGGATTGTTCGAGTCGTTCCAGAGGCCTTGTAGGTTCGCCGGCAACCCGCCCGGACGGGAGCAGCTGATCAACAGGTAGCGGCCGTAGTTGACGAACAGCTCTTCCAGATCGGGATCTTGAGCTTGGTTCTTGGTGAAATCGACCAGACGTTGATCCGTCGGCTTGTCGGCGAGCTCCTTGGCGGTGGTTCCAACGTCGAGTTTCCAACGCTGGTAGAGCTTCTGGTAGTCCGCGAGGTGGTCCTGGTAGATTTTGGGCAGCGTTTGCGGCGTCACGGCGGCGAGCCGGCGATCCACCTTGGCGTCGGGCGCTTCGCCCCGCCATCCCTTGGCGCGATCGGGAGCGTAGTCGGTGTCCGCGGCCAGGACGATGGTCAGGCTAGTGCAGTTTTCGAACACCAGGGAGGCGGCCGGCAGCTTGATGTTCTGGTTATTGGGAACCTCGGCGAGCGGATTGGCGTCAGGGGCCAAAGGCGCGGATTCGAAGCGCATTTTGCCGCCATTGGCGAAAACCCGGACTTTCGACTCGTAGGCGAGGCCGTCTCGACCGAGGCGACCGGTGGCGGTCAGGCTCGAACCATCGCCGGTGATCTGGGCGCCGTGCATGTCGGTCAGCCACAGCCGTCCGGTATAGCCGCCCGGTTTATCGGCCGACAACTGATACACCATCACGCCGGCCGGGTGGCTGGCGAAAGCGGTGCGTGCGTAGCGGAAACCGCCGGATTCGTAGGAAACCTTGAGGGTCGCACGGTCGACATCCAGCTCGCGCCGGTAGTTCCGTGCGTTGGCGTGGTCGAGCTGGATGATCAGGTCGCCGAAGGCCTGGTATTTGCCCGTGTCCTTTTCGTGGCCGGTCCACAGCGTGTTGTGGTTGAATTGGACCCGCTCGGTGCCGGTCAGGCCGAAAAACATGCCGCCGAGCGAGCCACCGCCGAGCGGCAGGGCCTCGGTCATCCAGCTGCGGGCCGGTTGCTCATACCAGAGCACCGAACTGGCGCGGTTCGGCGCGGGGACGTCGGCGGCGAAAGCGGGCGTCAGGACCGCGGCTCCCAGGGCGAGCTGAATGGCAAGCGCGCCGGAAAGGGGGCGAAAGGCTGAATTCACAGTCATGCGGTGTTTACCGCAGAACTGCGCTTATTTTTCAAACATTTCCCAAAATCGGCTCGTTCTTGCGGGGCGGCTAGCGCGCGCTCAGTTGATTTTCGGCGGCAACAGGCCTTCGTCCATGGCGGGATCGCCCACGGTGGGCAGCATCGGCTCCTTGAACTCGACCGGGCCGCGGAAGAAATCGAAGAACCCGCGCTTGCGCTGGGCCAGCGTGTCGTGGCCGCTGGCGTAGGCCAGCGCCTTGTCCTTGCCGAGCGTCACCTCCTTCAGGTCCTTTTCCCGGACCTCGACGACCTTGATCTTCGATGGCATCAGGTCGCTGACGGAAAATTTCGCCACCGCGTCGCCCGCCTTGGACATCGATCCGCCGACGTGGGCCACGGCGCTGCCGGCCTTTTTCATGCTGGCGCAGGAGGCAAGCGGCAGCAGCAGGCAGGCGGCGGCGAGCGGATGGAATCGGGAAAAAGCGGGCATCGGTCGGCTGGGAGAGAACCGCAAAGCCATAGCAGAAGACGGGCCAATGTCCATCTCGCGCTGCGTGGCGGGATCGTCACTTCGGGATGATGGCCAGCGCGTTGCGGCCGGTGGCGATCTCGCGCAGGTAGAGCGACCGCGCGCCGTCCGCGCGTTGCAGCCAGATGCCACTGGCGGTGCCGCCGGCAAGGTTGAGGACGGTGGCGATGTGGAAACGCGGGAAGGTTTTGCCGTCGGCCAGCATGTGGGCGAGGCTGTCGAGCGTGGTGGCGGGCACGTAAAGGATCGCCCATTCGCCCGTACCGGACGTGACGATCACGGTGCGACGCGTGTAGCGGTCGGCATCCAGAGCGGGCGTGGCGGCACCGTCCTCGACGAGAAAGGGTCCGCCTTGCACCAGCGAATCGGCCTGTTCCCATTCGGCGGGCGTGGCGGTGGCGGCGTGGAGCAGGGCGATCGCCCCTTGCTGCACGCGCAGCAGCCCGGCGGCCTCGGGCGAATCGGTCACGAGCGAGCCGGTTTTCACCCGGTTGGCGATCATCAGGCCGAGCGGTTGGCCGTCCGCGCGGGTCGGGCCGCCGTTGCTGCCGGCTTGCGCGCCGAGGGCGGCGAAGGCGTCGCCCATGTGCGGTGCCTTCGCCTCGACCAAGTCGATCACGCGCAGTGTCTCGTCGCGCTCGGTGAAGGCGTAGCCGTGCACGGTGGCGTTCCGTCGGTCGGGGCCGATCGGGGCGTCGAATCGGAAATATTCGCCCGCGGCGGCGGTCGCCGCGGTGGCGATCAGGGCGAAGACTCGCAGCAGAGAGGTCATCGGCGGGGGAGCAGGACGAGGAAATTGCGGACCGGCGTGTTCCAGAGCGGGCGGATAAAGGCCGGCCCGCCGGGGACCTGGTCGGAAATCCAGAGTTCGGCGGAGCGGCCGCCGTCGAGGTTGAGCGCGGTTTTCACCGGCCAGCCGGCGGGTTCGGCTACGGCGAGAGCATGCGCCAGATCCGCCAGTGTGCAAGGGGCGGCGCGCGCCAAGAGCCAGCGCTGCCCGCCATCCCACAGCAGCACGCTGCGGGCGCTGGTTTTTTGGTCATCGAGCCCGCCGACCGCGCGGCGGTTTTCGACCAGCAACGGACCGGCCTGGACCAGCTCGCGCATCGACGGCACCGCGGCGCGGCCGAACGCGTTGCGCCGGGCAATGCCGCTGCGGCCCTTGCCGTCCTCAAACCAGAGCGCCGAACCGAGCGACGACTCGCCGTTCCAAACGCCCGCGACTTTGCCCTGGCTGACGACGGCGCCGAGCGGTTCGCCCGCCGGGGTGAAAAACCCGGCGTTGATTGCGGCGAGCCCGCCGTGCTGGCGACCGGCCGCCGCGCTGTCCGGCCATTTCGATCCTGGCCCCTGCGGTTGGTCGGCCACCACGAGCCGGTGGTTGCGGGCGTCGAAGGCGACGCCGTCCAAGCGGATGCCAGCGAGGGTGGCGGCAACGCGCTTCAGCGGTTGGGCGGGAATCGCCGGGCGGGCGGGTTGCTCCACCGGCTGGGCTTTCAGCACCCGCGGCGCTTGAGCCGATGAAGAGGCACAAGTCAGTGCCAGCATCCCCATCGTCCAGCCCGCCGCACGAATTCGAATCACCCCGGACGGTTGTCACGGGCGGCACCGGTTGGCAACCGTTCACCCCCCTGAAATCTGCTTTCGCTCCCGGTCACTGAACGCCAAGGTTCCCGGATGACAACCCGCTGCTTTTTACAGAGTCTTGTGGCCGTAGCGATCGTGACGGCGGCACCTGCTTGGGCGTTGGAAGCGGCCCCGGCCGAAAAGGCGAAAATCGAAGCGCTGATCCAGCACGTCGAGCAGCTCAACGGGGCGCATTTCGTCCGCAACGGCAAGAGTTACGACTCCAAGGACGCCGCCAAGTTTCTACGCGCCAAATGGGAATCGAAAGCCGCGGAATGCCCGACCGCCGGGGATTTCATCGAAAAGGTCGCCTCGGTTTCCTCGACCACCGGCCAACCTTACCTTATCCGCTTCGCGGACGGGCGGGAGGTGAAGTGCGGCGAGTATTTGCGGGAGATTTTAAAGAAGGGATGAGGCGGGAGGTTGCTTGGTCGCCACCGCCAGCAGCGTCTGGAACTTCGGCGTTTCCTCCTCGCGGTCGGCGACGACGGTCTCGATGCCGGTGAAGCCGGCGCGTTCGAGCATGGTCGCCAGATCGACTTCCGCGAAGCCGAGCCAGCGGTCGGCATACAGCTCGCGGGCTTCCTCGAAGGTGTGCTGGAGCAGATCGAGCACGATCAGGCGTCCGCCCGGTTTCAGGATCCGGAACGCCGCTTCGATCGCCCGCTGCGGGTGCTCGGCGTGGTGCAGCGCCTGGCTGAACACCGCGAGGTCGACCGAGGCCTCGTCGATCGGCGGCGCTTCCAGATCGCCGAGCCGGTATTCCAGATTCGCCAACCCGTGTTTTTCCGCCAGCGCCCGGCCGAACTCGACCATCTTGGGCGAAAGGTCGACCGCGATCACTTTTTCCGCGCGCTGGGCGAGCAGCTGGGAAAGCGTCCCTTCGCCCGCGCCGAGGTCGGCCACCACCTTGTAATTGAGCACCTTGAGCAGCGCCTCGGCCAGCGCCTTCCACGAGCGGCCGGGCACATAGTCTTTGCCGAAGCGCCCGGCGAGTTCGTCGAAATACGCCCGCGAGCGGTCCTGCCGCTTCCGCTGGAGGTGGCGCAGCGTGGCGGCGTCGGCGCCGACTTCGGGCAATTCGGCGGCGGCGAGCCGGGCGACGCCGAGCAGGTCCGCCGACGCGGAGCAGGCGTAGATGTTGTTTTTTCCGCTGCGGGTGTCCGCCACCAGCCCGGAGCTTTTGAGCTGGGAAAGCTGGGTGGAAATCCGGCTCTGCCCCATGCCGAGGATTTCCTGCAAGTCCGCCACCGACAGCGCCTCGCGCTCCAAAAGCATGAGGATCCGCAAGCGCGTCGGATCGGAAATGAGCTTCAGGGATTTGAGCGTTGACGCCATGGCTCAAGGCGATACATCAACGAATCACGATTTGACGATACGAAAATCGATCCGCGCATGAGCACCTACATTTTCTCCTCCGAGTCCGTCGGCGAAGGCCATCCCGACAAAGTGGCGGACACCATTTCCGACGCCATCCTCGACGCCGTGCTGATGCAGGACCCGCAAGGCCGCGTCGCGTGCGAAACGCTGGTCAAAAGCAACGTCGTGGTGATCGCCGGCGAACTCACCACCCGCGCGAAAATCGATTTCGAGGAAATCGTCCGCGGGGCGATCCGCGGCATCGGTTACGTGAACAACGACGACGTGTTCCACGCCGACACCGTGTTCATCAACAACTACCTCACCGGCCAGTCGCCGGACATCGCCCAGGGCGTCGACGCCAAGGAAGCCAAAGGCAAGAAACACGCCGAGCAAGGGGCGGGGGACCAGGGCATCATGTTCGGCTACGCCTGCGACGAAACGCCCGAGCTGATGCCCGCGCCAATCATGTTCGCCCACCGCCTCGGCCGCGAGCTGACCAAGATCCGCAAGTCCGGCCAGGTGAAGTGGCTGCGCCCCGACGCGAAGTCGCAGGTGTCCGTCGAATACGTCGACGGCAAGCCGACCCGCATCGTCAACGTCGTCATCTCCACCCAGCACGCCGCCGGCGTGGAGCACGCGGAGATCGAGCGCTTCTGCATCGAGGAAGTGATCAAAAAGGTCCTGCCGGCCGAGCTGCTCACGGCGGACACCGAGTATCTCATCAACCCGACCGGCAACTTCGTCATCGGCGGTCCGCAGGGCGACTCCGGCCTCACCGGCCGCAAGATCATCGTCGATACCTACGGCGGCACCGGTCGCCACGGTGGCGGCGCTTTCTCCGGCAAGGACCCGTCGAAGGTCGACCGCTCGGCCGCCTACATGGGCCGTTGGGTTGCGAAAAACGTCGTTGCCGCCGGCCTTGCCAAGCGCTGCGAGGTCCAGTTCGCCTACGCCATCGGCCACCCGCTGCCGGTCAGCGTCCACGTCGACACCTTCGGCACCGGTTCCGTGGCCGACGCCAAGATCCTCGACGCCATCCTTGAAGTCTTCTCCTTCAAGCCCGCCGACATCATCCGTCAGCTCGACCTGCTCCGCCCGATCTACTCGAAGTCCACCAACTACGGCCACTTCGGCAAAGACGACGCCGATCTGACCTGGGAGCGGACGGATAAAGCCGACGCGTTGAAAAAGGTCGTTCGCTGACCCTCATAGACGCAAGACTTCAAGAAGTAAGAAGCAAGAAAAGAAGAGAAAGGAGGAGCATGCCGCTGCATAAGTTCGAAGATCTTGAGGTTTGGAAACGCAGCTCGCGGCTGGCGGTCTCCGTGCTCGAACTCATCGATCCAGTGAAACTGTATGCTTTGCGGGATCAGATGGCGCGCTCGTGCATTTCGGTTCCTTCCAACATCGCGGAAGGAGCCGAGCGTGAAAGTGATCGGGAATTCCGACGTTTCCTCGCGATCGCCAAAGGCTCGGCGGGCGAGCTCCGTACCCAGCTCTACATCGGTCTTCGTGCAGGAGTCTTCACCCAGGAAGCCGCCGCTCCTCTCATCCAGGAGGCCCGCGAGATCTCCTCGATGATCGAAGGGCTCCGCAAAAAGCTGGGAGGCGGAGGGATCTTCAACGCGCTCCTCTCCCTCTTCTTCTGATCTTACGTCTTACTTCTTCCAGTCTTCCTTCTTAGGCGCTCCGCTCAAAAACAATCCCGAACCCTTCAATCTTATGTCCACCGCCACCCTCACCCCGCCCGCCAAAGCTTTCGCCGACTACAAAGTCGCCGACATCTCGCTCGCCGACTTCGGCCGCAAGGAAATCGAAATCGCCGAGCACGAGATGCCCGGCCTGATGGCGACCCGCGCCAAATACGGCCCGGAAAAGCCGCTCGCCGGCGTCCGCATCATGGGTTCGCTGCACATGACCATCCAGACCGCCGTGCTGATCGAGACGCTCGTCGCGCTCGGCGCCGACGTCCGCTGGGTTTCCTGCAACATCTTCTCGACCCAGGACCACGCCGCCGCCGCGATCGCCGCCGCCGGCATCCCGGTCTTCGCCTGGAAGGGCGAAACGCTCGAAGAATACTGGTGGTGCACCTGGCAGGCGCTGCAATTCCCCGGCGGCCTCGGCCCGCAGCTCATCGTCGACGACGGCGGTGACGCGACCCTGCTCCTGCACAAGGGCTACGAGCTGGAGAACGGCTCGGATTGGGTCAACACCCCGTCCGGCTCGCAGGAGGAGCAGATCATCAAGGACCTGCTCAAGAAGATCCACGCCGAGCAGCCCGGCGTCTTCGCCAAGATCGTGAAGGACTGGAAGGGCGTTTCCGAGGAAACCACCACCGGCGTCCACCGCCTCTATCAGATGGCCAAGGCCGGCACGCTGCTCGTCCCGGCGATCAACGTGAACGACTCCGTCACCAAGTCGAAGTTCGACAACCTCTACGGCTGCCGCGAATCGCTCGTCGACGGCATCAAGCGCGCCACCGACGTGATGATCTCCGGCAAGGTCGGCGTGGTCTGCGGTTACGGCGACGTCGGCAAGGGCTGCGCCCAGGCCCTCCGCGGCCAGGGCGCCCAGGTCGTCGTCACCGAGGTCGACCCGATCTGCGCGCTGCAGGCGGCGATGGAAGGCTTCCGCGTGCTCACCGTCGAGGACACCCTCGGCTGGGGCGACCTCTACGTCACCACCACCAGCAACAAGGACATCATCCGCCTCGAGCACATGGAGAAGATGAAGGACCAGGCGATCGTCTGTAACATCGGCCACTTCGACAACGAGATCCAGATCGACAAGCTCAACGACGCCCCCGGCGTGAAGCGGACCAACATCAAGCCGCAGGTCGACAAATACACGTTCCCCACCGGCAACAGCCTCTACATGCTCGCCGAAGGCCGCCTCGTGAACCTCGGCTGCGCCACCGGCCACCCGAGCTTCGTGATGTCCAACAGCTTCACCAACCAGACGCTCGCCCAGATCGACCTCTGGAAGAACAAGGACACCAACAAGCCGGGCGAAGTGAAGGTCCTGCCGAAGCACCTCGACGAGGAGGTCGCCCGCCTCCACCTCGCCAAGATCGGCGCCAAGCTGACCCAGCTCACCTCCGACCAGGCCGATTACATCGGCGTCCCGGTCGCCGGCCCCTACAAGCCGGAGCACTACCGCTACTGAAGCGTTCAACCGCCTCGTTTCCTCAAGCCCCGCCGGTCCGCCGGCGGGGCTTTTTCGTGGGGATTTTCTCAGCCGCAAAAAGGCGCAGGAAGACGCAAAAGGGAGAGGGGGGAGATCGCGCCAAATCCGCTGCGCTTCATCAGGCTTATATTTTTAGCGCTAGCCGGTAGCCAATCGACCTGAGCTGTGCCGATCGTGGTTTGGAATGGCTCGCCGCGCATACTGTAACCAGCGAGCAGGAAGAATCCGCATGTGCCTAAAATCAACCCGACCGCTATAAATATGAATATGCGTTTCATTTTGCCCAACGAATGAAGCTCACCGAGAGCCACGGGCGAGAAATATTTCCACTCGAGAAGAGCGCAAAGCCCGTGGCTCTTCGGTCCAGCGCCGGGTTCGGTCACTTATAGGACGGCATAGACGCGCTTCGTGAGGTCGGTGATACCAAATACAGCATCCGATAGCAACGAGAGCGCAGAGACACCAATGTCGGCAAACTGGAAGTCAACCCAGATAACCCGCTCCACAACCTGACTCGGATGCGGCACCGGCATCTGGGTGGCAGGGTTGACTGGCACGCCGCCGATATACACGCCAGCACCAAAACGAACTGACGCCGGATCCCATGACACCGAACCTCCGGGGGTTGAGGCGGTGATGCGGTGGGTTTCTTTTCTGGTCTGCTCTACAAGGTTTCCGTGCTTGTTCTCGTTGTTGAGGCGGTTGAAGCGACTGAGCCACTCGTATCCGGGCTGAAATGGCTGTATGGACTCAAGCAGCGCCCAGACGGCGGGGCAGGTTGTAGCCAAACTTGGGAACCACTGGTTGGCCTGTTTCGAGAAAGCTTGGGAGTCTGGGAGAATTGGGAAATAAAATCTGTCTTTGGGGTTGGCGGCTGGACAATGCTTCTCGCGGATGTCGTGGGCTATGTAGTCCAATGCAGACCGCAGGTTCTCGCACAGGTTCTTGATGTCGATCTTTAGAGCGGGTTCGATCTGCTGCGCATGGAGAGAACGATCATACTCGCCACGGATGGCGTTAAGTTGCTCTTGTGCCTTAATCAGAAGGGCGTCGATGTTGGTTTTACGCATGGCTAGTGATCGAACAGTATTATTACCCGACCGGTCGGGCTTGAGGGGTGATACCCGACCGGTCGGGTATCACGGTAAAAGGCGGCCCGGAGGCACGGGGTTCGGCGCGGGTCGGCATGGTCCGTTTGTAGGGGCGGGGTATTGGCGGGCCAAGCGGGAAAGGGCATTGGAGCGGGCTTTCAGCCCTTGTGGCGGCGGGGTGGCAAGGTGGCGCGGCCTCGCCGAGGCCGCTTCGGAGCGTGACAGGCGGGAGAGTTCAGGGCGGCGATCGCAAGGCTTTGGTTCGCCCGTTCGATCGCCGTGGCGGCAAGGGCTTGCGAAGGCGGCCTCGGCGAGGCCGCCCCACCCACCGCGTCCGCACCGATGACAACCTCGTCTGCGCCAGCGACAACCGCGTCCGCACCAGCGACAACCGCGTCTGCGCCAGTGACAGTCGCGTCTGCACTAGCGACAACCGCATCTGCGCCAGCGGCAACCGCATCTGCGCCAGCGACAACCTCGTCTGCGCCAGCGACAACCGCGTCTGCGCCAGTGACAGTCGCGTCTGCGCTAGCGACAACCGCATCTGCGCCAGCGGCAACCGTATCTGCGCCAGCGGCAACCTCGTCTGCGCCAGCGACAAGCGCGTCTGCGCTAGCGACAAATCCATCTGCGCTGGCGGCAACCGCGTCTGTAACTGCCCCGCGAAATCCTTGCGATAAACCGGCTGCGGGTCATTTCCTGCTCGACGATCCAGCTTATCTCACTAGCACATCTGCCATTCATCTTATGGCCGCGCACGTGCTTCCCAGGACCGACGCCGAACTCATCCCGTGGTTGATCCAATTCGGCCGGAAGCTGGCCCAATACGCGCCGGCGCTTGGGCTTAGCGCGGAGGAGGTGGCGCAGACCCGGCGCGAGATCGATTACCTCGTCTATCTCCTCAACGTCCACGTCCCCGCGCTGCGGCGGACGTTCAACGCGGCGGTCGAGTTCAAGAACTTCATCAAGGACGGCGAGGCGACCGGG
>Ga0207709_10000089_pt1 | contig 149139 bp, 101 predicted proteins | sample KBSM34metaG_FD_184397 | JGI IMG/M metagenome (GOLD analysis project Ga0207709, IMG submission 184397) | Miscanthus rhizosphere microbial communities from Kellogg Biological Station, Michigan, USA - KBS M3-4 metaG (SPAdes) (version 2) | ecosystem: Host-associated > Plants > Roots > Rhizosphere... | reverse complement strand
CCATCTCACGGCCGCGGAATCGCAAGGATACCTTGGCCCTGTCCCCGTCACTCAGGAAACGTACCAGGTTGCGCAGTTTTACCTGGTAATCCCCTTCCTCCGTCCCTGGACGAAACTTGATTTCTTTTACCTGAATCTGCTTCTGGTTCTTCTTCGCCGCAGCAATCTGCTTCTTCTTTTCGAAGATCGATTTGCCGTAGTCCATCACCCGGCAAACCGGTGGGACTGCGTCGGCAGAGATTTCTACCAGATCAAGCTTTGCTTCTTCAGCAATACGAAGCGCTTCATCAATCGAGACGATGCCAATCTGCTCGCCATCAGCGCCAATTAACCGAACCTCGCGTGCCGAGATATTCTCGTTGATCGGGGCTTTCGGTGCAGCTCGTTTATCTTGTCTCATTTCACGCTTAATAATAATTACTCCGAATCTGGGCGACCACGCCGGGAAACCGCTTGCGCGAGAAACTCAGCGAACTGGGCGACGGGCATCGAGCCCAGGTCAGCACCTTCACGAGTACGCACAGCGACAGTCTGCATCTCGACTTCCTTATCCCCAATAACCAAGAGATATGGAACCTTGAGCAAAGTATGCTCGCGGATTTTAAAGCCGATCTTTTCATTTCTCAAGTCAGACTTGGCACGAAACCCGCTTTCGTTGAGAGTTTTTTCCACCTGGGCGACAAAATCTGCCTGTTTATCAGTGATATTCATGATCACTGCCTGGGTTGGCGCCAGCCACGCAGGGAATGCACCTTCGTAGTGTTCGATCAGAATCCCGACGAAACGCTCGAACGAACCGAGGATCGCACGGTGCAACATCACCGGATGTTTGCGGCTGTTGTCTTCGGAGACGTATTCGGCTCCCAGACGCACAGGCAGGTTGAAATCGAGCTGCAAGGTACCACACTGCCACACGCGGCCGAGGCAATCTTTCAGCGAGAATTCGATCTTCGGACCGTAGAACGCTCCCTCACCCGGCTGCAGATCGTACGGCAGGCCAGCACTGTCAAGGGCAGCAGCCAGTGCCGCTTCGGCGCGATCCCACAGCTCGTCGGAGCCAACGCGTTTTTCCGGACGAGTGGACAGTTTCATCTCGACGTCGGTGAAGCCGAAGTCGCGGTAAACATCCATGGTCAGCTTGATGAACGCAGCGGATTCAGCCTGCATCTGCTCTTCGGTGCAGAAGATGTGGGCGTCGTCCTGAGTGAACGCACGCACACGCATGATGCCGTGCAGCGCACCCGATGGTTCGTTACGGTGGCAGGCACCGAACTCCGCCAGGCGCATCGGCAGCTCGCGGTAGCTCTTCAGGCCCTGGTTGAACACCTGCACGTGGCAAGGGCAGTTCATCGGTTTGATGGCGTAGTCGCGGCTTTCCGACTCAGTGGTGAACATGTTGTCGGCGTAGTTGGCCCAGTGCCCGGATTTCTCCCACAGGCTGCGATCAACGACTTGCGGCGTCTTGATTTCGAGATAGCCGTTGTCGCGCTGCACCTTGCGCATGTACTGCTCGAGTACCTGGTACAACGTCCAGCCATTCGGGTGCCAGAACACCATGCCCGGCGCTTCTTCCTGGGTGTGGAACAGGCCCAGGCGCTTGCCGATCTTGCGGTGATCGCGCTTTTCAGCTTCTTCGATACGCTGGATGTAAGCAGCCAGCTGCTTCTTGTCAGCCCAGGCGGTGCCGTAAACGCGCTGCAATTGCTCGTTCTTGGCATCACCGCGCCAGTAGGCGCCGGACAGCTTGGTCAACTTGAAGGATTTCAGGAAGCGAGTGTTCGGCACGTGCGGACCGCGGCACATGTCAACGTATTCTTCGTGATAGTACAGGCCCATGGCCTGCTCGTTCGGCATGTCTTCGACCAGACGCAGCTTGTAGTCTTCGCCACGGGCCTTGAACACTTCGATCACTTCGGCACGCGGAGTGACTTTCTTGATGACGTCGTATTCGGTATCGATCAGCTGTTGCATGCGCTGTTCGATGGCCGCCATGTCGTCCGGAGTAAAAGGACGCTCGAAGGCGATGTCGTAATAGAAGCCTTCGTCAATGACCGGACCGATGACCATTTTGGCCGTCGGGTACAGCTGCTTGACCGCGTGGCCAACCAGGTGGGCGCAAGAGTGGCGAATGATCTCCAGCCCCTCTTCATCCTTTGGCGTGATGATTTGCAGCGTTGCGTCGCTGTCGATGATGTCGCTGGCGTCGACCAGCTTGCCGTTCACCTTGCCGGCCAGGGTGGCCTTGGCCAGGCCTGCACCAATGGACGCGGCGACCTCGGCTACGGAAACCGGGTGATCGAATGAACGTTGACTGCCGTCGGGAAGAGTAATAGTTGGCATGGCGCCTCCTCTCCTAGTGGTGACCCCTACCAAAGGTCACGTGGGTTGGGATGAGCCAGTACAAGATCCGATCCAGGCCATTCAATGACGAACGCCTGCCTTACAGCGGCAGGAGCCTTGCGGCCAACCGGAAAACCGAACCAGAGTGACTGGGATTCAAATCAGAGTATTCGTACGCCGCCGCTACCGGGACTGAAGGTCATCCGGTGCCTGCGAAACGCTCGAGTCGGCCATGCTAGCACAGATGAACGGTCGCGCACGCACGCTGGTTTTACCGGCAGGCAAATCGTCTGTTTTATGCCAAAGTGATGAACTTGATCGGCCCCTCAGCCATCAGATAACAAGACATCGACCCACAAGGAGCATCTTCGCATGCGTCTGAACACCCTATTTGCCGCAGTCGTCCCTTTAGTTCTGCTGTTGCCGCTGAGCGCGCAGGCCGCCTGGCCGAAAGGCGTAAAAGAGCAATACATGAATGACTGCACCAAGGCGGCCAGCCAAAGCGTCAACCCGACCGTAGCCAAACAACACTGCACCTGCGGCGCTGATGTCCTGGAGAAGAAATTCACCACGCAGGAAATCGCTCAACTGATGGACAAGAACACCCCGCCGAGTGGCGAATTGGGTCAGCGCGCACTGAAAGAAATCTCGGTTTGCCGAGTGCAAAAATAGTCCCGATGAACGGATTTGTGGGCATTCGATAAGCGCAAAACAGCCGAAATGCACCTGAATTCGATATTTTATGCAGGTTTTATAGCTTTTTTTACACCCCTTCGAATTGGCTGAAAGCCTCTGAAACCGGGGGTTACAGACATTCAAACTGTCGAAGCGTCTGCAATATGAAAGCAAACAGCACGTCCGGGGGGCTACCAAACCGAACATTTCGACTATGATACCCGGGTGTGCCCAGTTGGCCTGAGCAGCACAGTACTACTGAAAATATATGTTTCTTGGAGATACACCATGTCTAATCGCCAAACCGGCACCGTTAAATGGTTCAACGATGAAAAAGGCTTCGGCTTCATCACTCCTCAAGGTGGCGGTGACGACCTGTTCGTACACTTCAAAGCTATCGAATCCGACGGTTTCAAAAGCCTGAAAGAAGGCCAGACCGTTTCCTTCGTGGCTGAGAAAGGCCAAAAGGGTATGCAAGCTGCACAAGTTCGCCCAGAGTAATTTCCCGGCGCACTAAAAAAACCCCGTCCATGTGACGGGGTTTTTTATGTCTGTGACAAAAACGACCCGGGATCAGCCACAGTTGGCGCGGGTGACCACCAGATTGTTGTCGGTGTTCAGATTCAGGCGATCGGAGCGGTATTCCAGGGTGATCATGTCCGTAGGTTTGAGGAAGCGGGCATTTTGCGCGCCAGACTTGGCACGAGCCTGCTCTAGCAGCTCCGGGGAAGCCCTTTTACCGATGGCAAATTCCGCAGCCTTTGCTTCACAGCGGCCATGACCGGCATCGGACGCCACAGGATCCTTTGCCGACTCGCTGGAGGTCGTGCTGCATCCGGCCAACATGGCAGCGGCCATAAGTGCACCCAGTGATGCGAACTTCAAAGGCATGAAGCCTCCTTCTTTCTAATGGTTAAGCTGAGATCGTGCGACCGCCATTCCGGCGTTTGGTTTCACAACACCTGTGGACACCCTGCCCCACGACCCGGAAAAAACGCTGAGTCTGCCTGAAGCGCGCGCAATGCATCTCCATACAATCGTCACCGAATATTAACGAGCTCAGTAGATGTCGATGTAGTCGAGCGGCGGATTCGGCCAATTGTCTTTGAGGGCATTGAAAATCTGCATGACCCAGACTTCATCACTGGCTGCGACGTTTCCCACATAGCCTGATCCCTTTGCCCAGGTTTCCAGACGAAACGACAGCCCATCGATATCCTGACCGCCAGTGACCCCCGCCGAAATATAGGCAATCCCGCCCTTGGTCACACGCAACTGGGTGTGCTCATCATCACTGGCGGAGGCCAGCAACCGGCGCACAGCGTCAAGTGTCAGGCCATCGGGAGAATTCAAATCGATCTGCACGGCTCGGTACCTGGTTTCTTGAAGACGACCAAGTGTCGCATAGCCCCGCGTTCATGCCTAAGTCGCAGTGCCAAACGCCGGACAAAATGGTTAACTCGAAACTCCGACCCAGCGACCTCCCGAGCCCCGACATGACGACCGTAAGCATCTCCGCCGACATCAAGGCCCAATGGCCACAAGGGCATAGTTCCTACAGTCCGGGCAGTCCTGAGGAGTTGGCGCTGATCAGCATCGACCTGCTGGTCAAGACGCTGGGAACACAAGCTGCGCAATCATTCATCGCCCAGCTGTTCGAGAAATATCCGGACGACTTTAAAGGCACACCGGATACAGGGAATGAGTAAAGCCCGCAGGCTGGCACCTGCGGGCATGACGCTTACTTCAAACGTTTCAGACGCTCGGTCAACAGATCGAAGAAGCCCTGAGCATCGCCGTTTTCTACCCAGAATGCATTTTTCGGTGCCTTGAGACCGTCATACCAGTCGACGATGGTCTGCCCGAATGTCGGACCTTCGCGACTGTCGATCACCACGTTCACCGAACGACCGGTAAACAGCTCCGGCTTGAGCAGATAAGCGATAACCGTGGCGTCATGCACCGGGCCACCCGGGATGCCGTAGTGTTCCATGTCACCCTTGATGTACTCGTTGAGGATGTCGCCGACAATTTTGCTCGCATTGTTGTTCAGCGCTGCGATCTGCTTCAGACGTGCATCGCTGGTTAGCACCTTGTGGGTCACGTCCAGCGGCAGGTAAGTCAGTTTCACCCCGCTCTTGAGAACGACCTCAGCCGCCTGTGGATCGGCAAACAAGTTGAATTCGGCCACCGGCGTGATGTTGCCACCGTTGAAGTGAGCGCCACCCATGATGACCACTTCCTTGATGCCCTGAACGATCTCCGGCTCCTGGATCAGCGCCAGCGCCAGGTTGGTTTGCGGGCCAAGCATGGCGATAGTGATGCTGTGCGGCTTGGCGTTCTTCAGCGTATCGATCAAGTAGTTGACCGCGTTGCCCTTGGCCAGACCTTTTTTCGGCTCATGCACAGTGACACCCGACAGGCCTTCCTTGCCATGGATGTTCTCGGCGTAGATCGGCGTGCGCATCAACGGTTTTGGCGCGCCCGCATAGACCGGAACCTCTTCGCGCCCTGCCCACTCACGGGCCAGTCGCGCATTGCGAGAAGTCTTGTCGAGACGCACGTTGCCGGCCACGGTGGTCAGCGCGCGAATATTCAGCTCCTCCGGCGATGCCAGAGCAAACAACAGGGCCACCACATCATCGGCCCCCGGATCGGTGTCGATGATCAGATCGATCTTTTCCGCCGCTTGGGCGCCGGTCGCGGTTATCACGGACAAAAGCAGCAGACTCCGGATCAGTTGGTGCAGTTTTTGAGCATAGCGGTGCATGGCGCATTCCTTGTGCTTATGAAATCGAAAGGGTCTGAACCCGGTTAAAACGTCACCCCGGCGACCAGCACGATGTTGCAATACGGCTGACATTCGCCTGTACGGACAATCGCTCGCGCCTGTCGGCTGAGAACCTTGAATTGCTCATGAGTGAGCAGATCGCGCCGCCCCAGTGCGCCTTCGTCATTCAATGCGTCCAGCGAAGCCAGCGCACCGGGTTGTTTGTCGAAGACTTCCCGGGCGAGCACATGACTCTCGACCTGCATTTCGCTGAGGACGACGTTCAGGGTGCTGACGAAATCCGGAACACCGTGCGTCAACGCAAGGTCGATCAACTCGACGCCCGGGGGTACAGGCAAGCCGGCGTCACCGATCACGACCATGTCGCCATGACCAAGGGAGGCAATCAGCCGAGACAGCGCGATGTTGAGCAATGGAGTCTTTTTCATACGGGTTTGAATGCCTGGACTTCGGTTGATGTGGGAATGGACGGCTGGGCACCCGCCCGAGTAACAGACAGCGCCGCGGCTATCTGACCAAAACGAATGGCCTCGACCTCGGTTTTGCCAGCGGCCAGCGCCGCTGCAAAACCGCCGACGAAGGTATCCCCGGCAGCCGTGGTATCAACCGCCTTCACTTTGGGTGCAGGAAAATGCTGGTAACCCGCGCCATTGGAGAACAAAGCACCCTGAGCGCCCAGCGTGACGATCACATTGCCGGCACCCATCGAAATCAGCCGGGCAGCCGCTTTTTCAGCGCTCTCCAGCGAGTCCACCGGCAAACCGCTGAGGGCGGCGGCTTCACTTTCATTGGGAATCAGGTAGTCGATGGAGGCAAACCAGTCTGATGGCAACGGACGGCTGGCCGGAGCCGGGTTCAAGATGACTGTTTTGCCCAGTTCGCGACCGCGCTTGAGCGCATGCCCGACGGTGGCATCGGGAATTTCCAGCTGACAAATGATCACATCCGCCGCCTGCAGCACCGCGTCGAAACGGTCGACCACCCCAGGCGTCATCGAACCATTGGCCCCGGCAACAATGACGATTGCGTTCTGACTGTTGTCATCGACCACAATCAGCGCTACGCCACTGGAATCCTCGACCACACTGACGGCCTGGCAATTGATCTGCTCGGCCAACAATGCGTCGCGCAACTGCACGCCGTAGTCGTCATTGCCGACACAACCCACCATCGACACCTGTGCCCCCAACCGGGCGGCGGCCACCGCCTGGTTGGCACCCTTGCCACCTGACACAGTGGCGAACGAATGACCGATCAGTGTTTCGCCACCCCGAGGCAAGCGAGGCGCCCGGGTGACCAGGTCCATGTTCAGGCTGCCTATTACCACTACATTTGCGGGCATACATCACTACTCATCAATTCGGTTTCAGCGATATTCGGTAAACACGCCAGCCAGTGGCGCGGTCGACTCTCGCAGGACAATACTCGGGGTCACGATCCGCTGATCAGTGGCCAGATCCGGGGTGGCAATTCTTCGCAGCAACACTTCCGCTGCCATTTCGCCCAACTGCAGGATCGATTGCCCCACAGTCGTCAGCGCCGGATACACATAACGGCTCATCTGGATATCGTCGAAGCCGATCACCGACAACTCGGCAGGCACACGTACATTGCGTTCGGCGGCGGCTCGCAGTACACCGATGCCGATCATGTCGTTGCCGGCGAAGATTGCACTGGGAGGATTGCTCTCAAGCAACACCGCCGCCGCGTTGTAACCGCCAGTGCTGGTGAAATCGCTTTCCAGCATCCGCGATGGCGGCACTTCAATACCCGCCTCTTTCAAGGCGCGGCAAAAACCTGCCTGACGCATTTGCGCAACACTGGTGCTCGCAGGACCGCCAACTGTGGCGATATCACGATGTCCAAGTTCAATCAGGTGCCTTGTCGCCAGATAGGCGCCATATTCATGGTCGATGCGCACGAGATCGGCGTCCACACCTTCCAGCCCCCGGTCAACGATCACCATCGGCGTCTTGACCCCGGCCAGCCCCTGCGCCAGACCACTGTCACCGCCAGCAGAGGCGACGATCAAGCCATCGATACGCTTCTCCAGCAACACTCGCAGATAACTGCGCTGTTTTTCCGGATTGTCGTCGGAGTTGCAGAGAATCACGCAGTAGCCATTGCGCTCACAATAATCCTCGATGCCCCGCGCCAGTTCGGCGAAGTACGGGTTGAGACTGTTGGGCACCAGCAAACCAATGGTGGCAGTGGTCTTGGCCTTCAGCGATCGGGCGACGGCGCTCGGTACATAGTCGAGGCTCTTGATCGCCGCCTCGACTTTCAGCCGCACCTCCTGACTCACCGGCCGGGTGTTGTTCACAACATGAGAGACGGTCGTGTAGGAAATACCCGCAAGTGCCGCCACATCCTTGATCGTTGCCATGTTTCAGCCCCGCCGGTTTGCGCGGTGGCTGCGATACGTATCGAGCACCACAGCGATAACGATTACCGCGCCGGTGATGATGCGCTTGGTCGGTTCCGTTGCACCAATCTGCGCAAGGCCGGCTGCCAGCACCGAAATGATCAACACGCCGAAGAAAGTGCTGATGACCGAACCCCGGCCGCCCATCAGGCTGGTACCACCGATCACCACGGCAGCGATCACCTGCAGCTCAAGGCCTGAACCGGCGTTTGGATCGGCCGCTTCCAGACGGGAAATCTGGAACAGCGCGGCGATGCCGGCCAGCAAACCCATCAGACTGAACACCAGGACCTTGTAGGGCTTGGGATTGATGCCCGCGAGTCGCACCGCTTCCTCATTGGTACCGATGCCGATCAGGTAACGACCGAACACGGTTCGGGTCAACACTGCCTGAGCGATGAAAATCACCAGCAAGGCAATGATGAACGAGGGCGAGATACCGAAAGCGATAGGGTTCGACAACCAGGCGAAGGAATCGCCGATGTAGGCCGTGCGGGAACCGGTCATCTGATAGGCCAGCCCCCGGGCCATCTCGAGCACGCCGAGCGAGACGATAAATGACGGAATTCTCCAGGCAACCGTGATCGAACCGGTAACCGTCCCTGCCAAAGCCGCCACTGCCATGCCGAGCAGTGCAGATGGCAAAACACTCCAGCCCCAGCCAAGGATTGCCACGCTGACGGTGGAGGCCGCGAGCGCCAGTACAGAACCCACCGAAAGATCGATGCCACCGATGATCAGGACAAAGGTCATGCCCACCGCCAACACCATCAGGTCGGGAATCTGATTGGCCAAAGTACTGAAGGTGTTGTACGACAGAAAGTGGCTGCTCATGACCGAGAACAGCGCGACCATCGCCAGCAAGGCACCGGCCAGGCCCAGATAGGTACCCAGTCCATAGAAGTTGCCACTACGTTTGCCGGCAGAAGATGCAGTTTTCATGGGAGATCCCTAGGCGCTGCTTCGTTGAGCAACGCATCACGTTTTTGGTAGCCGGCGAACGCCGCGGCAAGCAAGTCATCCTGGGTCCAACTGTCACGCTCGAAGGTATCGATCAGGCGCCCCGCCGACAGCACACCGATACGGTCGCAGATCAACATCAACTCACGCAGGTCGCTGGACACCACCACCAGCGCCTTGCCCTGCCGGGTCAGTTCGCCGAGCAGGTTATAAATGTCAAACTTGGCACCGACATCGATACCGCGAGTCGGCTCATCGAACAGCAACACCGAACAGTCGCGCTCCAGCCAGCGGCCAATCACGACTTTTTGCTGGTTGCCGCCGGACAATTCGGATACGAGTTGAGTCGGGCTGGAACTGCGGATTCGCATGGCATCGATCTGCCGCTTGGCCAGAGAGATCTCATCGCCATTGTTGACGAAACCACCGCTGGAAATCTCCGGCATATTGCCCAGAGCAATATTGGCGCTGATCGACTGACTCAGCAGCAGGCCTTCACCTTTTCGATCTTCCGTGATCAGGGCGATACCGTTGCGCACTGCGTCGACCGGCGAGCGAATACTCACCACCTGTGCCGGCGAGCCGAGAGCAACGCTGCCGCTGTCGGCGAGATCGGCGCCGAAAATCAGGCGCAGCAGTTCCGTGCGCCCTGCCCCGATCAAACCGGAAATGCCAAAAATCTCACCGGCACGCACTTCGAAGGACACGTCACGGACCTTGTCGGAACGAGTGAGGCCTTTGACCGTCAGCGCAGGGGCACCGATATTGCGCGGGCCCATGTCCATGTGTTCGCCCAGCTCGCGACCGACCATCAGCGTGACCAGTTGCTCGCTGTTGTAGTTGGCCATCGGCTCGACACACACCAGATTACCGTCACGCAACACGGCAATGCGTTGTGCGACTCGGGCCAGCTCTTCGAGACGATGAGAGATATAGATGATCGCAACGCCGCGCGCCTGCAGCCGAGTGATCTGCTCAAAGAGCATTTCGACTTCGCGAGCGGTGAGCATCGCGGTCGGCTCGTCGAGGATCAACACATGGCAATCGCCGATCAGGTTACGCGCGATTTCGACCATTTGCTGGTGACCGATGCCCAGCTCGCCGACCAGGGTGTCCGGATCGATGGCATCCAGACCGACTTGAGCCATGGCCTCGATGGCAGCCTTACGCAGTTGCTTGCGACTGATCCAGCCGCCGTTGCTTGGCAAGTTGTCGAGAAACAGGTTCTCCGCCACCGACAAGGTCGGCAGCAGATTGAGTTCTTGCATGACCATACGAACGCCAAGCTCTTCTGCCTGGGTACGACTGCCGGGGCGATACTCCTTGCCCTGGAACTGCATCTGCCCGGCCGTCGGTGTTACCAGGCCACCAATGATCTTCGACAGGGTACTTTTACCGGCACCGTTCTCGCCGGTCAGCGCCAGCACTTCACCGCGCATCAGCGTCAGGTCGATACCGGTGAGTACCGGTTGCGCATAGGTCTTGCCGATACCGCTGACCGAGAGGACAGCGTTCGGGGCGGAAACTGACATAAAAACTCTCCGTGCGCCCGCCCGGACGGGTGAGCGCCATTGTGTCGCCGAAGGACTACTTGGTAACCAGTTCGACCGGCGTTTCGATCACACCATTGGCACCGCTGTCGACTTTCTCGCCCTTGAGAATCTTCAACGCAGTCTCGATACCGAATACGGCCTGTTTGGCAGCGAACTGGTCGGCGGTCGCCAGAACGCGACCGTCCTTGAGCATTGGCTTGATCGCATTGATGTTGTCGTAGCCGACCACTTGCACCTGCCCGGCCTTGCCCGCAGCACGCACAGCGGAAACAGCGCCTACAGCCATGCTGTCGTTACCGGCCAGCAGCGCCTTGACGTCCGGATATTCGCTGAGGATCGACGCGGCGACCTTGTTGCCCTTGTCGATTTCCCAATCACCGGACTGCAGGGAAACCACCTTGATCTGGGCGGCCTCCATCGCATCCTTGAAGCCAGCGGTGCGCTGCTGGGCGTTAGTCGTCGTGGAAACGCCCTCGATGATGCCGACTTCGTCACCGGCCTTCAGTTGCCTGGCAAGGTACTCGCCTACCAGACGAGCGCCCTTGCGGTTGTCCGGCCCCACAAACGGTACGCTGATGTTCTTGCTCTTGATGACGGCCGGATCGAGCTGATTGTCGATGTTGATCACAGTGATGCCGGCATCGACGGCCTTCTTGATCACCGGCACCATGGCCTTGGAGTCGGACGGCGCAATGACCAGCGCATTGACCTTCGCCAGAATCATCTGCTCGACGATGCGGGTCTGGCCGGCGGTATCGGTTTCGTCCTTGATCCCGTTGGAGATCAGGTCGAAATCGGCGGAGTGTTCTTTCTGGTAAGCCTTGGCGCCGTCTTCCATGGTCAGGAAGAATTCGTTGGCCAAAGACTTCATGACCAGTGCGACCTTGGGTTTTTCCGGAGATTCGGCGAATGCCGAAGAGACAGGCAGTGCAGCGGATGCGGCAGCCAGCACGGCGACAGCGAGAAGACGTCCAGCGAATGGCAGCTTCATGGGTTCACTCCGATCTTATGATTATTGTGAGCAACGCTTGCGCTGGCGTAAGCTTCGTCGGCATCTTCCAGACAACAGGGTCTCGGAAAAGCCGCGCAAACGTTTGCGTAGACCGAACTATGCGAATCCCGCCAACGTTTGTCAACAATCAGAATCGGTATTGACTGCAGGGCGAATTTGCAGATTCGCCCTTTGAGTGCTTAAGCCGTGGTGTTGACCAGGTTACCGCCGGATGAGCCCTTGGACATTTCCTTGACCAGCGCAGCGGAGACTTCCAGCAGCGCGCCGCTGGTTTCAGCGATCTCCCCCTGAACAGACATGACTGCCTGCGACTTCGCCTCGGGAGTCGGGTAGCTCGCAGCTTGCGCCGCAGCGAGGCGTTGCTGCTGCTCCTGCAGTTGCTTCTGCAATTCCTGCATCCGTTTCAGCAACATCTTGACGGTGACACTCAGGTTGTCGCCGCTTTCAGCCTTGCTGTCTTCTTGCGCCGCACCGCCGGTTCTGACTTGGTTGCTTTCGGTTTTTTCAACGCCCAGTGCTTCGGTGGAAGCATCCGCTTGCGCATCATTCATGGCATTGATCGTCGCTGCGGTTTTACCGCCGATGGTAACAGCGCCCGGATTTGTAAAACCGATGGTCAGTGACATGTGAACTCCCTAATTTCAAGTTTCCTTCAACAACCATCGGCCTGCGGGACGCTTTCTTTAGCAGAGAATCCAAAACCTGCAATTTGAATCGTTCGACAACGGCCGTAGTCCCTTTCGGAGAGCCGAACACGAAAGCGCCCACCGTTCGGAATACCGGATAGGCGATTCTCGCCAATCAAAAAAATATTGATATAAATCATAAGGTTAAACATTTCTCTAAAGCACAGTACGGCTGGTACAGATCCTGCTCCCCTACTGCACCCCTGGCATTCAGATCGGCCCGGGGCGCATCTAGATGAACCTGCAATCAGCACCGTCTCACTACTAGAGAGAAAAATAATGAAATCTGCTTTCAACACATTGGTTCCGGGCGCTTTGGCCCTGTTGCTGCTCCTGCCCTCCGCCCTTCAGGCAAAAGAAGTCGAAACCCAGACCAAACTGGCCAACGTGGTGGTTCTCGCTACAGGCGGCACCATTGCCGGCGCCGGCGCCAGTGCGGCCAACAGCGCTACCTATCAGGCAGCCAAGGTTGGTGTCGAACAATTGATCGCCGGCATCCCCGAGCTGAGCAAACTGGCGAATGTGCGTGGCGAGCAAGTCATGCAGATCGCCTCGGAAAGCATCACCAATGAAAACCTGCTGCAACTGGGTCGCCGCGTATCCGAGCTGGCCGACAGCAAAGACGTCGATGGCATCGTCATCACCCACGGCACCGACACCCTGGAAGAAACCGCCTACTTCCTGAACCTGGTAGAGAAAACCGACAAGCCGATCATCGTTGTCGGCTCGATGCGCCCCGGCACCGCCATGTCGGCGGACGGCATGCTCAACCTGTACAACGCCGTCGCCGTCGCCAGCAGCAAGGAAGCCCACGGCAAAGGTGTACTGGTCACCATGAACGATGAAATCCAGTCCGGCCGCGATGTCAGCAAAATGATCAACATCAAGACCGAAGCATTCAAAAGCCCATGGGGCCCGCTGGGCATGGTGGTCGAAGGAAAATCCTACTGGTTCCGCCTGCCAGCCAAGCGCCACACCATGGATTCGGAATTTGATATCAAGAACATCAAGAGCCTGCCTGACGTAGAAATCGCCTACTCCTACGGCAATGTCGGCGATACAGCCTACAAGGCCCTGGCCCAGTCCGGCGCCAAAGCGATCATCCATGCTGGCACCGGCAACGGCTCGGTGTCTTCCCGTGTCGTCCCGGCCCTGCAGGCCCTGCGCAAGGATGGCGTTCAGATCATTCGATCTTCCCACGTCAACGCCGGAGGTTTCGTTCTGCGCAACGCCGAACAGCCTGACGACAAGTACGACTGGGTCGTCGCTCACGACCTGAACCCTCAGAAGGCTCGCATCCTGGCGATGGTCGCCCTGACCAAAACCAACGACAGCAAAGAACTGCAGCGGATGTTCTGGGAGTACTGATTCAGCCTCGCCCGGTCGAGTCTCGGCCGGGCAACTCTTTCACCACTCGCCACCCTCGCGGGTGGTGAAATTACCTACACCACCCTCGCTCCTTTCCTGCACAAATATTTCGGATGAGCCACATCAAAACCGGAAAACCGCTGTCAGAGGATTTTCTTGATTTTTAAGCAGTTGCGAAAATGCTTACAGTTAAATACTGTATGCACGTACAGCTTAATAAGGATAACCTCGTGGCCACTTCCTCTGACGCTCCCGATGCTTACGAACGCATGGGTATGCGCGTTCAAAAGATCATCAACTCCCCCACCGCACAAAAAGCCAAAGCCGCTCTGATCTTCCGCCTCCCGGATGAACCGATGGATGCATGGGAACGCCTGCTGGAAGAGATCGACGAGAACGACAACGTCACCCTCGCTTATCGCGACGATGGTGGCGTGCAGATTTTCTGGGTTGTACCGAAGGAAGATTGACTCAATGATTGTCCGTTTGCTTGCTGTGCTTTTGCTGTTCATCTCACTTGGCGCCCAGGCCGGCGCACCCCGCACGTTTACCGAAGCCAAGAAGGTCGCCTGGAAGTTGTACGCCCCACAATCCACCGAGTTCTATTGCGGCTGCAAATACACGGGCAATAAGGTCGACCTGGCGGCTTGCGGTTACGTTCCGCGCAAAAATGCCAAGCGTGCCTCCCGGATTGAATGGGAACACATCGTCCCGGCCTGGGAGTTCGGCCATCAGCGCCAATGCTGGCAGGAAGGCGGACGCAAGAATTGCACGCGCTACGACCCTGGCTACCAGAAAGCCGAAGCCGACCTGCACAACCTGGTACCGAGCATTGGCGAGGTCAATGGTGATCGCAGCAACTTCAGCTACGGCTGGCTTCCGGTCGAAAAAGGTCAATATGGCTCATGCCTGACCCAAGTCGATTTCAAGGCGAAAAAGGTCATGCCCCGTCCTTCGATTCGCGGCATGATCGCCCGTACCTACTTCTATATGAGCAAGCAATATGGCTTGCGACTGTCGAAGCAGGATCGGCAGCTGTATGAAGCCTGGGACAAGACGTACCCGGTGCAGGATTGGGAACGTCAGCGCAATCAGAGCGTGGCGTGCGTGATGGGACGCGGCAACGAGTTCGTCGGACCGGTCAACCTGAAAGCCTGCGGCTGATTGTTCGCACATAATGAAAAGGCCTCGCGCTTCACGCTCGAGGCCTTTTTTGTGGTCAGCTGCCGGGTTTGTTGTAACGCCAGTAACCCATCAGATTGAGTGATTCACGAGGAATACCGCGCTCCTTGATCAGGTATCTGCGCAAATTCATGACTGCAGCCGATTCACCGGCGATCCAGCCATAGAATCCTTCCGTGGCGGCTTCAGCGATTTCCCAGAGGATCTCCTGATCGACATCAACGTCGGCCAACTCCACCGCCTTGTTGACGAGTGATGTGTCGACGGGCAATGCAGCCTTTCGCACCGCCTCTACCATCAGCGCCCCGGCCACTGTGGTGCCGGTCTGCTCGCGAATCAGCCACTGCACCGACAGACCTGGCCAGTCAGGCACCGCAAGCATGTCCGCCGCGCTGTCGACCTCCAGAAACACTTGAGCCGGAGGTGGATCCGCAAGTACCGCCAATTCATCGAGAATCCCCATCGCCGCAGGCAACGCAGTCGAGTCGGCAACCAGTAAAAGCTGCCTGAGCAACTGCGGAGGCTTCCATTCAAAACCACCCGCCTCGCTCGCCGAGTACCGGCTATCAGGCGCCAGGATTTGCATCGGCTCACCCGGTTGCGCTCGCAAGGCCCAGCGAGAAGCAGTGCCGGTTTCGCCATGCAGAACAAAGTCGATGTCGACCTCAGCCTGATCGGCTCGCAAGTGGCGGATGGTGTAGGTACGCATCGCCGGGCGTCGGTCTGCCAGCATCGAGCGCAAACGAGCGTACCATCCCTCATCCTGAGAGAGCCTGGCGGGAGAGCCATCCGGCGCCGGGAAGAACAGTTTGACTCGCTGATCAGGAGCCCAGGTAGCCATTTCGCTGACTGCCGAGCCGGCGAGAGTGATCCGCATGAGGTGCGGACTGAGCTGCTGCTTGTGTCGCAATACAACGTCGAACAACTTGTAAGGACTGGCGGAGGCCATGCGGAGCTCCTTCTGAGCATCGTCGGTGACTCCAGTAAAAACGAATCACACCGGACACCCTTTAGTCAGCTCCGCCGAAAGGAACGTTTACTGCGCTGCGCTGCGCTCGATCACAAGTGTCTCGATGTTCTGCTTTTTCGCCTTGACCAGTGCAGCGTTCACATCGGCCTGTTTCGCTTCGGCTTCGGCTTTGGAATTGAATGGCCCCAGCAGGATCCGGGTCTTTCCGCTGGGATCCTTGATGACATTGGCGATAAACGCATGCTCGATCAACCAGCCGCTCAGATCACTTACGGCTTGAGGTGTTTCGCCGCGCACCTCCAGATCCCACTGCGGTCCGGATACTGTCGCAGGCGTTGTCACCGCTACCGTTTTTGATTTTTGCGTTTCCACGCTCTTGCCTTCACCACATCCTGCCAATGCCAGTGCTGCGACCAAACAGACCAATTTGCGCACAACGCTTCCCTCTGATTTTTTGAAACGGCGATCTTAGCATTCACGAATACTTTCAGAGCCCCGCAAAATGGGCACAAAACTACGAGATTGATGGTTGCCGCACCTGTATAGTTACGCGCTGGGAATTAATGCCACGTCTGCGCGTCAGAAAGAGGCACCCAAACCGTGAGACTTCGCACTAATCTATACGTACCACCGACCTCTGCACTGTCTGAATCAGGTGCCCTACAAAGCAATCAAGGAGAAGACCATGCTGATACTCACCCGCAAAGTCGGTGAAAGCATAAACATCGGTGATGACATTACCATCACCATTCTCGGCGTAAGCGGCCAGCAGGTTCGCATCGGCATCAACGCGCCAAAGAACGTTGCCGTACACCGTGAAGAAATTTACCAGCGCATTCAGGCCGGCCTGACCGCTCCGGACAAGCCACAAACCCCCTGAGCCCCGTCGTAGTCAGTAGCCAGTTCGTTCACCTTCGCGTAATGACTGGCTAAAGAACCGAGCGCCGTTTTGCCACCCCCACCTCCCTGGTGACGGCGCAGGCCATACAGACTCCCTTGCTGCACGTCTTCTTTTTTCGCTACCGATACTAACCATGATCACAATGGTTGGCTGTCGGACGTTTCCGAATAGAAGCCAGGAATCGTGCCAACCTAGCCGAATGTCACTCCCCGTGCCATCCCGGTGGCTGCCATCACCATCAGCACCAGCAACAGCGCTTCAGCATGACTGATCCGCGCAAAGACTTTTGCACGCCCGCTATCGAACGAGGTGCCGCGGCCCCTGGCCATGCGCCATTTGATCAGCGTAATCATCGGAGCCAATTCCAGAACCAGAATCAGCACAAGCAGTATCATCTTCACGTGGAACAGCGGTTGGTGCAGGTAATAGTCGGCACCCTTTTCATACCCGCCAAAGGCTCGCATGCCACCGCTCACCAGCAGCACCAATGCCGATATCCCCCACAGATTATCCGCGAGCAATACCCGCCCGACATCACCAGCCCCGGCAGCCAGACGACTGAATGCCGTGCCGCGGGTCAATACAGCCCAGAATCCCAGGGCGAACGCCAGTAGATGAACCGCTGCAAGAAACCAATGAACGAGCATTGTTGAACTCCCGTCAGACTGAGATTGAAATCGGCCAGACAGTAGTAGTCGATAATGTATGGTTTTGCCCGGCAGCGTCCATGGCGGGCAATGCATGCCAGGAGCAAGGGCAGGATGGCGATTGAAGGAGGCAAATCGCAGGCAAAAAAAATCCCAAGCAGCTGATGGAAGCTTGGGATTTAAAAATGCATAAACCGTGGTGGTGAACGCGGGGCGGATACTACTGATTTTTTCAGTATGTAACAACGTATTTTTGATAACCGGTTGGTTCAATAAAATCGTAAGCCTTTCAATATCCACACTATTTTTATGGTCGTCGAGATTTCGAAGATCAAAAAGTCATTTTCAGGAAAGCCCCCTCATACAAAACAGAAAAGGCCTACATTCTCATCAGGTGATCTGACGTAAAAAGCCCGAATTCTTATTTCCAATGGAGTTTTGGGTGACTCAACCATTCGATGGCATGAACAGAAAGGCCATAACCAATACGCACCACACGATACGATATGTCAGGAAGCTAGCTAGAGCGCTGAAGCGGATTGCAGGGCTGGAAAGCGCCAAACCATGCGCAACGCCTGTTCGAATGTATCGGGAAGAATTTGAACACAGCCTGAAAAATCTGAACGGCTTGATGAGCCTCCCTCGATTACCGAGCGGGGAATACGCCGATCCACACACTCAAGCGTCATGGATTCAATGGAAAAACGACGAACAACAAAAAGACCTCAATTTATAAACCTCTGAAAATCCATCGCCAGTTCGCAGATCAATCTCACCATCCGCCGTCAGGTTCGCCCTCCACCACGCGTCCAAGTGACTTCCCGCAGGAATACATCCAGGCATTGCCGGGGCACGCGGACGAGAAGATGACAAAGCACTACCAGGAGGGCACGGCGACAGGACGATCGAGTACGTGAGGTGGGCGCCGAATTGGCGCTCCGAGATGGGGTTTTGCAAAAGTTTTGCAAATCGCAGGCAACAAAAAAGGGCCCACCTTTCGGTGGGCCCTTCCAGACCGCCCAGCAGAGCGGATTTTGTTTGGTAGGCGCGATTGGACTCGAACCAACGACCCCCACCATGTCAAGGTGGTGCTCTAACCAACTGAGCTACGTGCCTGCTGTGAGGCGGCATTCTACGGAATTCCGGAGGGGTGTCAACACCTTTTTTTCACCTAACCCTATGAATATGCAAAATATTTAATTTCGACCCGCCGCAAGAAGATTTCCCGGTGGCTGGCGGAGGTTTTTCAACTGGGGTAGGATCGCCGCACTCGTAAAATATATTAAACAGAGGCTGCAGGATGGCGAACACCCCTTACCCAGAGTCTTATTACGCTGCGTCGGCCAATGCCGTACCACCACGTCCAGCCTTACAGGATGATGTGGAGACGGATGTCTGTGTGATCGGCGCTGGTTATACGGGACTTTCCTCGGCCCTTTTCCTGCTGGAAAACGGTTTTCGCGTAACCGTGCTGGAAGCCGCCAAGGTCGGCTTCGGCGCTTCGGGACGCAACGGCGGGCAAATCGTTAACAGCTACAGCCGTGACATCGATGTGATCGAACGCAGCGTCGGCCCGAAGCAAGCTCAGTTGCTCGGGCAGATGGCGTTCGAGGGCGGCCGGATCATTCGCGAGCGAGTCGCCAAATACGATATCCAGTGTGACTTGAAGGACGGCGGCGTATTCGCCGCCCTCACTGCCAGGCAGATGGGCCACCTGGAATCACAGAAGCGCCTGTGGGAGCGTTTCGGACACACCCAGCTCGAGCTGCTGGATCAGCGCCGTATCCGTGAAGTGGTCGCCTGCGATCAATACGTCGGCGGCATGCTCGACATGAGCGGCGGTCACATCCACCCGCTGAATCTGGCACTCGGCGAAGCCGCTGCCGTGGAGTCTCTGGGCGGCACCATCTATGAACAGTCACCGGCCGTGCGCATCGAACGTGGCGCCAACCCGGTCGTGCATACACCAAAGGGCAAGGTCAGGGCCAAATTCATTATCGTTGCCGGCAACGCCTACTTGGGCAACCTGGTACCTGAACTGGCTGCCAAATCGATGCCGTGCGGCACCCAGGTCATCACCACCGAGCCACTGGGCGATGACCTGGCGAAATCTTTGCTGCCGCAGGATTACTGCGTCGAAGACTGCAACTACCTGCTCGACTACTACCGCCTCAGCGGCGACAAACGCCTGATCTTCGGCGGCGGCGTGGTGTATGGCGCGCGGGATCCGGCGAACATCGAAGCGATCATCCGCCCGAAAATGCTCAAGGCATTCCCGCAGCTCAAGGACGTGAAGATCGACTACGCCTGGACCGGCAATTTCCTGCTGACCCTGTCGCGTCTGCCTCAGGTCGGGCGCCTGGGTGACAACATCTATTATTCCCAGGGCTGCAGCGGCCACGGCGTGACCTACACGCACCTGGCCGGCAAAGTACTGGCCGAGGCGCTACGTGGACAAGCCGAGCGCTTCGATGCGTTTGCCGACCTGCCGCACTATCCATTTCCCGGCGGGCAACTGCTGCGCACACCGTTTGCCGCACTCGGCGCGTGGTACTACGGATTACGCGACAAACTCGGTTTCTGACGCGCAAAAAAAGGGCCGCTGAAAAGCGGCCCTTTTTACATTCAGCACGGATTACAACTGATCCCGCGCAATCCCGCTACGAATCCGCAGGATATCCGCGAGCACTGCCAAAGCAATTTCCGACGGTGTCTTGCTGCCAAGGTTAAGACCGATCGGCGCATGAATCCGCGCCAGCTCGCCCTCCCCCAGACCACCAATCCGCCGCAAACGCTCGAAGCGCTTCTGTGACGTCTGCAGTGAACCCATCACGCCAATGTAGAACGCTTCGGTGCGCACGGCCTCCATCATCGCCAGATCGTCGATGCGCGGATCGTGGGTCAACGCCACCACCGCCGTATCACGGTGACAGCCACCATCGGCGATGAACACCGACGGCAATTGCCGGCGGATCTCCACGCCATTGAGCACCACGCCTTCCAGCACCTCATCACGCGGGTCGCAGAGAATCACCTCGAAGCCCAGACCAACCGCGAACTCCGCACAGGCCTGCGCCACGCTGGAATAGCCAGCCAGCAGCAAACGCTGGGCAGCCCCGATACGGATCCGCACCCGGTCGATTTCACGCTCGATCCGCGCCCCCTGCTCACGATCCGTAAACAGGCTACGCACGCCCGTGGCCAGATCGACCTCGCGAATCAACCGGCGATGCCCCAGCAACGCCGATTCGAGTTCACGCAGATGCGCCTGCACATCGCAGTCGGCGTCAAATTTCTCTACCAGCACGTCGAGAATGCCGCCGCACGGCAGGCTGACCCGCGAACGCGGATCATCACCTTCGCCATAACGCACGACATTGATTGCATCAAGAAATGCACCTTCGGCGACGCGCTCGAGAAAGTCTTCCTCGACACAGCCACCGGACAGCGACCCGATCCACTGCCCGCCGTCGTTCACCGCCAGCATCGAACCCGGCGCGCGAGGCGCCGAACCGTAGGTCGTCAGCACGGTGCAGAGCCAGATGCGCTGCCCCGCCGTCGACCACTCCAGCGCCCGACGCACAACCTGCAGATCGAGATGCTGCATGATCAGTGCGCCTTGTGCTCGATGGATGGCGCATCAGCCCGAAGCTTCTGCACATCGCTGACCGCCAGTTCGGCCGACTGGCCACCCCACCCCTGACGCAGGTAGTTCAGCAGATCGGTCATCTGTTCAGCACTGAGCTTGTCGGCAAAACCCGGCATCGGCTGCATGTGTTCGAATCCGGCGAATTTCTGCTCGCCGATACCGTCTTCGATCACTCGAACCAGATTGCGCGGATCTTCCAGGCGCAGCGTGGTGTTGCCGCGCATGGCCACCGCAATATGCGGTTTGCCTTCACCACCGACCGCGTGACAGCCGGCGCAGACGTTCAAGTATTCCTGACGACCGCGTTGAGCACTGGCACTGAGTTTTTCCACCGGCACGTCGGTCAGCTCTTTCGCCGCCGGAGGCTTGTCGCCCAGCAGGAAAGTCGCCATCGCCGCCAGATCCGGATCATTCAGACCCTGAGTGCTGTTGTGGAACACCGGAAACATCTCGTTGAACATCGTGCCCTGGGCACTCATGCCGTGCTTGAGGAACGTGCTCAGGTCCTGATGGTTCCAGCCGCGCGCCGCCAGATCCGTCGCCAGCAGACTCGGCGCCAGGTAACCGTTGAGGATGCCGCCGGTCAGGCGCTTGTCCAACTGCATCGCGCCAGGCAGGCCACGTGGCGTATGGCATTCGCCGCAATGGCCGAGCACTTCGACCATGTACTGGCCGCGCTTCCAGGCGTCGCTTTTGCCTTCGGCCGGCTCCAGCTTCAAGGCTTTGCCGTACATCATGTTCCAGCCCATCAGACCCGGACGCACGTTGAACGGAAAGCTCAGGCTCGTCACCGGGGCTGCACGCTCGATCGGCTCGATGGTTTTCAGATACGCGTGAATCGCATCCGAATCCGCACGCGGCATCAAGTGATACGAGGTGTACGGCATCGCCGGATACAGGTTGGCGCCGTCACGACGCTTGCCTTCGGTGAGTGCCGCGAAAAACTCGTCATCGCTGTACAGGCCGATGCCGTGCTCCTTGCTCGGCGTGATATTGGTGCCGTAGATCGTGCCGAACGGCGACACGATTGGCAGGCCGCCAGCAAACGGCGCGCCCCCGGGCGCCGTGTGGCACGCCATGCAGTCGGCCGCGCGGGCGAGGTATTCGCCGCGCTTGACCTGATCATCCGCATGGGCCGCGAGCACAGGCACGGCAAAACCGACCGCCAGGGTCAGGCGGGTCAATAAACGCTTCATGCTTAACCCTCCTTGACCAGGCCGAGATCGGTCAGCACGTTGCGAGTGGCGTTGTAGTAACGCACGTACCCGGTGCAACGGCAGATGTGATGGCCGAGGCTGTCCTCGATGACTTGTTCCAGTTTGCTTTTGACGATCGGCTGGCGTTGCAGCTTTTCCACCAGCACGGTCGCGGCGTTGACGAAGCCCGGTGCGCAGTAGCTGCACTGGAAGGCGAATTCATCAACGAAACGTTGCTGAATCGGGTTCAGCTCGGTGACCTGGCCTTGCTCGTCACGCTTGGCGTGGCCTTCGATGGTGCGGACCTTCTTGCCCTCAAAGTAATGCGCGCCGGTGATGCAGGTGCGCACTTCTTCGCTGGTGCCGTCCGGGTTGTCGACGATCACCACGCAGGCGTGGCAGATGCCCTGGCCGCAGCCCAGGCGCGAACCGGTGAGGTTCTTGTATTCGTGCAGGTAATCGATCATCGGCAGGTCATCAGGGATGTCCACCGGGCCGACGGATTGACCGTTGAGGGTCAGTTGAAGCGGACGGTTAGCCATTGAGGGCCTCCTTGATGCGCGCAGCAGTGATTGGAAGATCGCGGACACGTTTGCCGATGGCGTGGGCCACGGCGTTACCGATGGCGCCGACCACCGGGATCATCACCACTTCGGCGATGCCTTTGGACGGGTCGCTTGGCGACAGCGGCGGCAGGATTTCCGACGTCTGCTTCCACACCGCGACATGGCGCGCCATCGGCAGGCGATAACGGTTGAAGTTCCAGTCACCCTCCCCCGGGCCGCCCTCGTACAGCGGCATCTCTTCCATCAAGGCGTGACCGATGCCCATGGCGATTCCGCCTTCGAGCTGACCACGAACCAGTTCTTCGACCAGCACCCGGCCGCATTCCAGCCACGAGTGATGGTTGAGCACTTCGACTTCTGCCGACCCTTTGTTGACCTTCAACTCGACCAGCGTTGCGACCGGGCTGTAATAGGTCACGGCGGCGTTGTTCAACTGAACCACCGGATAGGCGATGTTCTGCCGATCCAGCAAATGGAAACCGGCGCTGGTCATCTGCGCCTTTTTCGCTTTTGGCGCACCATCACCGTATTTCACTGCCAGACCGTCGAGCGGCAGACGCTCGCGCACGCCGTCGATGCTGTATTCGGCTTCGGCCCAGCTCCAGCGGTTGAAACCGTGAACCGTGGCGCCGGTGACCAGACCGCGCTCGTGGGCACGCTTGGCCAGCTCTTCAAAGCTCAGTGGCTGCATGCCGTTGGCGGTCAGTTTGCCGTCGACCCAATGCGCGTCTTCGCGGCGCACCACGTAGGGGTTGGCCTGGCCGCCGTACGGGCCCTGACGCCAGATCTCCAGCGCCGCCGGCCACAGACCGTGATTGAACAGCACGCGCGCCGCTTCACGGGTGGCGTGGCTGAAGTAGTAGGCGGAGTTGGTCGCGGACGAGGCCGACGCCAGTTTGCCGACCCAGCGCGGGTTACGCAGGAAGTTGTCCTGCTCGGCCTGGCTCATGATGTAAGGGTTGCCGGCGGTGACCAGCTGCATTTCCTTCCATTCGGTTTCGCCGGTCTTCACATCGTGCGCCGGGCTGCCGAGGAAATCGGCGACCACCAGGGCTTGCGAAGTGGACATGCCGGTGCCGATCTCGATGCCGATATGACGCAGGGAAATGCGCCCTTCAGCGGTGAATTCGATGCTGGCCATCGGTGCTTCGGAACCGGTGCCAAAATCTTTCTGGCAAATGGCGAAACCCACGCCATACCAGTTGTCCGGATCCGCCGCTTCACGCTGTTTCTTGATAGCGTCGCGGTTTTTCCAGACTTCGTGCAGCGAAGCCTTGTCGAGAATCTCGTGCAGGCGCAACGCACCGGCCGGGATCGCGCCCTGGGTGTTTTTCATCCCCGAGCGCAGCGCGTTCTTGCGGCGCAGATCGATGGCATCGACACCGAGGCGGTCGGCGATTTCGTCGACCATCATTTCGGTGGAGGCCATGCTCTGCAGCGTGCCGTAGCCGCGCATCGAACCCGCTTCAACCGCTCGGGAATGGTAAGCGGTGACCTGCAGGTCGTTCTGCGGCATGTAGTAGATCGACTGCGCCGCAGTAGCGCCAACGGCCGCTACCGACGGGCTGTAGTTGATCCGACCGCCACCGTCGACGCTCATCTCGGCGCGGAAAATCTTGAAGCTGTGATCGGTCTTGTCCACTGCCAACTGGTAGCGGATGTCGAACGGGTGGCGCTTGATGCCGCTCTGGAATTGCTCGTAACGGTCGTTGGCCAGTCGAATCGGCACACCTGCGCCGTACAACGCCGCCAAGGCCGCGTAGTAGACGAAAATGTTGTGGTCCTTGGAGCCGTAGCCGACGGTGTAACCCGGATGCATGTTCAGGTTGGCCAGGCCGAAACGCGACGGCGAGATCATCTTCGCGGTCTCGGTTGCCGCTTCCAGCGGGCACTGGGTGGCGACGACGAAATGCAGGGTCTTGGTGGCCGGGTCGTACCAGCCGTTCCCGTTGTCCGGCTCCATCGCGGCCGGTTCGATCGACGGGGTCTTGTAACGCTCGTCGAACACCAGCCAGTTGTCCGGCGGGGTGTCGATCTCTTTCTTCATGCGGTCAGCGTAGAACAGGCCGCGCTCGGTCAGGTTGCCATGCAGGTTCGGCTGGGAATTCCACACCGGGCGACGGTTTTTGAGCATCGGGAACAGGATCGAATCCTTGAGGCTGGCGAACTCGTCTTCGTCCGCCGAGGTCGGGCCACCGACGCGCACGTAGCGGAAGCTGCCATAGGGATCGCCTTCGTAGAACGGCACTTTTGCACCGTAACGAATCGCCTTGTCATTGAATTTGAGCTTGTTCTTGGCCTGACGGAAACGCTCGAAGTCGTTCCAGATCAGGATCGCAACCGGGTGACCGATGAACATCGGCACTTTGCCTTCCGGCAGCAGCGGATCCGGCGCGTGCTCTTCAGGGAACACGATGCCGTCCTTGTCCAGGTCGGCAGCGGTGACGATGCGGTCAGGCTGCAGATCGGCGCCGAGCCACGACAGGTCATAGCCGTCGTAAATGCGGTCAGCCTTGATGGTTTTCAGCAACATGGCGTGACCTTGCTGCTGGGGCCAGCCCGGCATGTCCTTGGAGCGGATGTCGCGGGCAAACACCTTGCTGCCGCAGACCTTGGACAAGGCATCGTTACGCTGGCGCGCCTTGCCGTTGTTGCCGAGCCACTGCTCGGACGGCACGGTCACGCTGTTTTCCATCAAGGCACCGAGCGCCTGACTGCTGAGCGGCGTGAGCGTAACGCTCACACCCGCCACCAGCCCGCCCTGAAGGAACGAGCGCCGGGATATTTCACGGTTGGACATGGATCATCCTCTGGACGGTTATGGATCCGCCCTTCTGGTTATCTACTGGGAATCTCGAGTCTTGCAGAAGCCCTTTTTGACGAAGCAAAGGGCGTGATGACAGTGCAAAGCTGACCGAAAGGTTAACTTTATAGGTTTCTGAGCTCGCAGCAAACAACCAGTTACAAAATTTGACTAAAGAATCAAAAAATCAATGCGGCATTGCATCGCAGCGACTCAGAGACGCAGGTAGATTGCCCGGCAGCATCGAACGAGCCACGGCTAAGGTTCGTCGCCGGCTACAAGGGAGGAATTTTGGAGGGGTCAAATTTCAGACACAAAAAACCCCGGTCTTTCGACCAGGGTCTTTGCTATCGATGCCGAATCAACCAGAGGTTGCTTTCGGTGTTTCAAGGCGTTCAGTGGTCCTTGAAACAGATATGGCGCAGCGGACGGGACTCGAACCCGCGACCCCCGGCGTGACAGGCCGGTATTCTAACCGACTGAACTACCGCTGCGTATCGCTTTGAGCTGATGCTCAAGTAACTCGTTTGACTGAAAGCTTCGGTGCTTTTCAATCACGAACCAGACAGTGTCTGACTCGTTGAATATGGCGCAGCGGACGGGACTCGAACCCGCGACCCCCGGCGTGACAGGCCGGTATTCTAACCGACTGAACTACCGCTGCGCGTCGGTGCAGGCACTTTCAGCCTACGCTCTTGTTTACACAAGTATCTCGGGAGTGGTGGGTGATGACGGGATCGAACCGCCGACATTCTGCTTGTAAGGCAGACGCTCTCCCAGCTGAGCTAATCACCCGTTTGCATCTCCGAGGCCGCGAAATTTACGCAGGTAGCGAACCTAAGTCAATAGCAGGATTGAAGTTTTTCTCAAAAAGACAAAAACATGTCATTCCGAGTAAATCATCTTCTTGGTCATACCGCCGTCGACCACGAATTCCTGCCCCGTCACAAACCCTGCATTTTTCGACAGCAGCCAGGCCACCATCGCCGCCACATCCTCGACCGTCCCTACCCGGCCCGCCGGATGCTGAGCATGGTCGATATCGGTCAGCGGCTCCGCACGCCGCGCAGAGGGATCCCGCGCGTCGATCCAGCCCGGACTGACCGCGTTGACCCGAATCTCGGGCCCGAGGCTGATTGCCAGCGCATGAGTCAACGCCAGCAAGCCGCCCTTGCTCGCCGCATAGGCTTCGGTATCGGGCTCCGATTGCGCCGCACGGGTCGAGGCCAGATTGACGATCGCCCCGTTGTGCGCCCGCAGATACGGCGCGCAGTGCTTGGCCAGCAACATCGGCCCACTGAGATTCACCGCCAGCACCCGATTCCAGTAGGCCAGATCAAGGCTTTCCAGGGTGATGTTGTGCGGATCGGCCACCGCCGCGTTGCACACCAACGCATCCAGACGACCGAACTGCCCCAGCACTTCCGCGACGCCAAGCGCCACCTGACTTTCATCCGCCACATCCATGGCGATAAACCAGGCGTCTTCGCCGAGCACCTTCGCCACCTTGGAGCCCCGCGCCCGATCCAGGTCCGTCAGCACCACTTGCCAGCCTTCGCTGATCAGCCACGCCGCGATCCCCAGACCGATACCGCGAGCGGCACCCGTGACCAGCGCAACGCGGCCATGAGTGCCCGTCTTGGGAGTGGACAATTCGATCACAACGCCGCCAGACCGCGCGCCAGGTCGGCTTGCAGGTCAGCGACGTCTTCCAGACCGACCGCAATGCGGATCAGGCTGTCACGAATCCCCGCCGCTTCACGCTCCTGTGGCGCCAGACGCCCGTGGGAAGTAGTGCTCGGGTGAGTGATGGTGGTTTTGCTGTCACCCAGGTTGGCGGTGATCGAGATCAAACGGGTCGCATCGATAAAGCGCCAGGCGCCCTCTTTGCCGCCCTTGACCTCGAAGCTGACGACCGCACCAAAACCCTTCTGCTGACGCTGGGCCAGTTCGTGCTGCGGATGACTCTTGAGACCGGCGTAATGCACTTTCTCGATGCCGTCCTGCTGTTCCAGCCATTCGGCCAGTTGCTGGGCGTTGGCACAGTGCGCCTTCATCCGCAGATTCAGGGTTTCCAGACCCTTGAGGAAGATCCAGGCGTTGAACGGGCTCAGGGTTGGCCCGGCGGTACGCAGGAAGCCTACGATTTCCTTCATCTGCTCGCTGCGACCGGCCACCACGCCTCCCATGCAACGGCCCTGGCCATCGATGAACTTGGTGGCCGAGTGCACAACAATGTCTGCACCAAGCTTCAGCGGTTGCTGCAAGGCAGGCGTGCAGAAGCAGTTGTCGACCACCAGCATCGCACCCTTGGCGTGCGCGATTTCCGACAGCGCGGTGATATCCACCAGCTCAGCCAGCGGATTGGACGGCGACTCGACAAACAGCAATTTGGTGTTGGATTTGATCGCTGCGCCCCATGCCGACAGATCGGCCAGCGGCACGTAATCGACTTCCACGCCAAAACGCTTGAAATACTTCTCGAACAGGCTGATGGTCGAACCGAACACACTGCGCGACACCAGCACATGATCGCCAGCACTGCACAGGCTCATCACCACCGCCATGATCGCGGCCATGCCAGTCGCCGTGGCAACTGCTTGCTCGGCGCCTTCCAGCGCAGCAATGCGCTCTTCGAACGAGCGAACGGTCGGGTTGGTATAACGCGAGTAAACGTTGCCTGGCACTTCCCCGGCAAACCGTGCTGCGGCGTCGGCGGCGGTACGGAACACGTAGCTGGAAGTGAAGAACATCGGATCACCGTGCTCGCCTTCCGGCGTACGGTGCTGACCGGCACGTACGGCCAGGGTATCGAACGCTACGCCTTCGAGGTCGCTGTCCAGCCGACCGGCATCCCATTCCTGACTCATGCTGTCACTCCTTGCCCTGTTCTCGATAAATAAAAGTCTTTTGCCAGATACAAAACCGGCCCCTAAGGGCCGGTTGAAACTCAGTTGTTGTACAGATCGATGATCGCACTGACCGCCTGGGTCTTGACCTTCGAGGCATCGTTGCGTGCCTGTTCGATCTTGTTCAGGTAAGCCTCGTCGACGTCGCCGGTGACGTATTTGCCATCGAACACCGCGCAGTCGAAGTTTTCGATCTTGATCTTGCCGCCACCGACCGCTTCGATCAAGTCAGGCAGGTCCTGATAGATCAGCCAGTCTGCACCGATCAGATCGGCGACATCCTGGGTCGAACGGTTGTGGGCGATCAGTTCGTGAGCGCTCGGCATGTCGATGCCGTACACGTTCGGGAAGCGCACAGCCGGAGCCGCCGAGCAGAAGTAGACGTTTTTCGCGCCGGCTTCGCGGGCCATCTGGATGATCTGCTTGCAGGTGGTGCCGCGAACGATCGAGTCGTCCACCAGCATCACGTTCTTGCCGCGGAATTCCAGCTCGATGGCGTTGAGCTTCTGGCGTACCGATTTCTTGCGCGCGGCCTGGCCGGGCATGATGAAGGTACGGCCGATGTAACGGTTCTTGACGAAGCCTTCGCGGAATTTCACGCCCAGGTGGTTCGCCAGTTCCAGCGCGGCAGTGCGGCTGGTGTCCGGGATCGGGATGACCACGTCGATGTCGTGCTCAGGACGCTCGCGCAGGATCTTCTCGGCCAGTTTCTCACCCATGCGCAGACGGGCCTTGTAGACCGACACGCCGTCGATGATCGAATCCGGACGCGCCAGGTAGACGTGTTCGAAGATGCACGGGGTCAGGGACGGATTGGTCGCGCACTGGCGGGTGTGCAGCTTGCCGTCTTCAGTGATGTAGACCGCTTCGCCTGGCGCCAGGTCGCGGATCAGGGTGAAGCCGAGCACGTCCAGCGAAACGCTTTCGGACGCGATCATGTACTCGACGCCTTCGTCGGTGTGACGCTGGCCGAACACGATCGGGCGGATGCCATGCGGGTCACGGAAACCGACGATGCCGTAACCGGTCACCATCGCCACGACGGCGTAACCACCGACGCAACGGTTGTGCACGTCGGTCACGGCGGCAAACACGTCTTCTTCGGTCGGTTGCAGCTTGCCGCGCTGGGCCAGCTCATGGGCGAACACGTTGAGCAACACTTCCGAGTCGGAGCTGGTGTTGACGTGACGCAGATCGGATTCGTAGATCTCTTTGGCCAACTGTTCAACGTTGGTCAGGTTGCCGTTGTGCGCCAGGGTAATGCCGTAAGGCGAGTTGACGTAGAACGGCTGCGCCTCGGCCGATGTCGAGCTGCCAGCAGTCGGGTAACGGACGTGGCCGATACCCATGTGGCCGACCAGGCGCTGCATGTGACGCTGTTGAAACACGTCACGCACCAGGCCATTGTCCTTGCGCAAGAACAACCGGCCATCATGGCTGGTCACGATACCGGCAGCGTCCTGGCCGCGGTGCTGGAGCACGGTTAGCGCGTCATACAGCGCCTGATTGACGTTCGACTTACCGACGATACCGACGATGCCACACATGCGACGCAACCCCTACTTAATGGATCTGAACTGAACAACACTCACTGAGGCGTTTTGGCCGACGGCAAGAGTTGCTCCTTGAACGGAATATCAGCGGGTACGCTGATTCCGCTGGCAAGCCACTGACTGCTCCACCCGAGAATCAGGTTTTTGGACCAGTCTGCGACCAATAGAAACTTTGGCACGAGCTGTGATTCTTTCCACCACCCGTCCTGCTGTACCGGCCCCAGGCTCAACAGCCCGACCGCCACGACCACCAGCAACACGCCACGCGCAGCGCCGAAGGCCATGCCGAGGAATCGATCGGTCCCGGACAACCCGGTGACGCGAACCAACTCGCCGATAAGATAATTGATCATTGCGCCCACGATCAGTGTGGCGACAAACATGATGGCACAGCCCGTGATCACACGAGCCGATGGAGTTTGAATGTATCCGGCGAGGTACTCGGACAGTGAGCCACCGAACATCCAGGCAACAGCTCCTGCGATGATCCAGGTCACGAGCGACAACGCTTCTTTGACGAAGCCGCGGCTCAAACTGATCAATGCGGAGATGGCGATGATTGCAACGATCGCCCAGTCAACCCAGGTAAATGGCACAGTGCAGCCTACAGACGGATAAGGCGGCGCATTTTAGCAGAGCGCATGGCTGTCGGTAAGCTGCGATTGTCAGTGCATTTCAATCGGGGCGATAGATTTCAGCCACGCTCGGGCTGGAAGCGCACCACAAACCCCTTGAGGTTTTGCTGGCGGCTCAACAGATCACGCAAACGATCGGCTTCGGCGCGCTCGATCAGCGGACCGACGAACACCCGATTCTTGCCATCGGCCGAACGGATGTAGGCGTTGTAGCCCTGACTGCGCAACGTTTTCTGCAGGCTTTCGGCGCTGGCGCGGCTCGACAGACTGGCCAGTTGCACCGACCAGCTCACCGAAAGGCCGTTGGCGTCGACGCGACTTTGAGTGGTATCCGGTTTGGCAGACAGTGCAGCGATTGGCTGCGTCGGCGCTGCGGCAGGTTTGACCACGGGAGCCGGCGCAGGTGCAGGTGCAGGTGCAACTGCGACTGGCTTGGCTACCGGCGCTGGAGCCGGAGTCGGCGCAGCAGGCGCAATCGGCGCAATCGGCGCCGCTGGCGCAGTCTGCTGGGCAACTTCGTCATCGCTCGGCACAGGCTCTTGCGGCAGAACCTGAGGCTCAGGCACGGCCACTGTCTCCATCTGGATCTGCGCCACAGCGGGCGCCTGCGGTGCAGCCGGCGCTTCGACGATCACCTGACGCTGTTCATCCTGACGGGAAAACAGCATCGGCAGGAAAATCACCGCCAGCGCTACCAACACCAGGGCACCGACCATGCGCTGCTTGTACGCTTTATCCAGCAAAGCCATTTGCCGCTTCCTCCGTGGAGCACCGAGACAGCCATTCAAGGGCCTCGGCGACACAATAAAATGATCCGAACAGCAAGATCTCGTCGTCGCTGGTGGCCACTGCGCACTGCCCTTCCAGAGCGGCCGCCACGCTGTCATAAGACGTGACCGACGCGCCAAGGTTCTGCAATGCAACATTCAATTCAGCCACCGGACGCGCACGCGGCGAATCCAGTGGCGCCACCGCCCAATGCTGGACGCTGGCATTCAATTCACCGATGACGCCGTCCAGATCCTTGTCCGCCAACAGGCCGAACACGGCCAAGCGTTTGCCGACCGGCGGGTGAGCGGCCAGTCGCCGCGCCAGATACTCCGCTGCATGCGGGTTATGACCAACATCCAGCAGCAGATTCAGACGCTTGCCGTTCCATTCGAACGAACGACGATCCAGGCGACCGACGACGCGAGTCGCCTGCAAGGCCGCAACAATCTGCCCTGCATCCCATGGCAAACCGAGCAGCAGATAAGCCTGCAACGCCAACGCAGCGTTTTCCATCGGCAGGTCGAGCAAAGGCAAATCACGCAGTTCTACGACCTGACCCTCAGCATCGGTACCACGCCACTGCCAGAACTGATCCGTGATACCTAGATCGAAATCGCGCCCGCGCAGAAAGAACGGGCAAGCAAGCTCGCGCGCCTTGTCCAGCAGGGGTTGCGGAGGATTCAGATCACCGCACAGCGCAGGTTTGCCCTGGCGGAAAATCCCGGCCTTCTCGAAGGCCACGGATTCGCGGGTATTGCCCAGGTAATCGGCATGATCGACACCAATACTGGTGACCAGTGCGATGTCGGCATCGACTACGTTGACCGTGTCCAGACGCCCGCCCAGCCCGACTTCCAGCACCACCGCATCGAGTCCGGCCTGCTGAAACAGCCAGAACGCCGCCAGGGTGCCCATTTCGAAGTAGGTCAGAGACGTCTCGCCACGCCCGGTCTCGACCGCCGCGAAGGCTTCGCACAACTGCGCATCAGTGGCTTCGACGCCATTGAGCTGCACCCGCTCGTTATAACGCAGCAGGTGCGGAGAATTGTAGACACCAACGCTCAGGCCCTGCGCCCGCAGCAGCGAAGCCACGAAAGCGCAGGTCGAACCCTTGCCGTTGGTGCCGGTGACCGTAATCACCCGAGGCGCCGGCTGGCCCAGCCCCATGCGGGACGCTACCTGTTGCGAACGCTCCAGCCCCATGTCGATGGCCGAGGGATGCAACTGCTCAAGGTAGGCGAGCCACTCGCCAAGGGTGCGCTCGGTCATACGTTGGCAGGCACCGGCGGAACGACGATCGGCTCGATCGGCGCAGCAACGTAGGTTGGCGTCGGCTTGCCGGTCAGTTGTGCCAGCAGGTTACCCAGACGCGGACGCAGCTCGCGACGGTCGATGATCAGGTCGATTGCGCCGTGCTCCAGCAGGAATTCGCTGCGCTGGAAGCCTTCCGGCAGTTTTTCACGCACTGTCTGTTCAATCACCCGCGGACCGGCGAAGCCGATCAGAGCCTTAGGCTCGCCGACGATCACGTCGCCCAGCATCGCCAGACTGGCGGAAACGCCGCCGTAGACCGGGTCGGTCAGAACGGAGATGAACGGAATGCCTTCTTCACGCAGGCGCGCCAGCACGGCCGAGGTCTTGGCCATCTGCATCAGCGAGATCAGGGCTTCCTGCATGCGCGCGCCACCGGAAGCGGAGAAGCAGACCATCGGGCAACGGTTTTCCAGGGCGTAGTTGGCGGCGCGCACGAAGCGCTCACCGACGATGGCGCCCATGGAACCGCCCATGAAGCTGAATTCGAACGCCGAAACCACGACAGGCATGCCCAGCAGGGTGCCGCTCATGGAAACCAGTGCGTCTTTCTCGCCGGTCTGCTTCTGGGCAGCGACCAGACGGTCCTTGTACTTCTTGCCGTCGCGGAATTTCAGACGGTCAACCGGCTCCAGATCGGCGCCCAGTTCGGCACGGCCTTCGGCGTCAAGGAAGATATCGATACGCGCACGTGCGCCGATGCGCATGTGGTGGTTGCATTTAGGGCAAACGTCCAGGGTCTTTTCCAGCTCCGGACGATACAGCACGGCCTCGCAGGACGGGCATTTGTGCCACAGGCCTTCAGGCACCGAGCTCTTCTTGACCTCCGAACGCATGATCGAAGGGATCAGCTTGTCTACCAACCAGTTGCTCATGCTTTCTTTCTCCAGTACCGGCGGCCCGAACGCTCTGGTTCGCGGCCCCGCGTATGCCCTTCAGCTAAATTCATGTGTGGCGATGATCGATGGATTGCCGGGTCAGCGGAACTGACCTGCGTACAACCCGAAAAGACCCTCAGCCTCTTTTCTACAGAGCTGTGGACGGCGGCAGTCTGCCAGCCGTCACATCAACGTACGGCGTTGATGAACGCCCGAATCTTTGCGTGATCCTTGATGCCCTTGCTCGCCTCTACCCCGCCGCTGACGTCCACGGCATATGGCCGCACCCGGGCGATGGCCTCAGCGACGTTCTCCGGCGTCAGGCCGCCGGCCAGAATCAACGGCTTGCTCAAGCCTTGCGGAATCAATGACCAGTCAAACGCCTCGCCGGTTCCGCCTGGCACGCCTTCGACATAAGTGTCGAGCAACACGCCACTGGCGCTCGGGTAGGCATCGCAGGCAGCAGCAATGTCATCGCCCGCCTTGACCCGCAAGGCCTTGATGTACGGCCGGTGCCAGCCTTCACACTCGGCGGCGGTCTCGTCGCCGTGGAACTGCAGCAGATCCAGCGGCACGGCATCGAGGATTTCCCCGAGCTCGCAGCGGCTGGCATTGACGAACAGCCCGACCGTGGTCACGAACGGCGGCAATGCGGCGATGATCGCCCGCGCCTGCTGCACGGTCACCGCCCGGGGACTTTTAGCGTAGAACACAAAACCGATGGCATCGGCCCCTGCCTCGACGGCTGCCAACGCATCTTCCATGCGGGTAATCCCGCAAATCTTGCTGCGAACGGCCGACATGTCGATAAGAACCTCAAGGCAAATCCGGGAAAGTCCCGGATGGTAACAAATGCACTCGAGGGCGTCAGCCGTCAAGTTCCGAGAAACCCGTAAGGAAATGTGGCCCGATGAAACGCTCGGGCAACGGGAACTCGTCGTGGTACTCGACCTGCACCAGATACAGCCCGAACGGATGCGCCGTAACCCCGCCGGAACGCCGCTCGCGGCTCTCCAGCACTTCTTTCATCCACTCCGGCGGCCGCTCGCCGGCGCCGATCGTCATCAGCACCCCGGCGATGTTGCGCACCATGTGGTGCAGGAAGGCATTGGCGCGGATGTCCAGCACGATCATTTTCCCGTGACGGGTCACGCGCAAGTGATGCATCTGCTTGATCGGCGACTTGGCCTGGCACTGGCCGGCACGGAAAGCACTGAAATCATGGGTGCCGATCAGGTACTTCGCGGCCTCGGCCATGCGCTCGACATCCAGCGGACGGTGATTCCAGGTGATTTCTTCGTTGAGATGCGCCGGGCGGATCTGATCGTTGTAGATCACGTAGCGATAGCGTCGGGCAATCGCCTTGAATCGCGCATGGAAATGCGCCGGCATGACCTTCGCCCAACTGACGCTGATGTCGTGGGGCAGATTGATGTTGGCGCCCATGACCCAGGCTTTCAGCGAACGGTCGACCTGAGTGTCGAAATGCACGACCTGCCCGCAGGCATGAACGCCGGCATCGGTGCGTCCGGCGCATTGCAGCGATATCGGCGAATTGGCGACCTTCGACAAGGCTTTTTCCAGGGTTTCCTGCACGGTGAGCACACCGGTGGACTGACGCTGCCAGCCGCTGTAGCGCGAGCCCTTGTATTCAACGCCCAGGGCGACGCGGAAAAAGCCTTCGGGGGCCATTTCGGCGGCCGGATTATCTATGTTTGCCAAGTCGGTACAGCCTGCTGATCTACAAAGGCGGGCATTATAAGGCGGCGGGACGGGGAAACCAGACCCAAACAAAAACGGCAGCCTCATGGGCTGCCGTTCTGTTTACCGCTGAACGCCGACTCAGACCAGATGCGAAAGCATTTCGCTCGCTTCGCTCTTCTGCTTGTCGTTGCCCTCGCTGATGACTTCATTGAGGATGTCGCGCGCGCCATCGTTGTCGCCCATGTCGATGTAGGCCTGCGCCAGATCGAGCTTGGTAGCGGCTTCGTCGGTGCCGGACAGGAAGTCGAAGTCATCCTCACCCAGATCATCACCCAACGCAGCATCAGCTTCGGTGAAGCTTGGCTCGTTGATGCTGCTCGACAGGCGATCCAGCTCGGCATTGACGTCGTCCAGCTCGGCGGCGAACGCATCCGGCTCGGCTGGCGCAGCGTCCATTTCGTCTGCCAGGGACAGGTCGAAGTCGGCTGGCAGCTCCAGATCGTCTTGCGGCACGTCGGCCACGGTTGGAGTTTCGACCAGCGGCAGATCCTTCACGCCTTCGTCCAGATCCAGCAGGAAATCATCGTCTGCCAGCTCGACCGGTGCAGGCGCAGGGTCTGCACCGAGGTCCAGATCCAGGTCGAAGTCGGAGAGGTCGTCGAGGTTTTCCTTGATGTCGGTTTGCTGCTGCAGCACCGATTCGAAGCTCAGATCGTCGTCCGATGGAAATTCGTCGAGTTCGACCGGCGCTTCCGGCTCGACAGCCGCCACAGGTTCTACTGGCGTGATGTTGTCGAGATCGTCGAGGCTCAGGTCGAAAGCGCTGTCCAGATTGTCATCTGCCGCAGCAGAAGCAGCTGGCGCCTCAGGCTCGTCCAGCAGCAGCTCCTTGACATATTCCGCGTCCAGCTCGGCGGCAATGGCTGCTGCCGCCAGACCGCTGGCCGCGACGACCGCCATGGCCGGGAAGCGGCTTTTCAGCTCTTCGACCTTGGCGAAGTTGTCGCCATTGGCAACCAGTTGGCGTTCCTGAGCGACGAACGCATCGCGATCACCCTGGCGACCGTAGACTTCCATCAGCTTCAGACGCAGATCACTGCGCTGCGGCTCCAGGCTCACGCCCTCCTCCAGCAACGCGGCGGCTTGATTCAGACGACCGCCGTCGATGTGCGACTGCGCCTTGTCCAGGACGTCGTCGGAACGCTCCGCAGCCGGCGCCACCAGCGGCGCGGCGATTGGCTCGGCCATCACCACCGGAGCCACCACAGGAGCAGGTGCCGGGGCTGGAGCCGCTGCGGGTGTGAGTTTGACGCTTGCCGCCGGCACTTCCAGGCCCTCGAAGCTGTCTTCAGGCAGATCGAGTTCAGGCGAGAACGACTGCTCCTCCAGGGCGCGGGCCATGCGCAGGTGTTTCTCGGCTTCCTGTTGCGCCTTGCGGCGACGGGCCAGCAGCAACAGCAGAAGCAGGAACACCACCGCACCACCACCGACCAGACCCAGCAGGATCGGGTTGGTCAGCAGTTCGTTGAAGGTTTTGTCTTCGTCGGCAGCAGGCTTCGACTCGACCACTGGCTCAACCGGTGCCGGTGCGGCGGCTTCAGGCGCAGGTGCCGCCTGGGCCGGAGTCGCCGGCGGAGTCGCAGCCAGTTCTGCAGTAATGGCCGGAACCGGCGCAACGGCTGGCGCAGCCGCGTCAGCTGCCGGCGCCGGGGTTGCGCCCGGACCTTCAGCCTGCATTTTCGCCAGTTGATTGTTCTTCAGCTCAATCAGGCGTTGCAGTTTGTCCAACTGGCTTTGCAGATCAGCCATTCGGCTTTTCAGTTCTGCATTGTCACGACGGGTCGTGTCGAGGCTTTCCTGAGTCACGGCCAGTTTGTTGCTCAGAGCCTTGGCATCGCCGGCCGGGCCCTTGCCGCGCGCCTTCGCGCTTTCGGCGGACACCAGGCTCAGGTTGTCCTTGGCGTTTTGCGCAGCACCAGTATTGGCGCGGCCACGATTGGTCGCATCGAGCTGCTGCTGACCGGTGCCCGGCTTGGCCACGTAACGACGGCCCTGACGCCAGGCTTCGTTCTGCGCGGCCACTTCGGCAATCGCTTTGGACTGCGGCAGCGCGGTGCTTTGCACTTGATCCGGCAGACGCAGCACCTGACCGGTTTTCAGGCGGTTGATGTTGCCGTCGATGAATGCGTCAGGGTTCAACGCCTGAATCGCCAGCATGGTCTGCTGGATCGATCCGCCAGTGCGCGCCTTCGCCGCGATTTCCCACAGGGTGTCACGCGGCGTGGTGGTGTGGGTCGAATGCGTTGCACCCGTGGTCGGCGCGGTGATGGTTTGCGCTGGCGCGGGTTGAGCGGCGGCATCAGCGGTCTGCGGCGAGAACTTCGACGGATCCAACAGCACGCTGTAATCACGCAGCAGACGGCCGTTCGGCCACATCACCTGCACCAGAAATTTCACCATCGGTTCCGACAACGGCTTGCTCGAGGTTACGCGCAGCACGCTTTTGCCGCTGGCGTTGAGCACCGGGGTGAAGGTCAGATCATTGAGGAAGGCCTGGCGATCGACGCCGGCCTTGGCGAAATCTTCCGGCGAGGCCAGGCTCGGCACCACTTCGGCAGCGGTGAGATCCTTGACATCGAGCAGCTCGATTTCCGCCACCAGCGGCTGGTTCAGGGTCGACTTCAGGGTCAGCTCCCCGAGCCCGAGGGCATGCGCCATACCGGAGGACAGCGCCGAGGCGGCCGCTATTGCTAACACCAGTTTGCGAACTTGAACCATAGCCTCTTCCTTTGTTTGAACGTTCCTCGGCCAGCGAGAAGATGTTGATTGTCGCTGCCGTAAGGCATTGCGCGCGACGACGACAGCATGCCGCGCGCGATCATTTCTTTGATGCCCCGGAAAGTCCCGGAGGGTATTACGTCATCAAGCGGTCTGGCCAAGCATAGCGCCCGGCTAGAATCAGTCGACAAATTGTTGCCAAGTATCTTTTACAGCAGGTCTTTTATCAACAACTCGGCCACTTGCACCGCGTTGAGCGCCGCACCTTTGCGTACGTTATCTGACGTCAGCCACAGATTAAGTTCCGACGGCTCGTCGACACCGGTGCGCACCCGCCCGACATAGACCACATCCTGCCCCACTGCGTCACCGACGGCAGTCGGATAATCGCCGGCCTCGACCAGCTCGATCCCCTCGGCATCTTCAAGCGCGGCATTGACCTTTTCCAGGTCGACAGCCTTCGCTGACTGCAAGGTCACGCTAAGGCTATCGCCAAAAAACACCGGGGCTTGAACGCAAGTTGCCGAAATCTTCAATGAAGGTTTGACCAGAACCTGACGCAGCTCGCGCACCAGACGCTTTTCCAGCAGCGTGTGGCCTTGCGCGTCGGGCGTGCCGACCTGAGCCAGCAGGTTGAAAGCCATCTGCCGGTCGAAGAATGTCGGCTCCAGCGGACGCATGTTCAGCAGTTCCGTCGTCTGACGGGCCAGTTCGGCAACCGCTTCGCGGCCTTGGGCGGAAACCGCCAGATTGGCGGTGACATGCACATATTGCAGCTCGATCAGATCGAGCAGCGGCGCCAGCACCACGGCCAATGTGGTGGCAGACGGGCTCGGGCTGCTGACCTGGAACGGCACCTTCAAACTCGCCAGCACAGCGGCATTGGCCTCCGGCACCACTTGCGGCGCCTGATCCGCCGGCAAGGCGCCGGACAGATCGACCAGCGAGCAACCCGCCGCATGGGCGCGAGCCGCGTAACTCAGGGTGATGGCCGGGCCGGCGGCAAAGAACGCCAGTTTGACCTTGCTGAAATCAAACTCGTCGACTTCGCGCACTCGCACGTTCTTGTTGCGAAACAGCACCGAGCTGCCAGCGGATTCACTGCTGGCCAACAGGTGCAGATTGCCGACCGGGAAGTCGCGCTCCTCGAGAATCTGCACAAGGGTTTCGCCGACAATACCGGTGGCGCCGATTACGGCAATATCAATGGGCTGGCTCATGGTGCGACCTCTGGTGGAACGGGGGGAGCGGCACTTTACCGGGTGGCTGCCACGCAGGCAAAAAAAAACCCGCGCCTCTTGCAAGGCGCGGGTTCTATCATTGCGTCAAGCGATCAACGCTCCAGCAGGATCCGCAGCATGCGACGCAGCGGCTCGGCAGCGCCCCACAGCAACTGGTCGCCGACGGTGAACGCGCCAACGAACTGCGAACCCATGTTCAGCTTGCGCAGACGACCGACCGGTACGTTCAGGGTGCCGGTGACTTTCGTCGGGCTCAGCTCCTGCATGCTGATTTCACGCTGGTTAGGCACCAGTTTGACCCATGGGTTGTGCTGGCTGATCAGCCCTTCGATATCGGCGATCGGCACATCCTTGTTCAGCTTGATGGTCAGCGCCTGGCTGTGGCAACGCATGGCGCCGATGCGCACGCAGATGCCGTCGACCGGGATCGGGCTCTTGAAGCGGCCGAGGATCTTGTTGGTCTCGGCCTGGGCCTTCCACTCTTCGCGGCTCTGGCCGTTCGGCAGTTCCTTGTCGATCCACGGGATCAGGCTGCCGGCCAGCGGCACACCGAAGTTTTCGGTCGGGTACGCATCGCTGCGCATGGCTTCAGCCACACGACGGTCGATGTCGAGGATCGCGCTGGCAGGATCGGCCAGTTGATCGGCGACAGAGGCGTGGGTCGCGCCCATCTGCTTGATCAGTTCACGCATGTTCTGCGCGCCGGCACCGGAGGCCGCCTGATAGGTCATGGCGCTCATCCATTCGACCAGACCGGCCTCGAACAGACCGCCCAGGCCCATCAGCATCAGGCTGACGGTGCAGTTGCCGCCGATGTAGTTCTTGGTGCCCGCATCGAGCTGCTGGTCGATGACCTTGCGGTTGACCGGGTCGAGAATGATGACGGCGTCGTCGTTCATCCGCAGGCTCGAGGCCGCGTCGATCCAGTAACCCTGCCAGCCGGCTTCGCGCAGCTTCGGGAACACTTCGCTGGTGTAGTCGCCGCCCTGGCAGGTCAGGATCACGTCGAGGGTCTTCAGCTCTTCAATGCTGTAAGCGTCCTTGAGCGGAGCAATGTCCTTGCCCACGGACGGGCCTTGGCCACCGACATTGGAAGTGGTGAAAAACACCGGCTCGATAAGATCGAAGTCCTGCTCTTCCAGCATCCGCTGCATGAGCACGGAACCGACCATGCCGCGCCAACCGATCAGACCTACACGTTTCATCGCAACTACACCTTCTTGAAAAGTGGGCCGCTGCTTTGTATTGAATTTCGCAGCGGGCCCGAGAGATTACAGATTCCGCAGCGCGGCGACTACTGCGTCACCCATTTCCTGCGTACCGACTTTAGTGCAACCGGTCGAAAAGATATCGCCGGTGCGCAGACCTTGATCCAGCACCACGCTGACCGCTTTCTCGATGGCATCCGCCGCTTCGTGCAGATTGAAGCTGTAACGCAGCATCATCGACACCGACAGAATGGTCGCCAGCGGGTTGGCGATGCCTTTGCCCGCGATGTCCGGTGCCGAACCGTGGCAAGGCTCGTACATACCCTTGTTATTGGCGTCCAGCGAGGCCGAGGGCAGCATGCCGATGGAGCCGGTGAGCATCGACGCTTCGTCGGACAGGATGTCGCCGAACATGTTGTCGGTGACGATCACGTCGAACTGCTTCGGTGCACGCACCAGTTGCATGGCGGCGTTGTCGACGTACATGTGGCTCAGTTCGACGTCCGGATAATCCTTGGCGACCTGCTCGACCACTTCCCGCCACAATTGGCTGGACGCCAGCACGTTGGCCTTGTCCACCGAGCACAGCTTCTTGCCACGCACGCGGGCCATGTCGAAACCGACGCGGGCGATGCGGCGGATTTCGCTTTCGCTGTACGGCAGCGTGTCGTAGGACTGACGCTCGCCGTTTTCCAGGGTACGGGTGCCACGCGGCGCGCCGAAGTAGATGCCGCCGGTCAGTTCACGGACGATCAGGATGTCCAGACCGGCGACGATTTCCGGCTTCAGGCTCGAAGCCTCAGCCAGTTGCGGGTACAGGATTGCCGGACGCAGGTTGCCGAACAGGCCCAGTTGCGCACGGATTTTCAACAGACCGCGCTCAGGGCGGATGTCACGCTCGATGGTGTCCCATTTCGGGCCGCCCACGGCGCCCAGCAGCACGGCATCGGCGGCGCGGGCGCGGTCCAGGGTTTCGTCGGCCAGCGGCACGCCGTGCTTGTCGATGGCGGCGCCACCGATCACGTCATGGCTCAGTTCGAAGCCCAGGCTGTACTTGTCGTTGGCCAGCTCCAGCACCTTGACCGCTTCGGCCATGATTTCCGGACCAATACCATCGCCTGGGAGAATCAGAATCTGCTTGCTCATGCTTTCCTCGTGTCTTCAGTCGGTGCGCCATCGAGGGGCGCTCCCGGAAAAATGCTTTTCGTTCTACGTTTATTTCTCGGCCCAGAGCACCAGTACATCTGTACTGAACGAACCATCGGCCTCAATTTCAAAATAATCGCGTACTTCGTTGCCCATCGACTGCTGCAACTGGCGGATCGCGGCGCGCATCACTTCAGGCGTGCGCATGCGCTCGACCCAGCTGTTGTACTCCAGACGCAGGCGCTGACGCGTGGTACTGCGGGTGTGCAGACCGGCCTCGCTGACCTGGCGCAGCCACTCACCGGCCGAATAGTCGCGCACATGACTGGTGTCGCGCAGCACTTCGACGCTCTGCAAATAGGTGTCGAACAGCGGACTGCCCGGCGACAGCACATCGATGAACGCCGCCACGCCACCCGGTTTCAGCACCCGGCGCACTTCGCGCAGGGCCACGCCGAGGTCGCTCCAATGGTGCGCCGAATAGCGGCTGAACACGAAGTCAAATTCGCCATCGGCGAACGGCAAACGTTCGGCGGCACCGTTGACCATGGACACATTGCTCAAACCGCGATCCACGGCAGCGGCGGCCACCACATCGAGCATCTGCTGCGACAGGTCGTAGGCCACCACTTCCTTCACCAAAGGAGCGACGTGAAAACTCACGTGCCCGGCGCCGCAACCCAAGTCCAGCACTCGAGCCTCGCCCTTCCCCGCCAGCTCGGCCTGCAGCAGCGCAAATTCAGTGCCTTTAGCGTGAACGGCGCTGCTCAGGTAGGCGGCGGCCTGTTCACCGAATTGCTTTTGTACAACCTGACTGTGGGCGGTGCTGGTCATGGTCACATCCTGATAGCTGTGTTGTTTGGGCTGCCGCCTTCGCGAGCAGGTCGAATCGTCGCACCGTCGCTCCCACATTTGAAATGCATTCCCCCTGTGGGAGCGAGCCTGCTCGCGATGAGGGCGGTACTGCCTACATCTTTTTCAGATCGATCACGCGTCGCGGAACAACCACGGCTGGCTCGCGCGATGTTTGGCTTCGAACGCCGCAATCGCATCGCCGTCCTGCAAGGTCAGGCCGATGTCGTCCAGACCGTTGAGCAGGCAGTGCTTGCGGAATGCGTCGATCTCGAAGCGATAGACCTTGCCGCTCGGGCTGGTCACGGTCTGTTCGCGCAGATCGATCTGCAACTGATAGCCCGGCTCGGCCTCGACCTGCTTGAACAGCTCGTCGACTTCGGCGTCGCTCAGGATGATCGGCAACAAGCCGTTCTTGAAGCTGTTGTTGAAGAAGATGTCGGCATAGCTCGGCGCGATGATGCTGCGGAAACCGTATTCTTCCAGCGCCCATGGCGCGTGCTCACGGCTGGAACCGCAACCGAAGTTTTCGCGGGCCAGCAACACGCTGGCGCCTTGATAACGCTCGGCGTTGAGTACGAACTCCTTGTTCAGCGGGCGCTTGGAGTTGTCCTGATACGGCTGCCCCACATCGAGGTAACGCCACTCGTCAAACAGGTTCGGACCAAAACCGGTGCGTTTGATCGACTTCAAGAATTGCTTCGGAATGATCTGATCGGTATCGACGTTGGCACGATCCAGAGGCGCGACAAGACCAGTGTGCTGGGTAAAAGCTTTCATGCTGCGCTCCTTTAGATCAATTCACGAACGTCGATGAAACGACCGTTCACCGCCGCCGCAGCGGCCATGGCCGGGCTGACGAGGTGGGTACGGCCACCGGCGCCCTGACGGCCTTCGAAGTTACGGTTGGACGTCGAGGCGCAATGCTCACCGGACTCCAAACGATCCGGGTTCATCGCCAGACACATCGAGCAACCCGGCTCACGCCATTCGAAACCGGCTTCAAGGAAGATCTTGTCCAGACCTTCCGCCTCGGCCTGAGCCTTCACCAGACCCGAGCCTGGCACCACGATGGCCTGCTTGATGGTCGAGGCAACCTTGCGGCCCTTGGCGATCACAGCGGCAGCGCGCAAGTCTTCGATCCGCGAGTTGGTGCAGGAACCGATGAATACGCGGTCGAGCTGGATGTCGGTGATCGCCTGATTGGCGGTCAGCCCCATGTATTTCAAGGCGCGGACGATCGAGTCGCGTTTGACCAGATCCATTTCCTTGGCCGGGTCCGGCACATTCTGATCAACGGCCAGGACCATTTCCGGCGAAGTGCCCCAGCTGACTTGCGGCTTGATCTGCGCAGCGTCGAGTTCGACCACGGTGTCGAAATGCGCGTCGGCGTCGGATACCAGGTCTTTCCAGGATTCGACCGCCAGATCCCACTCGGCGCCTTTCGGTGCGAACGGACGCCCCTTGACGTAATCCACAGTCTTCTGGTCCGCCGCCACCAGGCCCACACGGGCGCCGGCTTCGATGGACATGTTGCAAATGGTCATGCGGCCTTCGATGGACAGGTCGCGAATCGCGCTGCCGGCAAATTCGATGGCGTGGCCGTTACCGCCGGCGGTGCCGATCTTGCCGATCACGGCCAGAACGATGTCCTTGGCGGTCACGCCGAACGGCAACCGGCCTTCGACGCGCACCAGCATGTTCTTCATTTTCTTGGCGACCAGGCACTGGGTGGCGAGCACGTGCTCGACCTCGGAAGTGCCGATACCGTGGGCCAATGCGCCGAAGGCGCCATGGGTCGAGGTGTGCGAGTCGCCGCAGACCACGGTCATGCCCGGCAAGGTCGCGCCCTGTTCCGGGCTGATGACGTGGACGATGCCCTGGCGCACGTCGTTCATCTTGAATTCGACGATGCCGTATTCATCGCAGTTGTCGTCGAGGGTCTGGACCTGCAAACGCGAAACCTGGTCGGCAATGGCGCTGATGCCGCCCTTGCGCTCCGGGGTGGTCGGTACGTTGTGGTCCGGGGTCGCGATGTTGGCATCGATGCGCCAAGGCTTGCGCCCGGCCAGACGCAGGCCTTCGAAGGCTTGCGGCGAGGTCACTTCGTGGATGATGTGACGATCGATATAGATCAGCGCCGAACCATCGTCGCGCTGCTTGACCAAATGCGAATCCCAGAGCTTGTCGTAGAGCGTTTTGCCGGCCATCAGACGTTTCCTCATCAGCTTGTTTCTATGCCCTGGGCTTATCAATAACCCTTTGGCTTGTGAGGCCGATCCTATGGGGTTAAATTGAATAACTCAAATTCATATTTTTTATGCTTTGGATAACCAACTGGAATACAACCATGGATCTGGCCAACCTCAATGCTTTTATCGCGATTGCCGAGTCCGGGAGCTTCTCCGGTGCCGGTGAACGCCTGCACCTGACGCAACCGGCGATCAGCAAACGCATCGCCGGACTGGAGCAGCAATTGAATGTGCGGCTGTTCGACCGACTGGGCCGTGAAGTGGGCCTGACCGAAGCCGGCCGGGCTTTGCTGCCACGGGCCTATCAGATTCTCAACGTGCTGGACGACACGCGCCGCGCCCTGACCAACCTGACCGGTGAAGTCACAGGGCGCCTGACCCTGGCCACCAGTCACCACATCGGCCTGCACCGTTTGCCCCCCTTATTAAGGGAGTACACCCGGCGCTACCCACAGGTTGCGCTGGATATTCAGTTCCTCGATTCGGAAGTGGCCTACGAGGAGATTCTCCATGGTCGCGCAGAACTGGCGGTCATCACCCTGGCGCCGGAGCCGCACACGCTGGTCAAGGCCACACCGGTCTGGGATGACCCGCTGGATTTTGTTGTCGCCCCGGAACACACATTGATCAGCAACGGCGCTGTCACATTGGCAGACATTGCCGGCCATCCGGCAGTTTTTCCCGGCGGCAACACCTTCACCCACCACATCGTTCAAAAGCTGTTCGAGGCTCAGGGCCTGACGCCGAACATCGCCATGAGCACCAACTATCTGGAAACCATCAAGATGATGGTGTCGATCGGCCTGGCCTGGAGCGTTTTGCCACGCACCATGCTCGACGATCAGGTGGCGCGCATACCTTTACCGGGCATACAACTCAGTCGCCAGCTAGGCTATATCCTGCACACCGAACGGACGCTGTCGAATGCTGCTCGGGCGTTTATGGCCCTGCTGGACGCGCAAATCGATCTGCCAGGGACTCTCGGCTGACTTGTGCTACTCCTATAGAGCTGCCGTTCCCTGTGCCTAATGCCCAAATCAGCTCAAGGCCCCTTAACAATGCCGAAATCTGTTGACCGTATTCCGCCGATGCCGCGTATTCAGGCCATTGACCCACGGCGTTCCGAACAGAGCTGGGAGAGCGCGCCGCAATTGCTCGCGGCGCTCAACGGCGCCCGCCTCGGCGCCTGGTATTGGGACATCGAGCGCGGGCAGATCAGTTGGTCGCGGGGCACTCAGGCCTTGTTCGGCTTCGATCCACGGCAACCACTGCCCGAAGATCTTGAATACCTCGACCTGCTGCCGCCGGAGGACCGGGCAAAAACCATTCGCGCCTTCCACGCGGTGATTGCCGGCGCGCCACTGGAACAGGCGATGCACCATCGCATCCGCTGGCCCGATGGCAGCCTGCACTGGCTGGAGATCAATGGCAGCCTGCTGCCGGACAAGCATGGCCGCCCCCGAATGATCGGGGTGATCCGTGAAATCACCCATCAGCGGCAACGGGAACAGGCCCTCAGCAGCTCGGAGAAACGTTTTGCGACACTGTTTCACCTGTGCCCGAACATGGTGCTGCTGACCCGCCAGGAAGACGGCCTGATCAGCGAGGCCAATCAGTATTTCGAAAGCCTCTTCGGCTGGCCGGTGCAGAGCGCCATCGGTCGCACCACACTGGAGCTGGGCCTGTGGGTGCATCCCGAGCAGCGGGCGGAGCTGGTCAAGAAGACCAAGGCCAAGGGTGAACTGATCAGCATGGAGGTGCAGTTTCGTGCCAGCAACGGCCAGGTCCACGACGGTATTCTCAGCGCACAGAAAGTCGAGCTTGAGGGCCAGCCTTACCTTTTGAGCACGTTTCTCGACACCACCGAACGCAAAGCCGCCGAACATGCGCTCAAGGACAGCCAGGAACGCCTCGATCTGGCGCTGGACTCGGCGCAACTCGGCACCTGGGACTGGCACATCCCCAGCGGTATGCTTTACGGCTCGGCGCGGGCCGCGCAATTGCACGGACTGGAACCGATTCCGTTTCACGAATCGTTCGATGAATTCTTTGAAGGCGTGCCCGGCGAAGAGCGCGACAGCATGCGCGACGCCTACCGCAGCCTGCGCGAGGGCCCGGCGGGCAACTATCAGCTGACGTATCGCGTGCAGTTGCCGGACGGCAGCTCGCGCTACCTGGAAAGCCGCGCCCGCCTCTATCGCGACGAAAACGGCGCGCCGCTGCGCATGGCGGGCACATTGCTCGACATCACCGATCAGGTCGAACGCGAACAACGCCTGGTGGCTTCCGAAGAGAAATTCGCCACCCTGTTTCAGGTCAGCCCCGACCCGATCTGCGTCACGCGCCAGGAAACCGGGGAATTCATCGAAATCAACTCCAGTTTCACCCAGACCTTCGGCTGGAGCGCCACTGACGTGATCGGCCACACCGCCGAAGAAATCGGTCTATGGGACGCCTCGGCGAAAAGCCTGCAACGCATCGAACGGGTGATCCGCGAACAGGGCCTGAGCAATGTCGCGATCATCGTGCAGCACAAGGACGGCCAATCGTTGACCTGCGTGATTTCCAGCCGCCAGATCAGCGTCGGCAACCAGCCGTGCATTGTCACCACGCTGCGCGACATCACCCAGCAACAGCGCTCGGAAGCGGCGCTGAAGGCCAGTGAAGAGAAGTTCGCCAAGGCGTTTCACTCCAGCCCCGACGCCATCACCATCACTGAACGCGACACCGGACGCTATCTGGAGGTCAACGACGGTTTCTGCCGCCTCACCGGCTATCGCGCTGACGAAGTGGTGGGCAAAACCGTGTATCAGGTGGGTATCTGGGCCGAGGAAAAACAGCGTTCGGCACTGCTTGCCGAGCTACAGATCAAGGGCCGCGTACACCATCAGGAAATGCTCGGGCGCAACAAGCGCGGCGAGATCCTGACGGTGGAAGTCTCGGTAGAGCCGATCACCCTCAACGAAACTGCGTGCCTGCTGCTCACCGCCCGGGACGTCAGCCTGCTGAAGAACGCCGAAGCACAGATCCGCCATCTGGCCTATCACGATCCGCTGACCAACCTGCCCAACCGCGCCCTGCTGATGGATCGCCTGAGCCAGCAGATCGCCCTGCTCAAGCGCCACAACCTGCGCGGCGCTTTGCTGTTTCTCGATCTGGATCACTTCAAGCACATCAACGACTCGCTCGGCCATCCGGTCGGCGACACGGTGCTGAAAATCATCACCGCGCGGCTTGAGGCCAGCGTGCGCATGGAAGACACCGTGGCGCGGCTCGGTGGCGATGAATTCGTAGTGTTGCTCAGCGGTCTGGAAGGCACGCGCAACGAAGTCAGCGCTCAGGTACGCGAGCTGGCCGACACCATTCGCGAGTTGCTGTCGGAGCCGATGTTCCTCGACGGCCAGCGCCTGCAAGTGACGCCGAGCATCGGCGTGGCGCTGATTCCCGATCACGGCTCGACCCCGACCGACCTGCTCAAACGCGCCGACATTGCGCTGTACCGTGCCAAGGATTCGGGGCGCAACACCACGCAGATGTACCACAACACCATGCAGAAAGCGGCCAGCGAACGGCTGCGCATGGAGACCGACCTGCGTCTGGCGCTGTCCCGGGGCGAATTCAGCATGCATTTCCAGCCACAAGTGGACGCCCGGGACAACCGCATCATCGGCGCCGAAGCGCTGGTGCGCTGGAATCACCCGGAACTCGGCGCGCAATCGCCCACCGAATTCATCAAGGTGCTGGAGGACAGCGGGCTGATTCTGGAGGTCGGCACCTGGATCCTCGATGAGGCGTGCGAAGCCTTCAAGCAATTGATCGCCGAAAAGCTGATCGATCCCCTGGCCTTCAGCCTGTGCGTGAACATCAGCCCCCGGCAGTTCCGCCAGAACGACTTCGTCGAGCGCATCGAGCGCAGCATGAGCAGCCATGGGCTGCCCTGCTCGCTGCTGAAACTGGAGATCACCGAAGGCATCGTCATCCAGAATCTGGAAGACACCATCAGCAAAATGCGTCGCCTGAAAAAACTCGGTGTGAGCTTTGCCATGGACGATTTCGGCACCGGCTATTCATCGTTGACCTATCTGAAGCGATTGCCGGTGGACACGCTGAAGATCGATCAGTCGTTTATCCGCGACGCCACCAGCGATCCCAACGACGCCGAAATCATCCGCGCCATCGTCGCCATGGCCCGCAGCCTGGAACTGGAAGTGATCGCCGAAGGCGTGGAAACACCCGAGCAGTTGGAGTTCCTTCAAGGGCTGGGCTGCCATTTGTATCAGGGCTATCTGCACAGTCGGCCGGTGGCGCTGGAAGTGTTGAAAACCTTGCTGGAGTGAGCAGACACCTGCAGTTGCATTGCGCCGGTGTTGAGGCCAGACCGGTAATTGCCAGGGTTGGCGACAACCTGTAGGGTCGCGTTTTTTTCGCGCTGTTTCGAGATCGATCATGCAGGATGCAACCCTCTCCCGCCCGGCCCTGCTGGGCATTGACCTTGGCACCACCAACAGTTTGATCGCCGTCTGGCAGAACGGTCAGGCCCGGTTGATCCCCAACGCACTCGGCGACGTGCTCACACCTTCGGTCGTCAGCCTCGATGAGGATGACACCATTCTCGTCGGCAAAGCCGCCCGCGCCCGACTGACCACACATCCGGAACGCACTGCCGCCGCGTTCAAGCGCTTCATGGGCAGTGAAAAGCGTCTGGAACTGGGAGGACGCTCATTCAGCCCGGAAGAACTCTCGGCGCTGGTGATCGGCTCACTCAAACAGGATGCCGAGGCCTTTCTCGGCCATCCGGTTTCTGAAGCGGTGATTTCCGTGCCGGCGTATTTCAGTGACGAGCAACGCAAACGCACGCTGTTCGCTGCCGAACTGGCGGGCCTGAAAGTTTCTCGGCTGATCAACGAACCGACCGCCGCCGCGATGGCGTACGGTCTGCACGAACAGAAATTCGAACGCACGCTGATCTTCGATCTGGGCGGCGGGACTTTCGATGTCACGGTGCTGGAATATGCGTTGCCACTGATTGAAGTGCATGCGTCCACCGGTGACAACTTTTTGGGTGGTGAAGACTTTACTGCTGCACTGCTGAATGCCTGTCTGAAAAACTGGCGACTGACCCCGTCGATGATTGATCCGCAAGGCATGGCCAGCCTGAGCGATGCCCTGGAACAACTCAAATGCAAACTCGGCGAAGGCCCTCAATCGTTGAGCTGGCGCCATGCCGACGAACTGTACGAATGGTCGCTGGACGAAGCCGCTGCCGTGAAGATCTGGGAACCGTTGCTGGCACGATTGCGCGCGCCGATCGAACAGGCCCTGCGCGATGCGCGCCTGAAACCACGGGATCTCGACAGTCTGGTGCTGGTCGGCGGGGCGACGCGGATGCCTGCGGTACAACAGTTGGTCGCCACACTGTTCGGACGCCTGCCCTACCGGCATCTTGATCCCGACACCCTCGTTGCACTGGGTGCGGCCACGCAAGCGGCCTGCAAGGCGCGCGATGGCGCGATCGAAGAGCTGATTCTGACCGATGTCTGCCCGTATACGCTGGGCATCGCAACCATGCGTGGCAAAGGCATCGACGGCGCCTTTTCGCCGATCATCGAACGCAACACCATCATTCCGACGTCACGGGTAGAGCGCTACCACACAACCCATCCCCGACAGGAGCTGCTGCGCATTGCCGTTTATCAGGGTGAGCGGCCATGGGTACGTGACAATATCCTCATTGACGCTTTCGATGTCACCTTGACGCCCACCGATAACATTCAGGAGCTGGACGTACGCTTCAGTTACGACATCAACGGTTTGCTCGAAGTCGATGTCACGCTGCTCGAGACCGGTGAACGCCACGGCCACAGCATCGACCGCAGTCCCACCGGGCTGAATGAACAAGCGCGCAGAGACAGCCATAACCGACTGTCGACGCTGAAGGTCCATCCACGCGACGCATTGCCCAACCGCACCCTGCTGGCCCGTCTGGAGCGGGCATGGATGCAGAGTCTGGGCACGCAGCGCGAACACATTGCCGAGTGGCTGCACAACTTCACCACGGTACTCGGCGGGCAGCAGCCGGCAGAGATCGCCAGCCACCGCTCAGAGCTCAACAAGGCGCTGGACCAACTGCGCCTCTAACCGTTGAGTCGCCGCAGAGCAGCCTGCAGACCACCGGACAGCATCTCACCACCGCCGCTGTCCGGCGGCACGCCATATCGGTTGGGCAACTTGTCACCGGGAAAGCCGAACAGCAGCAGCGGCAGGAACGGCAAAACCGGCGACAAGACCATGAATATCAGCAATGTGGGCAGGCCTCGTCCCATATCATGCAAACGGCGCAGAGTGGCGCCGAATAACAGCAGAACACCCATTAACAGGATCAGAATGCCAAAGAATGTGGTACCGCTGATCAATCCTGCCACCGGCGTAATCACCGCACACCCCAGGACCTGAGCGATGAAATCCTTGCGCCCCAGCCGCGACCCCAGGCGCCATATCGCCCCTGCCGGCACCGGCTGAATATCACTTTTGGCCAGCATCAAACGCTCCGACCAAGACAGTAAGGCACACAGCGCCAGGCGCAAGCCGATACTGTTCTTCACGTCATCCTTGCCCTGCTGCAATTGGCGCAGCACTCGCGTTTTCGGCACTCCGGCAGCGCCATAGCGAACCATGGCCTTGAGCGAATCGAGGGCCTCGTATGCCAACAGTTTGTCGACCCCAAAATCCGTCAACACCTTGCGCGGCGGCCACACCGGCTCGCCCTTGATCAAGCCGTCACGAAACCCTTCGAACCAGTCATCCTCGCAACTGACTGCCGCGATGGATTGCAGCAACACACGATGCTGCTCGGCGCTCAGGCTCGGGTCGTGATAGAGCACGCCCCAGAACATCAACAAACCCAACAGATCGTCGCCACACGCAGCGCGGTCGCTTTCGATGCAGGTGTAAAGCAGGGTATTGGCAGGCAATCGGGCGCTGTCGAGTGCCTGCTGCACGCTGAACAATTGCTGCACCAACAAGCCGTGTACCGGATCATTGCCTTGCAGCAAGCCCAGTAAACCGTCGCAATTGCCTTGTTCGCGTTGCAACCGCCGCAGCAGTGGCTGCAGTCGGCTCAAAGGATGAGCCGGATTGAACGGCAGACGCTCCAGACACTGCCCATCGATCATTTGCAGCCAGCGCTCCGGCTGCTCCAGCAACGCCAGCAAAAACACGGTTTGAGCGTGCCACTCCCAGGCAGCATCGCCCAACCCGACCGGCGGCAACCCTATCCCGCGACGGCTCAATTGAAGAAGCAGATCGAGTTCGGACAAGTCACAGTCGTCTTTGACGGCGCCCAATTTGAACGCTTCGGCGATGCGCTCCAGACCGGTGTCACTGTAGGGCCGCAAGCGACGCAGCCACAGGCGACAGACCTTGTGCAGCTCGCCTGTTGTCAGAGCCTGCGGCAATTGCTGCGATGTTGAATCCGCTTCGCTGAATGCGCTCATCGCCTGCGCAATCGGCGCATTCTCCAACCAGCGCAGATGTTGCCCGGCCTGAACTTTGAACCCGCTCAACACCAGGCATTCGAGCGCATCGACCGGGAGCGGCTGATCCAGAATCCGCTGCAGAAAGACCGCATCACCCCGATGCAACGCCCAGGCATGCCGGTACAGTTGCAGCAGCCGGCTGTCGGCGTTCTCGCCCAGCAGTTGGGCAAGCAACGGGAGCTCATCACCTTTCATGCGCCAATCGACAAAACTCTGCGCCAGACTATCAAGCTTCAACCGCCCGACGCCCAACCAACGGTTCAGCGTCTCGGGGCGTTGTGACGGACTGCCGTATACCTGGGCGTCATCCCCAAGATCCGCAGGCCAATCGGAGAAATCGCCCAGACAATCGAACGCCTGAATCAGCAAAGGCAGAAAAGTCGGTTGCCGTTTGGCACACAACTCCAGCAGACGGCTTTCGGCCATCGGATGGCGAAACTCGTTCCACAGCCTGATCCAGCACGGCAATGCCTGATCGTCCCGCCCCAGCAGACTGCTCTGACACGCCAACAGGTAAAGCCAGTCCACGTCATCCGGTGCTTCCAGCTGTTTTTCGACACAGCACTGCAAAAATATTGGTGCACCGATGCCCGCCTGGGTGAACTGCACCAGCAAACGTTTCATGAACGCAGCATCATCCGGCAACGGCAGACACGTGTGCTGACTGGCGAAGTCAGCGAATTCATGGAGGGGACGCTGGGTGAAAATAAAGTCGAGGCTGCGGGCGTACCAAAGTGTTTCGGTCTGCGCAGCCACTGACCAGGCGCTCATCAGATCGGTATCGAACGGGTCAGGCGTTTCGATTCGCTGCAAAAAGGCTTCCACCCGATGCGCGTCGTTGAACTCCAGATCCAGTAACTGTTGTTGCCAGGCCATGCGCTTGGCCAACAGATTCGCACAGCGGTAAGACAGCGGGCCGGCGTCGGCCATCCGGTGGTAGAGCCCCCAACCGAGTTCATCGAGCTGTTCCAGCGACAGCTCATCCAGCACCCGCACAAATGCCTGCCACGCCTCGAAGTTGAAACGTCGCGCGGGATCGTCAAGCAACTCGCAGAAATCCACGAACGCCTGCGGGACCTCGACAACCTCCTGCCCTGACTCTTCAGTTTCTTCCTCGGGCACTTCTTCCTCGTCTTCACGCGCCAGGCGCAAGGCGTTTTCGTAGGCCATGCGTAGCGCCTGAAACCCTTCAGGATCGGTTTCCGGATGATGCGACGGCAAACGTGCGCGGTAGGCATCGCGAATCAGGGTTTCGTCGGAAGCGGGCTCAATGCCCAAGCGAATCCAGCAACTCATGACCAGTCGAACTCCTTGAGCGATGCCGGACGGGGTAACGAATCAATTTCCATGTGCCAGGGCAGGTCGGCCAGAAAGTGCGGGATGTTCTGGGCGAGGCCGCGGGTGATCCGCAGGTTATGAACACTGTCCCCTTGCCGCTCCAGCTCGCAAGCCAACTCGTCGTCGCTTGTGTCCAGGCAACACCAGAACGTACGCCCCACAACAAAGCCATTGAAGTAAGACATCCAGCTACCGTAGTGAAATTGCGCCCTGACGGCCAAACGGCTGTGCAGCCAGTTGCTTTCGGCCAGATCAATCCACTGATTGCGCACTGCGCAACGCAGGAGAAACCCCATCCGCCCGTAGTCCCAGGACAAGATCCCTCCTGGACCGCAACCGCCGAAAGTTCGACTGGCAAACTCATGCAGAACACGCTCGCGGGGGCTCAGCTCTTCGAGCAGGCGCTGCCATTCACTCGGCAGACAACGTTGCCATGCCAAATAGGCGCCACTCAGGTGCTTTGCATGTCCGTCGTCCGTCATCCATTGGAGCATGTCGAACAATTGCCGCCGGTCATCGATTCCCCAGCTGCCTTTCAGATCGATGTAGCGGTCGTCGCAGAAGGCGGGGTCGTCATACCCGGCGCCGGTGTTGAGAGCAGCCATTGGCGCAGAGAGGGCGCACAGCCAGCGCTGTTGAATATCGTCCATGAAAAAAGGCTCCAGGCCGACCGATAAGGATGGGGTCGGCAAAACTGCGGCGGATTGTAGAGAAACCGCCGCTGGCGGCAAAGTCGAACAGCCATTTTCCTGCGCCCACAAAAAAGGCCCCGACGTATCGGGGCCTTCATTCAGCGGCTTATCGCCTGTTCAGACGATTTGTTTCTGCAAGTGAATCAGTGTTGCAGCGCCGGCTTCTCCGTCCCGTTGATCGGGATGCGCTTGGCTTTCGCTTCTTCCGGGATCACACGCAGCAGATCGATGCTCAGCAGGCCGTTGCTCAGGCCGGCGGCCTTGATCTCGATGTGATCGGCCAGGCGGAAGGACAGCTTGAATGCACGCTGGGCGATGCCCTGGTGCAGGAACGTGACGCCTTCGTTGGCATCACGCTTGCCGCCACTGATGGTCAGCACGCCTTTCTCGACTTGCAGCTCCAGGTCTTCTTCCTGGAAACCAGCCGCCGCCACGACGATGCGGTATTGGTCGTCACCGTGTTTTTCGACGTTGTAAGGCGGATAGGTGCTGCCTGGCTCGTTGCGCAGGGCGGTTTCAAACAGGTCGTTGAAACGGTCGAAACCAACCGAGGAACGGAACAGTGGAGCGAGGGAAAATGCAGTACTCATGGTTCAAATCTCCTGAAAACAATCAGCAAGTTTTTTTCTCCGCGACCCGAATTCGGCATCGCGTAACCCTTAAATAGGGACCTGCGTTTTGTTTTCAAGAGCGTATTTGAAGATTTTTTCAGGCCGCTTCGGCGACCGGCAAACCCAGTAAACGCGAGACTTGATCCGGCTCGGTCTCCCGGCGCAGCACGGTAAACAGCTCGGTGGCCTCGGGGTAATTACGGGTCAGCATGGCCAGCCACTGCTTCAAACGGCCCGGTGATTGACGAGCGGTCATTTGCGCTTTGGCTTGCAGCCAGAAGTCCTGGATCAGCGGCAGCAGCTCGGCCCAGGTCATCTCGACGACGTCCTCGCCGGCACGGGCGGCAGCAATCTGTTTGGCCAGATCCGGGCGCGACACCAGACCACGACCGAGCATTATGTCTTCGACACCGCTGATTTCCCGGCAGCGACGCCAGTCTTCAACGCTCCAGATGTCACCGTTGGCGAACACCGGCACCTTGACCACGTCCTGCACGCGCGGAATCCACTCCCAATGCGCTGGCGGCTTGTAACCGTCGACCTTGGTCCGGGCGTGAACCACGATGTGTTCGGCGCCGCCCTCGGCCAGCGCCGTGGCGCACACCAGCGAGCCGTCCGGGCTATCGAAACCCAGGCGCATCTTGGCGGTGACAGGAATGTGTGCAGGTACGGCGCGACGGACGTGTTCGACAATCTGGTTGAGCAGTTCCGGCTCCTTGAGCAGCACCGCGCCGCCACGGGACTTGTTGACGGTCTTGGCCGGGCAGCCGAAGTTCAGGTCGATCACTTCAGAACCGAGTTCACAGGCCAGCGCGGCGTTTTCCGCCAGGCACACCGGATCCGACCCCAGCAGTTGCACGCGCAGCGGTACGCCGGATGCGGTACGGGCACCGTTGAGCAGTTCAGGGCCGAACTTGTGGAAATAGGCCGGGGTCAGCAACTGGTCGTTGACGCGGATGAACTCGGTCACGCACCAGTCAATACCGCCGACACGGGTCAGGACATCGCGCAGGATGTCGTCGACCAACCCTTCCATCGGCGCCAGAGCAATTTGCATGGGAAACACACACTCAAGGAAAAACGTGCGGCAGTTTACTGGGTTTCGCGGGTTAAACCCATGTCCGCTGTCCGGATGGCCGGACCGTAACCTTCAATGAACTCGGCGGGCATGCGCTTGGGCTTGCCGGTGGACAGCTCGATGCAGACAAACGTGGTCTGGGCGCGCAGCAGCGTGGTGTTGTCGCTGGGGCGGATCAACTGGAAGTGACGGGTCATTTTCAGGCGCTGATCCCAATCGACGATCCAGGTCGCCAATTGCAGTTCGTCACCTTCGTAGGCGGCGGCCAGATAATCGATTTCGTGCCGTACCACCGCCATCGCCCGATCCAGGCGACGGTACTCGACCAGATCCAGGCCCAGCCGCTGCGAGTGGCGCCAGGCGCAACGTTCAAGCCAGGAGACGTACACCGCGTTGTTCGCGTGCCCCAGCCCGTCGATGTCCTCGGCGCCTACTTGCAGATCAATGGTAAACGGCGTTGCCCGATCCCAGCCCATGCCCTACTCCCGGTCAAATGATTCAACCGGGGCAGTGTAACGGATGACTACGCCGATTGCCGCGCCTGAAGGCTGCGCCCGGCGAGCAGTGATAACACGCCATCAATCACCCGAGGGTCGGCCAGTACACGCTGATGGCCGCCGGATTCCAGACGCAGCAGTCGGCTGTCGAACCAGGATTCGTGGATCAATCGGGATTCCTTGACCGAAACGAAGGTGTCGTCTTCGGCATGCACGATCAGCCCCGGCATATCCAATTGATAGTGGGCGACGTCGAGGGTCGCGGCGCGCATGCCGACGTCCTGTTCGACCTGGCGGATGAAAGCAGAACGCGCTCTGGGCGGCATGCCGACGTAGCGGGCAAATCCGCGCAACACGCCCAGAATTCGGGCCGGCGCGGCAATGCTGACCAGGGTTTCGGTGCGCAGCCCCAGTTGCACCGCGAGCATGGCGCTGGCGCCGCCCATGGAGTGACCGATGACAGCCTGCAACGGAGGCAATTCGGCGGCGGCTTCGAGCATCGCCCGGGCGAACAGCACCACGTTGGCTTCACGCCCCGGCGAGCGACCGTGGGCCGGGCCATCAAGCGCGACAACGGTGTAGCCCGCTTCGACCAGCGCCGTGATCAACGCGGCAAACTGGGTGGGCCGCCCTTCCCAGCCGTGCATCAGCAAGACGGTCGGGCCTTGCCCCCAGCGCAGGGCCGAAAGACCGAAGCGCAAGGTGATGCGTTCGGATTTGGCCAGCAGCGGCAATTCCCAGTCCCGCGGTTTATTCGCGCGGGGCGTCATGAACGCCAACCGCATTTTGCTCGCCACCAGTTTCGGTGCGAACCAGCCCAAGGTGCCATTAACGCCGCGAACCCACTTCAACGTGCTCATCGCTCTCTCCCCGGGCTTGTAGCCTTCAGGTCAACGCACCGCCGACTTGGCAGCGCGCAGCAATCGATCGGATAAATCCCCAGGGCCCAACGCCCTTGCGAGCGCCAGGCCACCTACCATCAGGGCCACGTCGGCCAATGCTTTGTCGGTGTCTTCAGGGCTTGAAGCCAACTGCGCGATCATCAGTTCCAAGTGTTCGTTCAGTGCTATGCGAAATGCCTCCGGTAGCCGCCCCAGCTCACCGATAGACGCCGGGATCGGGCAGGCCGAATCGCTGGAATCACGATGTTTGCGCGACAGGTAGAACGCCGCCACCAGAGCGCGGCGTTCTTCACCGGTCAGCTCGCTGTCCATGTCGGCAATCAGGTCGCGACGACGACCGAGCAATTGCTTGAACGCCTCAAGCATCATGGCGTCCTTGCTTTCGAAGTGCGCATAGAAGCCACCGACAGTCAGACCGGCCGCCCCCATCACTTCACCCACGCTCGGCTCGGCCGGGCCACGCTGGATCAGCGCGGCGCTGGCAGCCTTGAGAATGCGTTCGCGGGTTTGAGCTTTTTTGTCGTTCATCGTTGCCTCCGAATATTACGATTAGAATATTATTCTCATAATAATATTCTGCAAGTCGAAAATATGACCGCTGGTCTGATGCACAGTTTAAGGAAAAAGGAGATTTGGCCAAACGCCAGACAAACAAAAGGGCCATTCAATAATTGAATGACCCTTATAAATCCCGCAGAGCGGGTAATCGTGGCGTCCCCTAGGGGACTCGAACCCCTGTTACCGCCGTGAAAGGGCGGTGTCCTAGGCCACTAGACGAAGGGGACACAAACCTTCTATACAACTGATCAGTGCTGAGTGCTGATCGCTTCAAGGCCGGTGTGGCCAGACCTTGAAGTGTAAATTGGTGGAGCTAAGCGGGATCGAACCGCTGACCTCCTGCATGCCATGCAGGCGCTCTCCCAGCTGAGCTATAGCCCCGGATTTTTCGCCTCGCGGCGGAGCGACATTTTGCAACATCGCTTCTGTAAAACTGGCGTCCCCTAGGGGACTCGAACCCCTGTTACCGCCGTGAAAGGGCGGTGTCCTAGGCCACTAGACGAAGGGGACGCAAACCCTTCTATACAACTGATCAACGCTGAGTGTTGATCGCTTCGAAGCCGGTGTGACCAGGCTTCGAAGTGTAAATTGGTGGAGCTAGACGGGATCGAACCGTCGACCTCTTGCATGCCATGCAAGCGCTCTCCCAGCTGAGCTATAGCCCCTCATCGTTGATGTCATCGCTGAGGACGGGGCGAATCTTAAGGGCGTATCGAAAGGCTGTCAAACTTATTTTTGAAAAATTTCAAAATTTTTTGTCGGCATTACAATCACTTACCGCCCTCCCCCCTTAAATTCGGGGAAAACGCCGAAGGACGGGATCAAAAGATCCTGGCCTTCGGCGCGTCCTGCAGAGTCAAACGCAATCAGGCGATAGCGCCCAACAGCTTTTCCCACTCTTTGTTTTCTTTCTTCGACACGCCGCCCAGCAGGTCAATCGCCTGGCGCAGACGGAAACGGGTCAGGTCCGGCCCGAGGATTTCCATCGCATCGAGCACCGACACCGAACTCGCCTGCCCTGTGATCGCGGCAAACATCAGCGGCATCGCATCACGCAGCTTGAGCTCAAGGGATTCGACCACCGCCTGAATCGTTGCGGTGATGCTGTCCTTCTCCCACTGACGCAGGCTTTCCAGCTTCCACAGGATCAGTTGCATCAGTTGACGAACCTGATCGCCCGAAAGTTTTTTCGACTCGAACAGCTTGGCATCCGGATTCACGCCACCGGCAAAGAAGAACCCGGCCAGCGGTGCAACCTGGCTGAAGGTTTCGACGCGGCCCTGAACATGCGGCGCGATCTTCATCATGTATTCGGAGTTGAACGCCCACTTCTGCACACGAGCGGCAAACTCTTCCACCGGCAGATCACGCAGCCACTGGCCGTTGAGCCACGACAGTTTCTCGATATCGAAGATCGGCCCGCCCAGCGACACACGCTTGAGGTCGAAATTGTCGACCATTTCCTGCAGCGAGAACTTCTCGCGCTCGTCCGGCATCGACCAGCCCATGCGTCCCAGGTAGTTGAGCATCGCTTCAGGCATGAAGCCCATGCGCTCGTAGAACGTCACCGAGGTCGGGTTCTTGCGCTTGGACAGCTTGCTCTTGTCCGGGTTACGCAGCAGCGGCATGTAGCACAGCTCCGGTTGTTCCCAGCCGAAGTATTCGTAGAGCAGGATCAGTTTCGGCGCCGACGGCAGCCATTCTTCACCACGCAGGACGTGGGTGATGCCCATCAGGTGGTCGTCGACCACGTTGGCCAGGAAGTACGTCGGCAAGCCGTCGGTTTTCATCAGTACTTGCATGTCCATGCGATCCCACGGGATCTCGACGTCGCCGCGCAGCATGTCCGGCACCACGCAAACGCCTTCGGTCGGCACCTTCATGCGGATCACATGGGGTTCGCCGGCAGCCAGGCGGCGCGCGACCTCTTCCTTGGACAGCAACAGTGCCCGACCGTCGTAACGCGGGGTTTCGCCGCGAGCCATTTGCTCGGCACGCATCTGATCCAGCTCTTCGGCGGTGCAGAAGCACGGGAAGGCGTGGCCCATGTCGACCAGTTGCTGGCAGTACTTCTGGTAGATGTCACCGCGCTCGCTCTGACGGTACGGGCCGTGCGGGCCGCCGACGTCCGGACCTTCGCTCCAGTCGATACCCAGCCAGCGCAGGGCGTCGAAGATCTGCTGTTCGGACTCGCGGGTCGAACGCAACTGATCGGTGTCTTCGATCCGCAGGATGAACTCACCGCCGTGCTGCTTGGCAAAGCAGTAGTTGAACAGTGCGATGTAAGCGGTACCTACGTGAGGATCCCCGGTAGGCGATGGCGCGATGCGAGTGCGGACGGTGGTCATGGCATGTCTCGAAAAGAATGAAAAGCAAAGAACAATCAAGCGGCGAATGGTAACAGGCGACACCCGCCCCGCTCCAGCGGGCAGGGCATTTAAGCCAATTTTGCGTCTGTAACGCCCGTGGGCCGTGATGAATGGCCAAATATCAACAGACGGCATTTACCGCTCATCGGCTGTATGCCAGATTCGCCCGCTGATAACTTTTCTTACAATTCCTCGACTACAGTTTGCCCATGCCTGCCCAACTCAAGCGTCGCCTGTTCATTTTCCTGCTGCTCGTCCTGCTGATTGCCGGGAGCTTTTTCGCTCATTGGTTTTTCAAGGGACGCTTTTATGAAAGCACCGACAACGCCTATGTCCAGGGTGAAATCACCCGCGTATCGAGTCAGTTGAGCGCACGCATCGACGAAGTCCTGGTGCAGGACAACCAGCACGTGGAAAAAGGCCAGTTGCTGGTGCGTCTCGAAGGCGACGACTTCCGCCTCGCCGTCGATCGCGCCAACGCCGCCCTCGCCACCCGTGAAGCCGAGCGCCTGCAAGCCCAGAGCAAACTGACCCAACAGGCCAGCCTGATCGCCGCCAGCGAAGCGCAAGTGGCAACCACGCAAGCGACACTGGGCCGCTCGCAGATCGATCTGTCCCGCGCAGAAGCACTGCGCAAACCCGGTTTCGTTTCCGAGGAACGGGTCACCACCCTCTCCGCCGACGCCCACATCGCCCGCTCGCAAGTGGCCAAGGCCCAGGCCGATGCGCAGAGCCAGCGCCAGCAGGTCAGCGCACTGAGCGCCGAAATCAAACGCCTCGATGCGCAGATCGCCAATGCCCGCGCCGACCTCGCCCAGGCCGAGCTGAACCTGACCCGCAGCGAAATCCACGCACCGATCAGCGGCCTGGTCGGCCAGCGCGCCGCACGCAATGGGCAGATTGTTCAGGCCGGCGCGTATCTGCTGTCGATCGTTCCGGACGAAGACATCTGGGTGCAGGCCAACTTCAAGGAAACCCAGATCGGCCACATGCAACCGGGGCAGAAGGCCGAGCTGATCTTCGATGCCTACGGCGATACGCCGATCGAAGCACGGGTCGACAGTCTGTTCGCAGCTTCCGGTGCGCAGTTCAGCCTGTTGCCGCCGGACAACGCCACCGGCAACTTCACCAAGGTCGTGCAGCGGATTCCGGTCAAGCTGACCTTCAAGGCCGATAACCCGCTGCACGGCAAAATCCGTCCGGGCATGTCGGTCACCGCCACCGTGAATATCAAAGACGCCCCGGATAATGGCCGGTGATCAACTGATCCGCCCGGTCGGCGAACCGACCCGGCGGGACTGGATCGCGGTCATGAGCGTCATGCTCGGCGCGTTCATGGCGGTGCTCGATATCCAGATCACCAACTCGTCGCTCAAGGACATTCAGGGCGCACTGTCGGCGACGCTGGAAGAAGGCTCGTGGATTTCCACCTCCTATCTGGTGGCGGAAATCATCATGATCCCGCTGACCGCGTGGCTGGTACAGTTGCTTTCGGCGCGGCGGCTGGCGGTGTGGGTATCGCTGGGGTTTCTGATTTCGTCGTTGCTGTGCTCGATGGCCTGGAGCCTCGACAGCATGATTGTGTTCCGCGCCATGCAGGGCTTCACCGGTGGCGCGCTGATTCCGCTGGCCTTCACCCTGACCCTGATCAAACTCCCCGAACACCACCGCGCCAAAGGCATGGCGATGTTCGCCATGACCGCGACCTTCGCCCCGTCCATCGGCCCGACCCTCGGCGGCTGGCTCACGGAGAACTGGGGCTGGGAATACATCTTCTACATCAACATTCCGCCGGGGCTGATCATGATCGCCGGGCTGATGTACGGCCTGGAGAAGAAAGAAGCGCACTGGGAACTGCTCAAAAGCACCGATTACACCGGCATTCTCACGCTGGGCATCGGCCTCGGTTGTTTGCAGGTCTTCCTTGAAGAAGGCCATCGCAAGGACTGGCTGGAATCGAGCCTGATCGTAACGCTGGGCAGCATCGCCCTGCTGAGTCTGATCACCTTCGTGATCGTGCAGATTTCCAAGCCCAACCCGCTGATCAACCTCGGCATCCTGCGCAATCGCAACTTCGGGCTGTCGAGCATTTCCAGCCTGGGCATGGGCGTCGGGCTGTACGGTTCGATCTATCTGCTGCCGCTGTATCTGGCGCAGATCCAGAATTACAACGCCTTGCAGATCGGCGAAGTGATCATGTGGATGGGCGTGCCGCAGCTGTTTCTGATTCCGCTGGTACCGAAACTGATGAAATTCGTGTCGCCGAAATGGCTGTGCACCTTGGGGTTCGGTCTGTTTGGTCTGGCGAGCTTCTCATCCGGCGTGCTTAACCCGGACTTTGCCGGGCCACAGTTCAATCAGATCCAGATCATCCGCGCCCTCGGCCAGCCGCTGATCATGGTCACCATTTCATTGATCGCCACGGCCTATATCCTGCCGCAGGACGCGGGCTCGGCGTCGAGCCTGTTCAACATCCTGCGCAACCTCGGTGGCGCCATCGGCATCGCCCTGCTCGCCACCCTGCTGGATGCGCGCACCAAAACCTACTTCGATTACTTGCGCGAAGCCGTGGTGCCGACCAATCCCCAGGTGGCCGAACGCCTGGCGTCGATGACCGATCGCTTTGGCAGTGACACGGCGGCTTTGGGCAAGTTGAGCGAGATCGTTCATCAACAGGCGCTGATCATGGCCTACAACGATGCGTTTCATTTTGTCGGGATTGCGCTGGGGATCAGCATGCTGGCGATCTTGCTGACCAAGAAACTGCCCGCCGGCCTGAAGGCCGGCGAGGCTCATTGAGACCGAGCGGCCCCAATCGCGAGCAGGCTCGCTCCCACAGGGGATTTGTGAACGACACAGATCCAATGTGGGAGCGAGCCTGCTCGCGATGAGGCACTGTCGGACGATGAAGATCAGACGGCCAACAGGCGCTCACGCAGCTTGGCAATCTCGTCGCGCATCTGCGCCGCCGCTTCGAACTCCAGGTCGCGGGCCAACTGGTACATTTTCTCTTCCAGTTGACGGATGCGCTTGGTGATCTCGCTCGGCGAACGCAGTTCGGCTTCGTACTTAGCGTTCTCCTCGGCGGCCTTGGCCATGCCTTTGCGCTTCTTGCTGCGCGAACCGGGCACGGTGGCGCCTTCCATGATGTCGGCGACGTCCTTGAACACGCCCTTCGGTGTGATGCCGTTGGCCAGGTTGAAGGCGATCTGTTTGTCACGACGGCGTTCGGTTTCGCCGATGGCGCGCTCCATCGAACCGGTAATGCGATCCGCGTAGAGAATCGCCCGGCCATTGAGGTTACGTGCCGCACGGCCGATGGTCTGGATCAATGAGCGTTCGGAACGCAGAAAGCCTTCCTTGTCCGCATCGAGAATCGCCACCAGCGACACTTCCGGCATGTCCAGGCCTTCACGCAACAGGTTGATCCCCACCAGCACGTCAAAGGTGCCGAGGCGCAGGTCGCGGATGATTTCGACCCGCTCGACGGTGTCGATGTCCGAGTGCAGATAACGCACACGCACGCCGTGATCGGCCAGGTAATCGGTCAGGTCTTCGGCCATGCGCTTGGTCAGCGTGGTGACCAGCACCCGCTCCTCCACCGCCACACGCTTGGTGATTTCCGAAAGCAAATCGTCGACCTGGGTCAGTGCCGGGCGCACTTCGACTTGCGGGTCGACCAGCCCCGTCGGGCGCACAACCTGTTCGATCACCCGCCCGGCGTGCTCGGCTTCGTAGTTGCCGGGCGTGGCCGAGACGAAAATCGTCTGCGGGCTCACCCCTTCCCACTCGTCGAAACGCATCGGCCGGTTGTCCAGCGCCGATGGCAGACGGAAACCGTATTCCACCAGCGTCTCTTTACGCGAACGGTCGCCCTTATACATCGCGCCGACCTGCGGCACGCTGACGTGGGATTCGTCGATCACCAGCAAGGCGTCGGCCGGCAGGTAGTCGTAGAGCGTTGGCGGCGCAGCGCCGGCCGGACGGCCCGACAGGTAGCGCGAGTAGTTTTCGATGCCGTTGCAGTAGCCGAGTTCGAGGATCATCTCCAGGTCGAACCGGGTGCGCTGCTCCAGACGCTGGGCTTCCACCAGTTTGTTGTTGTTGCGCAGGTATTCCAGACGTTCCTGCAACTCGACCTTGATCCCCTCGATGGCGTCGAGCAGGGTTTCCCGGGGCGTCACGTAGTGGCTTTTGGGGTAGAAGGTGAAGCGCGGCAGCTTGCGGATGACCTCGCCGGTCAGCGGGTCGAACGCGGAAATGCTCTCCACCTCATCATCGAACAGCTCGATGCGGATCGCTTCGAGGTCGGATTCCGCCGGGTAGATGTCGATCACATCACCGCGCACACGGAAGGTCGCACGGGCGAAATCCATGTCGTTGCGGGTGTATTGCAGGTCGGCCAGGCGCCGAACCAGCGCGCGCTGATCGAGCTTGTCGCCGCGATCGACGTGCAACACCATTTTCAGATAGGTTTCCGGGCTGCCCAGACCGTAGATGCACGACACCGTGGTGACGATGATTGCGTCCTTGCGCTCCAGCAATGCCTTGGTCGCCGACAGACGCATCTGCTCGATGTGGTCGTTGATCGACGCATCCTTCTCGATGAAGGTGTCGGATGACGGCACATAGGCTTCGGGCTGGTAGTAGTCGTAGTAGGAAACGAAGTATTCGACGGCGTTATTCGGAAAGAACGACTTGAACTCGCCATACAACTGCGCGGCCAGGGTCTTGTTCGGTGCCAGCACCAGGGTCGGGCGCTGCACCTGGGCGATCACGTTGGCGATGCTGAAGGTCTTGCCCGACCCGGTCACACCGAGCAGGGTCTGGTGCGCCAGTCCGGCTTCGATGCCCTCGACCATCTGGCGAATGGCTTCAGGCTGATCGCCGGCTGGGTCGAATCGGGTGACGAGCTGGAATTCAGACATAAACACCTCTGGAATCGCGACGCTGGCGACCAATCGCCGCACCACGAGAAAGACCGCTAACGACCGATGTCGCGCAAGGAAAAACGAAGATTGTGCTGAATGTGGAGCCGATTGCCTCACCTTTCAAGGCAAACGTCCTACATCCGGTAAAGTCTCCGACAAGCCCATTCGACTAACGGTCGAGAAATAATCGGAAAAACTTACCTTAAAAGCCGAATCGCCTGTCGCCATTGATCGATGATGGCCTCTATACTAGCTCCCCGTTTGTGCACCGCTCTAGTGCATTCGGCTGGAGCGCCACACGTCCCTCCACTCTCCAATAGAGCTGCCGTAAAAATGAGCCTGTTCTCCGCTGTCGAAATGGCACCCCGCGATCCAATCCTGGGCCTCAACGAAGCATTCAACGCCGATACCCGGACCAACAAGGTCAACCTCGGGGTGGGTGTGTACTGCAACGAAGAGGGGCGAATTCCACTCCTGCGCGCCGTCATTGAAGCCGAAACCATTCGCGCCGCTCAGCACGCCTCGCGCGGCTACCTGCCGATCGACGGCATTGCGGCCTACGACCAGGCCGTGCAAAAGCTGCTGTTCGGCAATGATTCGCCGTTGCTGGCTGCTGGCCGCGTTGTCACCACTCAGGCCGTCGGCGGGACCGGCGCACTGAAAATCGGTGCCGACTTCCTCAAGCAACTGCTGCCCAATGCCGTTGTGGCGATCAGCGACCCAAGCTGGGAAAACCACCGCGCCCTGTTCGAAACCGCCGGTTTCCCGGTGCAGAACTACCGCTACTACGACGCCGCCACCCACGACGTGAACCGTGCCGGCCTGCTGGAGGACCTCAACGCCCTGCCGAACGGCTCGATCGTCGTGCTGCACGCCTGCTGCCACAACCCGACCGGCGTCGACCTGAGCCCGGCGGACTGGAACAACGTGCTGGAAGCGGTCAAGGCCAAAGGTCACGTGCCGTTCCTCGACATGGCCTATCAGGGTTTCGGTGACGGTATCGCCGAAGACGCCGCTGCCGTGCGTCTGTTCGCCGAGTCGGGCCTGACCTTCTTCGTGTCGAGCTCGTTCTCCAAGTCGTTCTCGCTGTACGGCGAGCGCGTCGGTGCTCTGTCGATCGTCAGCGAATCGAAAGAAGAAAGCGCCCGCGTACTGTCGCAGGTCAAACGCGTGATCCGCACCAACTACTCCAACCCGCCGACTCACGGTGCAAGCGTTGTTGCCGCTGTATTGAACAGCCCGGAACTGCGTGCCCAGTGGGAAGCCGAACTGGCAGAAATGCGCCTGCGCATTCGCGGCATGCGCGAGCAGATGGTTGCTCTGCTGGCGAAAAAAGCCCCGCAGCGCGACTTCAGCTTCGTCGGTCGTCAGCGTGGCATGTTCTCCTACTCCGGCCTGACCACCGAGCAGGTTCACCGCCTGCGCAACGAGTTCGGCATCTACGCCCTGGACACCGGCCGCATCTGCGTGGCCGCGCTGAACCAGAGCAACATCGAAGTCGTGACGGACGCTATCGTTCAGGTCATCTGATCTGACGCGGCACTGAAAACGGGAAGCTTTCGGGCTTCCCGTTTTTATTTGTCTGAAGAAAAGCCGCAACACCCTCTAGACTGCACACAGACGATATTTCAGAGAACCAACATGAAAAACGATGACCTGCGCGCCGACCGTGATGATCTGGATGACTTCATCCCCCGCGTCCCGGCCAAGCGCGGCAACAACCTGGTGCTGCAAGTCGCGGCCGGGGTGTTTCTCGGTGGGCTGGCGCTGTGGCTGGTACAACTGGGCGCAACGATGCTGTACGCCAAACTGATGCTCGGCACCTTCACGTTCGGCGGTTAAGCCAGTTCCGTTGCACGCTGAGTCGCCGCATCGTCATAAACGACGTAAAGCGATTCGGCGACCTGGCTCTTGATAGCCTTGGTGCTTTCCAGGCCGAGAACAAAACCTTCGGCCTTGCCGCCTGCGCGATTCAGCTCTTCAGCCGTAGCGGCCTGAACGATCGCGTCGAAAAGCTTTTCCGCGTGAAGGCCAACGCCTTTGGGCAGGCTGATTTGTGCGGTGCTCATGCGAACACCTCGACAGGACAATGGGTGAGGATGGGACTATTCATGGCGCATACCTTTTCGGCGAATGGCCGGCAGCGCATGTGACCACTTCCGGGCGGCCATGGTAGACCTCTGCTACGGTTCTGGTAACCGCCAATCGCCGATAAACCGCCGCCCGTCCTGACCTTTCCAACAAATTTACATCTCGCGCTTGACTAGTCTTTTTAAATCAGTAACATACGCACCAATTCCGCAATAGCTCAGTTGGTAGAGCAAGTGACTGTTAATCACTGGGTCCCTGGTTCGAGTCCAGGTTGTGGAGCCAAATACAGAGCCCCTGAATCGACAGATTCAGGGGCTTTTTTGTGGGCGCTGAAAAAGCGGCGCCATAGAAAAAGGGCCGATCAGTTTCCCGACTGATCGGCCCTTTTTCATTCAGCTACAACGGTCAGACGTGCTCGCTGCTCTTGGCATGTACCTTCGGCGCGCCGTGACCGTGATCCGCATCCGGATCGATCACCGGCACTTCATTGCCGTCGCAGTCATGCAGTTTGCCGTCGCTGAAGTAGTCGCCTTCACGCAACGCTGCCAGATCGCGATAACGCAGGGTCCGCTCTTCTGCCGCCGCGAACACCGACTGCTGATCCGAGTTACCCGCCGTAAAGTGGTTGAACGCCAGGTTCAGCAGGATCGCCATGATCGCCGAAGAGCTGATGCCCGAATGGAAAATGGTCGCGAACCAGCTCGGGAAGTGATCGTAGAAGTTCGGCGCGGCAATCGGGATCATGCCGAAACCGATCGAGGTGGCGACGATGATCAGGTTGACGTTGTTGCGGTAATCGACCTTGGACAGCGTGCGGATACCGCTCGCCGCCACGGTGCCGAACAGCACGATACCGGCGCCGCCGAGTACCGAGGTCGGCACGGCTGCGATGACCCGGCCCATGAATGGCAGCAGGCCGAGGATCACCAGGAAGATACCGCCGGTCGCCACCACATAGCGGCTCTTGATCCCGGTCACCGCCACCAAACCGACGTTCTGGGCAAAGGCGCTCTGGGTGAACGAGCCAAAGATCGGCGCAAACATGCTCGACAGCATGTCCGCCCGCAGGCCGTTGCCCAGACGTTTGGAGTCGACCTTGGTGCCGATGATTTCACCGACCGCCAGGATGTCCGCCGAGGTTTCCACCAGGGTCACCATGACCACGATGCACATCGACAGAATCGCAGCGAAGTGGAAGGTCGGCATGCCGAAATGGAACGGTGTCGGGAAGCCGAACATCGGCCCTTGAGTGACGCTGGAGAAGTCCGCCATGCCGAGGAACACCGCCAGCACCGTGCCGATCACCATGGCCAACAGGATCGACAGACGCGAGATGGTGGAGCTGCCGACCTTGCTCAGCAGCAACACCAGCACCAGCGTGACCGCCGCCAGACCAACGTTCTGCATGCTGCCGAAGTCAGGGGCATGGCTATTGCCGCCCATGGCCCAGCGTGCGGCCACCGGCATCAGCGTCAGGCCGATGGTGGTGATCACGATGCCGGTGACCAGCGGCGGGAAGAACTTGGTGATTCGCGAGAACACCGGCGTGATCAGCAAACCGATCAACGACGCGGCAATCACCGCGCCGAGCACCGACTGGAAGCCGCCCTCCCCGCCACTGCTGACAATCGCCACCATGGTGGCAACGCCAGAGAACGACACGCCCTGCACCAGCGGCAACTGACAGCCGAAAAACGGTAGACCCAGGGTTTGCAGCAACGTGGCCAGCCCCCCCGCAAACAATGAAGCAGCAATCAACAGACCAATGTCCGCCGGCGACAACCCGGCAGCCTGACCGATGATCAGTGGCACCGCGACGATACCGCCATACATAGTCAGAACGTGTTGCAGGCCGTAAGCCATATTCGCGCCGACCCCGAGATTCTCGTCCTCGGGCCGTTGGTGTGAAACATGGGGCGTTTTCATGATGGGGGGAGTTCCCTGGTTTTTGTTATGCACACACTGTATTCAAGAGTCGGGACAAATGTCCATATACTTGTATACAACTTGTCAGTCACATAATGGTTAGCCAGCCACTCAACCTTCTATCCCGCTGCTTTCATCCCCCACAAATCCGGCAACACATCCCCAATCGAGTCCACGTTTTATCCGCCTAGGCTGAAGTGTTCATGGCGACCGACGGCGCGGTCGCACCCTTTTTTATACATATAAAGTATGCATAATGAAGTCATTCAAGATTCAGTTCGACAAAAGCAAGAATGCTGCCAACAAACTCAAGCACAGAGGGATCAGCCTCGCCGAGGCCGAACCGGTCTTCTACGACGACCGAGCACTGACCATTGAAGACAACGACCATGACGAGCAACGCTGGATCACACTCGGCAACGACGGCAAAGGACGTTTGTTGGTTGTTGCGTACAGTTACCGCGAACCGAATTTCGTTCGAATCATTTCCGCACGTGTCGCTACACCGAGTGAACGTCGCGAATATTTTCTGGAGGCTGACCGATGAAAGACGAGTACGACTTCTCTCAGGGCAAACGCGGCGCATTGGCGCCCACCAAGGGCAAGACCCGCATCACCATCATGCTCGATGACGCGGTCATCGAAGCCGCGCGCGAGGTCGCTGAAAGCGAGGGCTATGGCTATCAGACGGTAATCAACAACACCCTTCGCCATGCACTGCTCGACAGCCGGGGTGCAGCCGATGAAGTCGAGCATGCCGGCGGGCAATTCAAGAAAGGCATCACCGCCACCGACCTCAAGAGCCTTGAGAAAAAACTGTCAGCGGCCGTGAATGAAATCCGGCGGGTACTGGAGCCGGAAGCAAAACCATAGGTTTCAGGTTGGCTGAATCAAGCGCGCCAGCGCCTCCCGCGCACCAGGCTGGTGCGGCAAGCGCAGGCCGAATTCCCGTTCCAGCAATTCGATCAGCTCATCGACATCCGTCACCTCACGCCGCTCGCTCTCCATACCGATGCGATGGATGGCAAAACTGCCGTTGTTCAACGTGCGCCGCCAGCCGTCGCCGGTACGCGCGACCATCAGACGCTGGGCAAATGGCGAGTCCGGATGAGTCGAGACGTACCAGTTGCCGAGGGTGTAATCGATGTCTTCCTGGCGTTGCAGGTCGAACAGGTACATCGGCCGCCATTCGCCGGCGACCCTGGCCCGCAACATGTAGCCATCGGCCTGCACTTCGATGCGATACGGCTCGTGGGGTGTGGACTGCTCGGCTTCGGTATCCAGAATCAGCGGCGCGGTCGGGACCATGCCGCCAAAACCCACGTCGGTGATGTAACGCACGCCGTCGAGGGTCACCAGACTCAAACGGTGAGTCCGTGCCGTCCAGCTGCCTTCGGGCTGATTCATGACCACACGGCCACTGATGCCCCGCGCCTCGAACCCCAGTTCCAGCAACAAGGCCAGAAACAGATTGTTGAGTTCGTAGCAGTAACCGCCACGGGCATCGTTCAAGACCTTGCGCTGGATCGACACCAGATCGATCAGCACGGGCTCGCCCGAGAGGGTCGACAGATTCTCGAAAGGAAAGGCGCCGGTATGACGCAACTGCAACAGCCGCAGGGTTTCAAGGGTCGGTGCCGGGGGCGTGTCGAACCCCAGCCGTTGCAGATACTGTTTCAGATTCGCCAGGCGTGGCTCGCTCATTGCTCAGTCCTTATGCATGAAGACGCGGATCGCTGCGCCGATGGTCGCCATGTATACGGGATCCGGGCATCGAATCGACAATTGAATTAACCAATCACCGGCTAGCGTCTTTTACGCGAATCGATACGAATCCATGTCGGCGCGTGGTCGCTGGCATGCGGTTCGTTACGTACCCAGGCATCCACACCGGCCTCGTGCAGATAAGGGCTCAACGCCGGATTGAGCAGCAAATGGTCGATCCGCAGCCCGGAATTCTTCTGCCAGTGCTGACGGAAATAATCCCAGAACGTGTACAGCCGATCTTCGGGATACAGGTACCGCAACGAATCCGTCCAGCCCTGATCCAGCAGGCGCTGATAGCACTCGCGGCTCTCCGGTTGCAACAACGCATCCTTGAGCCACGAACGGGTGTTGTAGATATCCAGATCAGTGGGCACTACGTTGTAATCGCCGGCCAGCACCACCGGGTGATCGCTGCTTTGCAAAGCCTGGGCGTAAGTGATCAGACGCTCGAACCAGGCCAGTTTGTAGTCGAACTTCGGCCCCGGTTGCGGATTGCCGTTGGGCAGGTACAGACAACCCACCAACACCCCGTGCACCGCCGCTTCGAGGTACCGGCTGTGTTTATCGTCAGGATCACCCGGCAGACCGCGACGACTCTCCAGCGGTTGCGCATCGCGGGCAAGAATCGCCACGCCGTTCCATGAGGCCTGGCCATGCCAGATGGCGCCATAACCAGCGGCCTCCAGATCCGTGGCTGGAAACGCGCCGTCCACCATTTTGAGCTCCTGCAAACAGACGATGTCCGGCTGCTCGCGCCTGAGCCACTCCAGAAGATTCGGCAGACGGGCACGCAGGCCGTTGACGTTGAACGTGGCAATCCGCATTTTTTTCATCGTCCGTGTTCCTGCCATTGACCGATAAAAACTGTGACATCAGGCCCCCGCGACGCGCAGGTGCGCCAGAACCTCGAACAGAAACTCGCCGGATACGAACGCCGCTGAACCGTCTCAGGCGCGATGGCGCAGCCACTGCAGGAAGCCTCTTTTCGGTGCGGCTACCGGCGTTTCCTGAGTCAGCGCCTGCGCCTTGAGCAGGCGGAAATCAAGCAGCGCCTTCATTGCATCGTTGATGTCGTGACGGGCATCCAGGCAAGGCTTGAGATACGACTTCTCGATGCGATACAGGGCGCAGAACGTCTTGGCGGAAAAGTCGGCCGGCAACGAAGTATCGGAAAGAATCCCGGCCTCGCCGATCACTTCCCCCGGCCCCATGCGCCCTGATTCGAACGGAACGCCATGCCGGTTCAAAGTCACCGAGACCACACCGGACTCGATGATGAACAGATGGTCACTGACCTCGCCGCCCTCCAGTATGATCTCGCCGGCACGGAAAGTTTGCAGGGTCATGTTCTGGCTGAAGGTCTCTTTTTCTTCCTGACGCAGGGTCGAGAAGATCGGCGAGCTGTCGAGCAGCGCCCGTGGCCGCGAGAGATGGGCCGGGGCGGCAGGTTCATCACTCGACAACAGATTGACCCCGGACGCCTGCAAGTGTCGGTAAGCCAGATCGAACAACTGATTGCGCACCGCACGCTTCTCGCTCATCGAAGCCACGAAGCCGCTGATTTCGTACTCCGCGCCGGCACTGCTCGAACTCTTCAACGCTACGCTTGGCGCCGGGTTGTCCAGCAACGGGCGACAGCCCTGCATCGCCCGCTCCAGTGCATCGATCACCGAATTCGGCCGAGCATGGGGGCTGACCTGCACGCTGACCGCAACACCGAACATGTTGCTCGGACGGCTGAAGTTGATGATCTTGGCCTTGGCCGCCAACGAGTTGGGAATCACCGCCATGCTTCCCTGGGAGGTTTGCAGGCGTGTGGCGCGCCAGTCGATGTCAGTCACCCGCCCTTCCGTGCCGTCGATGGAGATCCAGTCATCGAGTTGGTAGGGCTTGGTGGTGTTCAGGACGATGCCGGAAAACACGTCACTCAATGTGCTCTGCAACGCCAGACCGACGATGATCGCCAAGGCCCCGGACGTGGCCAGCACGCCTTTGACCGGCAGATCCAGCACATAGGCCAGCGCGGCAATGATGGCGATCAGGAAAATCACCGCACCGAGCAGATCCTGCAACAGCCGTCCGGTGTGGCCGACCCGCTGCATCATCACCGCCCCGATCAACACCGTCAGGGTCCGTGCACCAAACAGCCACCAGCCGATCTGCAACCCGGTCGCCGCCAGATGCAACGGCACGTTGTCGGCCCACGGCGCCGGCTCCATCGGATTGAGGCCTTCGTTGAACAGCAGCACGCTGAACAGACTGAAAATCAGCACCCGCACCAGCAGTTTCCACGCGCTGCCGTGGGAACTGATCAGACGCCACAGACCAAGGTCGAGCAGGATCAGGATCAAGGCGCAAAACAACGGATGATCGGTGAGCAGAGACAGCATCTAACAACTCCGACAGGGGCCAGTCGCGAGAAGATCGCACAGATTGGGCTTAGTGTAGGAGCAATTGATTTGGCGCGATGAGTGCTATTTGGCAGACACTGAAAAAACCGTGGGAGCAGAGCGTCTCCCACGGCAACAAGTGAAACCCGGATCAGGCCGGCATGCGACCGAAACGACCCGACTGAAAGTCGACAAAGGCCTGGTGAATTTCCTGCTCGGTGTTCATCACGAACGGACCATGACCGACAATCGGTTCATCGATCGGCTCGCCACTGAGCAGCAACACCACAGCATCCTCGCTGGCTGCCAGAGTCAATTGGTCGCCATCACGCTCGAACAACGCCAACTGTCCTGCTCCCGCCGACTCCTGATCATTGATCCGGACCGAACCACGCAGGACCACCAGCGCGGTGTTCCGGCCCTCGTGCAGATCCAGCGTCAGCAACTTGCCGGCATTGAGGCGCAGGTCCCAGACGTCGATGGGCGTAAAGGTCCGGGAAGGCCCCTTGTGACCGTCGAACTCACCCGCGATCAGGCGCAGGTTGCCGGCACCGTCCCGGAGCGCAACGTTCGGGATGTCGCTATCAAGAATCGTCTGGTAACCCGGTTCAGCCATCTTGTCTTTGGCCGGCAGGTTGACCCAAAGCTGTACCATTTCCAGATTGCCACCCGTTCTGGCGAAATCTGAGGAATGAAACTCCTCGTGCAGGATCCCTGAAGCAGCGGTCATCCACTGCACGTCGCCCGGGCCGATCTTGCCGCCGCTGCCCGTGGAGTCGCGGTGCTCCACTTCACCGTCGTAGACGATGGTCACGGTCTCAAACCCGCGGTGCGGATGCTGACCGACCCCACGTCGTTCGGTGGTCGGGGTGAACTGCGCAGGCCCTGCGTGATCGAGCAGCAGGAACGGGCTGATGTGCTTGCCCAGGTTGTCGTAGGAAAACAGGGTACGCACCGGAAACCCATCGCCGACCCAATGGCCGCGAGGGCTGGTGTAGATACCGATGAGGTTTTTCATGGTGGTCTCCGCAATCAGGTTGTTCATGGACTGATCATAAATTCGCCATGTATTTAGCACTAGTCAGCCAAAACCGTTCTCATCGTTCTACGGGTAGGACAATGGCCTGTCACTGTGATTCGTGACTTTCAGTCAACAGTACTTTGCCCCGACAGCGGTTTTTCTCAAGGAAGCAGCAGCGGATACTCCCGCCCATTCCCACTGCAACCCTGGAGTCCTGCATGTCTGTTCCCGCTTTCGGTCTTGGTACGTTTCGCCTGCAAGGTCAGGTGGTCATCGATTCGGTGAGCACCGCCCTTGAGCTCGGCTACCGGGTCATCGACACCGCGCAAATCTATGAGAACGAAGCCGAGGTCGGCCAGGCCATTGCCGCCAGCGGTATTGCCCGCGACGAACTCTTCATCACCAGCAAGATCTGGATCGCCAACTTCGCCAAAGACCGTCTGATCGAAAGCCTCAAGGAGAGCCTGCAAAAGCTGCAGACCGACTATCTCGACCTGACGCTGATCCACTGGCCGTCGCCGGAAGATCAGGTGCCGGTGGAGGAGTTCATGGGCGCCCTGCTGCAAGCCAAGCGTCTGGGCCTGACCCGGCAGATCGGTGTGTCCAACTTCACCATCGACTTGATGAAACAAGCCATCGCAGCGGTTGGCGCAGACAACATCGCCACCAACCAGATCGAGCTGCACCCGTACCTTCAGAACCGCAAAGTCGTGGAGTTCGCACAGAGTCAGGGCATTCAGATCACCTCGTACATGACCCTGGCCTATGGCGAAGTGCTTAAGGATCCGCTGATCGTACAGATCGCCGAGCGTCTGCAAGCCACCCCGGCGCAGGTCACCCTGGCGTGGGCGATGCAATCGGGTTACGCGGTGATTCCGTCATCGACCAAACGCGCCAACCTGCAAGGCAACCTCGGCGCCACCGCGTTGACCCTGAGCGAGGCCGACATGACGCTGATCGCCACCCTGGATCGCGGTCATCGCCTGACCAGCCCCAAAGGCATCGCGCCGCAGTGGGACTGACCGCTCAGGCCTGAAGTTGCTGCGCGAGGTCGTGCATGGCCACGCGCAGCGATTCGATTGCAACTTCCAGTGCAGCCTCGGGCTCACCGTCCCGACAGGCCTGTTCCAGTACCCGGCACGCCGAGACCACACGCTCGGCACCGATCATGTGCGCGCCACCCGTGACGTGATGAGCCAGATCCTTCAGACCCGCACGATCGCCTTCCCGACCGGCCTCATCCAGGCGTTCCAGGTCGGTGCGCAAACTGCTCAATACTTCCTCACGCAATTGCCCGATGAGCGGGTTATCTGCACCCGCCAGCAGCAACAGCGAAGTCAGATCGAAACCGGGCGATAGCTGATCCTCCGCTCCTGCGGCCTGTATTTCGCCGGAATCTGCGGCCATCAGCGCCCGGCTCAGTTCCCGCAGCAAAACAGGTTTGAACAGACAATCATCCATTCCGCAAGCCAGACATCGCTGTTTCTCTTCCATCTGCGCATTGGCGGTAAACCCCAGAATCAGACAAGGCGCCCTGCCCGTCGCCGCCTCTTCTTCGCGAATCGTTCGCGCCAGTTCATAACCGTTGAGTCCGGGCATGTTGATGTCGGTGATCAGTGCATCGAACGTTTGGCCGCGCCACAGATCCAGCCCCTGCTCACCACTCCCGATGTCGACAAAGCGATGCCCGAGTTCGCTCAACTGCCGACACAACAGCAAACGATTAACCGGGTGATCGTCCACCACCAGCACGTCCAGCGGCTTTACTGCCGTGACCGACGGCGTCGTGGCGTCCTTCTGAACCAGCGACTCGAGCACGGTCAGCTCCAGGCGCAGCATGACTTGTGTGCCACGTCCGAGTTCGCTGGTCATCCACAGATCGCCGCCCATCATCCGGCACAGGCTGCGGCTGATGACCAGCCCCAGGCCGGAGCCGCTGCGGGCCGTCGCCGGATGGCTGCCAACTTGCACAAACGGGCTGAACAAGCGTTGCTGATCTTCGGCGCTGATGCCCCGGCCGCTGTCTTCGATGACCACTCCCACGTCCACCCGCCCGTCCTGTTCGGTAAAAACCTGGCAGCGCAGACTGACCTTGCCTTGATCGGTAAACTTGATCGCGTTACTCAGCAGGTTCCACAACATCTGCTTGAAACGCAGGGCATCGAGCATCACCTCGACATTGCTGCGTTCATCCAGGTTTACGTGCCATGACAACTGCTTCTCCCGTGCCAGCCCTTCGAAAACCTGGCACACCGACAACACCACGTCACGCAGATTGACGCGTTCGGGAGTCAGCGACAGATGACCGGATTCGATACGTGCGATGTCGAGAATATCGCCGATCAATGCCAGCAGTTGCTGCCCCGCAGAGGAAGCCACCTGAATCGCCGGACGATCGATCACACCTTCATCGGCATGTTTAAGCGCCAGTTCCAGCATGCCCAGCAAGGCATTCATCGGTGTACGGATTTCGTGACTCATGACTGCCAGAAATGTGCTCTTGGCCCGATTGGCGTCGTCCGCCGCGTCCTTGGCTTCCTGCAGTTGAAGCAGCCATTGCTGGCGCTGGCGAATCTGCCGGCGCTGGAAAGCGATCCAGCCCAACGCCAACAGCAATAATCCCGAAGCACCGGCGAATCCAAGCAGGATTTCCCGTCGATGGCGCTGCCAGTAACTGTCATCGGCAACGGCATCACGCCCCCAGCGCTCGACCAGAGCGTCGATTTCCTTCGGCGCAATGCTCAACAGCGCCTTGTTCAGAATCGAGTGCAATGCCACCGCATCCGGCGCGGTGGCCAGCGCGATCCGGGCAGGCTGATCCCCCACCGTGCCGACAATCCGGGCTCGACCCCGGTACTGACGGGAAATCAGATAGCGAGCCACCATCAATGAGCTCAGCGTGGCGTCGGCTCGCCCGCTGACAATCGCTTCCATTCCGGCAGCCGGACTTTGTACTTCGACCATTCCGAGCTGCGGTACTCTTTCCCGCAGATAATCGCGCAACGGGTGACCGCGATAGATCGCCAGACGCTTGCCGGCCATGTCGTCCAGCGTTCTCACGTCTTGCGCCGACACGCCGCCGACCAATACGAACGGATTGTTCAGGTAAGCCCGGGAGAAACGCATTTCGAGTTCACGCTCGCTGCTCGGTGTCACCACAGGCAGCAGATCGAGTTTCCCGCTCTTCAATTGTTCGATCTGTCGATCCAGTGACTGCCCCCGTACGATCTCGAACTTCAGACCGCTGCGCAGACTGATCAGACTCAACAACTGCGCCGTAAGCCCCTGAAATTTTCCTTCGCCATCAAAGAACGTCAGTGGGGCGAAATCCTCGATCGCACCGACCCGCACGCTCGGATGCCGGTCGAGCCACGCCTGTTCACTGCTGCTGAGACTTACCCGCGCTTGTCCCGTCATGTCCGCACGCCCGGCACTCCAGCGCAGCTCCATGGCCAGGCGCTGCTCCATGGGAATCGCCAACAAGGCCTTGTCGACCAGACGTTTCAAGCGTGGACTGCTGCGAGTCAGGGCAAAAGCGAAAGGGTTGGCGTCGAGGCCCGAAGGGCCGGCCAGTTGCAGGTCGTTGTGGAAGTTGATGTTGATCAGATAGCTGGCGCTGATGAAATCCCCGAGGTACAGGTCATCCCGCCCGAATGCCACGGCGCCGAGGGCATCGAGAATCGAGCGATAACGCTGCAAGGTGGCTTGCGGGTAAACCTTTTCGATGGTCGAAGCCGGCAGGTAGTCTTCCACCATGGCAATGCGCTTGCCTGCCAGATCATCGGGCAACGGCTCGTCCAGCCGGGTCACCCACATCGGCTGATCTTCGGCGTAGGCACGTGACAGCATCAGGTCGGGATCGGCAATCTCATAGTTGTTCGAGGTCCCCAGCAAGTCCAGTTCCCCGGACTTGAGCGCGGCCATGGCGGCTTCGCGATCGGGGTAGCACCAGACCTCGATCCGGACATTCAGCACCTGTGCGATCGCGTCGGCGTATTCGGCCGTGAGGCCTTCCAGTTCGTGTCTGTTGCGGGTCAGTTCAAAGGGAGGATAGTCCGGCCCGGAGGCGCCGATGCGCAAAACCGGGTGTGCCCGGAGCCACTGCCGATCCTGCTCGTCGAGACGTAACTGCACACCCTCCAGCCGGGTGCGGGAGATGATTTCCAGTTTTTGCGCAGTCCCGGCTGCCTGCACTGCGTTTGCCAAAATGAAGATCAACAGAAGAATGAATCGCAGCGGCCTCATCATGGGGCAGCCTCTCACAGCAGATGGTTGCGTCTGGCAAACTCTCGCAACAACACCAGTGAGCCGATCCCGAGCTTCAGCATCAGGCGAGTCTTGTAAGTACTGATGGTTTTGTAGCTCAGGTTCATCTCCAGGGCGATGTCCTTGTTGGGCTTGCCAAGCGCCAATTGCACGAGAATGTGTAATTCGCGATTGGATAATCGTTCGATCTGCTCTCGCTCGTCACTGTGCACACCGCAATGACCTGCGCTGACCTGAGGCAATTCCTGAAAATAGCTGTAACCCGAACGGACAGCCTTGATCGCACTCTGCAACTGTTGCAACTCGGCAGACTTGGCCACAAAAGCCATCGCACCTGCACGTCGGCAACGCGCCAGGTAGCTGTCGGGGTCGGCCGATGAAAAAATCACGATTTTGCAGACCAGCCCGAGCGCATTGATCCTCTCCAGCACTTCAAGACCGCCCATGCCCTTGAGCTTCAAATCGAGCACGATCAGTTTCGGCGCGTGTGCACGGATCATCGGCACCACTTCGACGCCACTCGAAGCGACATGAATCGATTTATAGCCCAGTGATTCCAGAACCATTCTGACGGCGCCGACGACCACCGGATGGTCGTCGACGATCAATGCTGAATCCATGACCACTCCCGGGCGAATACATGACGATGACGCCACCGATCTTGCATGAACGGGACTACTGGTAGCTGCGCTACGACTGTTACACGGAACGCATGGCGAAACACCTGTCAGACCTGACAGTTGCGCCATCGACCGAATTGTGATCAAGCGTGCAATTGCGTGAGGGATTTTGCCGGGCACCTGCACGATGAATGCTCACGTGAAGCATCGACGGATGCCATCAATTGTGAGATGGCACTCATTGAGGGCAGCGCGCCGTTGCAGGTGGTGATCTTTGGTCGAAAGTATCCGGGAACCTCCGACGCGTTCACCGCTTCGCCATAGACCAGTGCATGCCGGACCTGCGCCAGATCAAACAGGAATCCGTGCAGATCCGGCATTCCACCTGCCAGTTGAGAGTCAGTCACCAATACATCGAACGGCTCGCAGCCGTAATCGATCAGTGACATCAGTTCGGAGAAGTTCTGCACCGGTGCAATGCGGTAGTAATCGAGGGCATTGAACATCCGCTCGATCTTCATCCGGTGAAAATGCCGGGTGTCGGCGATCAAAATACGCAAGGTTTTGTCGGCCATCGTGGAAGTCTCGTCAGTCGCTTCAAGTGGCGGCAAGACTACCCAAGCATCGAGGCATGCTCTGTAGGACTATTCCGAAAATAACCGTCACTCATCCGGCTGACGGTCACCCCTGCCATTGCCCGACGACGGGCGTTCGCTTGGTTATTCCGTGGTACTCGGACTCCAGAACGCCTGCACCACCAGGTTCGAAGTTGAAATCCGCTTCACCAGCGCGTCCAGTTCTTCGCCGTCCACCGAGGTGGTCGCCAGAGTCGCTTCGATCTCGATTTCATCGGCACCGAAGGCATGTACATCGACATCGCTGGCCGGGTAGTTGCTGCGCTCGAGCTCGGCTTCAAGCAAGGCGAACACGGCCGTCTGCTGTGAGCGCCGGGCTATCACGTAGACGATGTTGGTGACTTCCGCCGAGACTACATCCAGCGGCTGACGGTTGATGTTGTTGACGATCGGCCGCAGCAAGGTATTCGCGGCGAGCACGAACAAGGTGCCGAGCACGGCTTCGGCCAGCAGGTCGGCGCCGGCACAGGCGCCTACCGCTGCCGATGTCCAGAGTGTGGCGGCGGTGTTGAGGCCGCGTACGTTGCCTTCTTCGCGCATGATCACACCGGCGCCAAGGAAACCGATGCCGGACACCACGTAGGCGACCACCCGGACCGCACCTTCCGCCCCGCCGAGCCGGTTGGCCATGTCGACGAAAATCGCCGCGCCGACTGCCACCAGCACGTTGGTGCGCAAACCCGCCGTGCGTTGCCGGTACTGGCGCTCGAAACCGATCAGGCCACCGAGGATGAAGGCTGCGCTGAGGCTGACCAGGGTGTCGAGCAGCGAATCGAGGTTGATGTTGTTGATGGCTTGCATGTTGAACTCCTTGAAACCGCCCCCCTTGCTCCCACAAGGGGGGAATCTTTCCTGTTACTGCCAGCCGAACCGGCGGATGTAGAAGCCTTTCACGGCTTGGGTCAGTGCCATGTACGCCAGCAGGATCACCGGCAGGAACACGAAGTACATCGACGGCAGCGCCTGCAGTTTGAAGTAGTGCGCCAGCGGCCCCATCGGCAGGAAGATGCCCACGGCCATGATGATTGCGGTCATCACCAGCAACGGCATGGCCGCGCGGCTTTGCAGGAACGGAATCTTCGGCGTGCGGATCATGTGCACGATCAGCGTCTGGGTCAGCAGCCCGACCACGAACCAGCCGGACTGGAACAGGGTCTGGTGATCCGGGGTGTTGGCATCGAACACGTACCACATCAAGGCGAACGTTGTGATGTCGAAGATCGAACTGATCGGGCCGAAGAACAGCATGAAGCGCCCGACATCCCCTGGCTGCCAGCGCTGCGGCTGTTTCAGCATCTCGTCATCGACGTTGTCGAACGGGATCGCGATCTGCGAAATGTCATACAGCAGGTTCTGCACCAGCAGGTGCATCGGCAGCATCGGCAGAAACGGAATGAACGCACTGGCCACCAGTACCGAGAACACGTTGCCGAAGTTCGAGCTGGCGGTCATCTTGATGTACTTGAGCATGTTGGCGAAGGTCCGACGCCCTTCCAGTACGCCCTCCTCCAGCACCATCAGGCTCTTTTCCAGCAGGATGATGTCGGCCGCTTCCTTGGCGATGTCCACCGCGCTGTCCACGGAAATACCGATGTCCGCAGTGCGCAAGGCCGGTGCGTCGTTGATGCCGTCGCCCATGAACCCGACCACGTGGCCGTTGCCCTTGAGGATGCGCACGATGCGCTCCTTGTGGGTCGGCGTCAGCTTGGCGAACACGTTGGTGGTTTCCACCGCCACTGCCAATTGCGCGTCGCTCATGCGCTCGATGTCGTTGCCCATCAACAGGCCTTGCTGGGCAAGACCCACTTCGCGGCAGATCTTGGCGGTCACCAGTTCGTTGTCGCCGGTCAGCACTTTCACGGCCACGCCGTGTTCGGCCAGGGCCTTGAGCGCCGGTGCCGTGCTTTCCTTCGGAGGATCGAGGAATGCCACGTAACCGATCAGCGTCAATTCCTGCTCGTCGCCCAGGCTGTAAGTGTCGCGACCTTCAGGCATCGACCGTGCCGCCACCGCTACCACGCGCAAGCCTTCAGCGTTGAATGCTGCTGTTACCTGACGAATTCTCGCCAGCAATTCATCGCTCAAGGCTTCGTCGACTTCACCGTGACGAACCCGGGTGCACACCGACAACACTTCTTCCACCGCGCCTTTGCAGATCAACTGATGCGGTTGGCCGTGTCCTTCCACCACGACCGACATGCGCCGGCGATTGAAGTCGAACGGGATCTCGTCGACCTTGCGATATGCCGTGCCGACCTTCAGCTCACGGTGGATCTCCACGTGTTCCAGCACCGCCACATCGAGCAGGTTTTTCAGGCCGGTCTGGTAGTAGCTGTTCAGATAGGCCATTTCCAGCACGTCGTCGGAGTCTTCGCCCCAGACGTCGACATTGCGCGCCAGGAAAATCTTGTCCTGGGTCAACGTGCCGGTCTTGTCGGTGCACAGGACGTCCATGGCGCCGAAGTTCTGGATCGCGTCCAGGCGTTTGACGATGACTTTCTTGCGCGACAGGAACACCGCACCTTTGGCCAGGGTCGAGGTGACGATCATCGGCAGCATTTCCGGGGTCAGGCCCACGGCAATCGACAGCGCGAACAGCAGCGCTTCGGTCCAGTCACCCTTGGTGAAACCGTTGATGAACAACACCAGCGGCGCCATGACGAACATGAAGCGGATCAACAGCCAGCTGACTTTGTTCACGCCTTGCTGGAACGAAGTCACCGCGCGATCAGTCGCCCCGACCCGCAGGGCCAGCGCACCGAAGTAGGTGTTGTTGCCGGTGGTGAGAATCACCGCCACCGCCGTGCCGGACACCACGTTGGTGCCCATGAACAGGATGTTGTCGAGTTCCAGCGGGTTGCGCGTATCGCGATCCGCCTGACGGGGGAATTTCTCTACCGGCATCGATTCACCGGTCATCGCCGCCTGGCTGACGAACAGATCCTTGGCGCTCAGCACCCGGCAATCGGCAGGAATCATGTCACCGGCCGAGAGCACGATCAGATCACCCGGCACCAGTTGCTTGATCGGCAGTTCGATACGCGGTTCGTCCCGGCGCATCACCGTGGCGGTGTTGCTCACCATGGCCTTGAGCGCATCGGCGGCCTGGTTGGATTTGCTTTCCTGCCAGAAGCGCAGCAGAGTCGAGAGCACCACCATGGAGAAGATCACGGTGGCGGCTTTCAGGTCATCGGTCAGCCACGAGATCACCGCCAACAAAGTCAGCAGCAGGTTGAACGGATTTTTGTAGCAATGCCACAGGTGGGTCCACCACGGCAGCGGTTGCTCGTGCTCGACTTCGTTGAGGCCGTGCTGCGCCCGCAGCGCATCGACTTCAAAATCCGTGAGGCCGTCGGTGTGCGTGCCGAGGTTCGACAGCAGCACGCCGCTGTCGCAATGGGCGGCGTCCACCAGCGTATTGGCCAGGGTGGGTGGCACCTCACGGCTGACCGTGGTGTCTTTGAGGGTTTCCAGCAACGCCAGGCGACGGAAGTGCCGGGCGATGTGGCGTGTACGCAGGAAGCCTGCGAAAAATTCCTTGAGCGTAAGTTTCATGGCTGTTGCCCCTATGGTCAGCCGGGAAACCGTCAAGCAGGTACGTCCAGCCCTCTTGCACCGAAAAACCGGCACGGCAAGGGTTGGCGCGCCAGTCAAAAAAGACAGGCGTGTCGATAGGGCTGCGATTGCGACGAAAAAGTCGAAACCACGCTCTTTTCAGCGTCGATGAGAAGGACGTCGGGACAGGGTCTCAACTGACCATGATCGGGATGCCGCTGCTCGCTGTTCGGCGAGACAACGGCACAAAGGAATGCGCGTTATCTTGCCGAGAATCTGCCGGTTACAAGGACCGGCCGACAACTGTCACTCGAACAAGTACCCACTGTGGGTCTCCGCTATTGATGAAAACGCGCGAAGCTTACGCCCCGATGTCTGGAGAGTAAACCCGCAAAAAGAAGTGCGTCGGGGAATGTGGCGGGTGTTCAGGAAGGGTTCAGGATTGCCTTCAGGATCGTTCCCACGCAGCGTGGGAACGATCAGGCTGAAAGGACGATCAGCTGGCGGTGGCCAGCAACAGATCCATCACCGAACGGCTGTGCCCACGGTTTTTGCCATGCTCATACAGCGAGCCGGCAATTTCGTCCGCGCGGATCGGCAGGATCGACAACAGCGTATCGCTCAGACCATGGCTGGCCTGGCAGAAGCCCTGCATGTACAGACCGGCCTTGCAGCGCTCGTCGGTGATCAGTTTGTAGTTGCGATCGACCTCGAAGTCCCCCAGGTACTCTTCCAGCGGCGCCAGCAGTTTGCGGTGCATCTGACGCTCGTAACCGGTGGCCAGCACCACGGCGTCGTAGACACGCACGGTGACTTCACCGGTGGCGTTGTTGCGCACCGCCAGTTCGATGCCGCGTTCGGTGGCGGTGGCTTTCTCGACGGTGGTCAGGGTGCGGAACGCATGACGCGCAACACCGGAGACTTTCTGACGATAGAAGATGCCGTAGATGCGTTCGATCAGGTCGATGTCCACCACCGAGTAGTTGGTGTTGTGGTACTCGTTGACCAGACGCTCACGCTCGCTGCTCTTCTGCTGGAAGATCAGGTCGGTGAATTCCGGCGAGAACACTTCGTTGACGAACGGGCTGTCGTCCGCCGGTTTCAGGGCCGAGCCGCGCAGGATCATGTCGACCTGCACCGACGGGAACGAATCGTTCAGGTCGATGAAGGCTTCCGCCGCGCTCTGACCACCGCCGATGATCGCAATGCTCATCGGTTTGTTGTTCACGCACGGCTGCTTGGCCATCTCGGCCAGGTACTGCGAATGGTGGAATACCCGGGCATCGCCCTTGAGCGCCTTGAAGGATTCAGGAATGCGCGGCGTACCGCCGGCGCTGACCACCACCGAACGCGCAGTGCGGACGAATTGCTGGCCGTCCGTCCCACGGGAAATCACCCGCAGCGCTTCGACCTGATGGTTGTGCAGCACGGGCTCGATGGTCAGCACTTCTTCGCCATAACGGCTCTGTTCGGTGAACTGCGCGGCGACCCAGCGCAGATAGTCGTTGTACTCCATGCGGCATGGGTAAAAGGTGCCGAGGTTGATGAAGTCCACCAGACGACCGTGATGCTTGAGGTAATTGACGAACGAATACGGGCTCGTCGGATTGCGCAGGGTCACCAGATCCTTGAGGAAGGAAATCTGCAGTTCGCTTTGGGTCGACAGGGTGTTGCCGTGCCAGCTGTAGGTCGGTTGCTTGTCGAGAAACAGCACATCCAGCTCGCCCAGGGTCGGGGCTCGCTCCTGCAGAGCGATGGCCAGCGCCAGGTTCGAAGGGCCGAAACCGACGCCGATCAGGTCGTGAACGATGGGCGATGCAATTGCCTGTGTCATTTCCAGTGTCCTCTGGATGAACCCCCCGAACAGCGCGGAGGAAGAGCTTGGGTGACCGGCCGGCCCGGAGCAGGACAGCAGGTCGTCTGTTGAGTAGGAACGAGGACAGTGAAATAAAATTTAACGACGACGGCTCAATGGGCATCCCATTGTTTGCTTCGCAGGCGGCAATGCTTCATGGCGTTGACGATGTGCTTTTCCACCAGCGCCTTGGAAATGCCAAGGCGTTCGGCGATCTCGGGGTGCGACAGGCCCTCGATCTTGCGCAGCAGAAAACTTTCGCGACACAGCGGCGCAAGCTCGGCCAGTGCACGCTGCATCATGTCCAGGCGCTGGCCATGGTCGAGGGTGCTGTGAGGGGACGGGGTAAAAAAACGCTCCTCGCTGTCGAGCACTTCCAGGGATTCGACCTGACGCAGGGCGTTGCGCCGATGGTCGTCGATCACCAGATTCAGCGCGGTTCGATAAAGGAAGGCCCGGGGTTGTTCGATGGGCGTGTCGCTGGAACGCTCCAGCACCCGCACATAAGCGTCATGCACCACATCTTCGGCCACCTGTCGGTTGCCGAGCCTGGCGTTCAGGAAACACACCAGCTCACGATAGTAGTTTTCCAACATGACTCCCGGCCGCTTGAGTGCGGGTTCTGTCCTTGAGCACACCGTTCTGCTGAGCCGCACGAGGCAGTAGCAAGATAGTGGCAACTTGAGGTGCGTAATTTATAGTAATTCTCATATAGATTTAAAGTAGTGTTTGTCGTTGCCCGACAAATTGTGTCCGGCTATACCTTCAGATTGCTGTAACAACCTGTGTCGCCGCTTAAATTCCGTTCCGCTTTCATCGTTAACAGGACAGCTCCCCGTGTCTGCCGCGCCCTGCGGCAGCGTTCAACGGTGCCCGATCCTGTGCATGCGTGCTGAACGACGGGCCGATTTCCACTGGCCGGAACCCTGCATGAAACGTCCCCGCCCCGCCCGACGCGCCCTGCTCGCAGCCCTTTGTCTGATCCCCGTCGCGGCCTACGCCGCCTGGCAGATCCTGCCGCCCGGCCGGGACAAATTCGCCACGGTGCAAGTGACCCGTGGCGATATCGAAAGCAGCGTCACCGCACTCGGCACCCTGCAACCACGGCGTTATGTGGACGTCGGCGCTCAGGCGTCGGGGCAGATCCAGAAGATCCACGTGGAAGTCGGCGATGTGGTCAAGGAAGGCCAACTGCTGGTGGAGATCGACCCCTCGACCCAGAAAGCCAAACTCGACGCCGGACGTTTTTCCATCGAAAACCTCAAGGCCCAGTTGCAGGAACAGAAGGCACAGCACGAACTGGCACAGCAGAAATACCAGCGCCAGCAGCATCTCGCCGCCGGTGGTGCCACCCGTGAGGAAGATGTGCAGACCGCCCGCGCCGAACTGAAAGCCACCCAGGCGCGCATCGACATGTTCCAGGCGCAGATCCGTCAGGCCGAAGCCAGCCTGCGCAGCGATCAGGCCGAACTCGGCTACACCCGCATTTATGCGCCGATGGCCGGCACCGTGGTTGCCCTCGATGCGCGCGAAGGCCAGACCCTCAACGCGCAACAGCAGACACCGCTGATCCTGCGCATCGCCAGGCTGTCGCCGATGACCGTGTGGGCGGAGGTTTCCGAAGCCGACATCGGCCACGTCAAACCGGGCATGACCGCCTACTTCACCACCCTCAGTGGCGGCCACCGGCGCTGGAGCAGCACCGTGCGGCAAATTCTGCCAGTGCCGCCCAAGCCGCTGGACCAGACCAGCCAGGGCGGCGGCAGTCCCGCCAGTTCCAGCAAAAGTGGCAGCGCCCGGGTGGTGCTGTACACCGTGCTGCTGGATGTCGACAACTCCGACAATGCCTTGATGGCGGAAATGACCACCCAGGTGTTCTTCGTCGCCAGTCAGGCAAAAGACGTCCTCACCGCACCGGTCGCCGCCCTGCAAGGCACTGCCACGGCAAACCGGCAGACCGCCCAGGTGATCGCCGCCAATGGCGAGATTCAGTTTCGCGAAGTGCACACCGGCATCAGCGATCGCTTGAAAGTCCAGGTACTGGAAGGCTTGAGCGAAGGCGATCACCTGTTGGTCGGCCCGGCCGATGGCAGCGGAGGCTGAATGCAGACGCCCCTGATCGACCTGCAGGACATCCGCAAATCCTACGGCGGCGACGCACCTGAAGTGCATGTGTTGCGCGGGATCGACCTGTCGATCCACGCCGGAGAATTCGTGGCGATTGTCGGCGCGTCCGGCTCCGGCAAATCGACACTGATGAACATCCTCGGCTGCCTCGACCGCCCCACTTGCGGCGAATACCGCTTTGCCGGGGAAAACGTCGCCGGCCTCGACACCGATGAACTGGCCTGGCTGCGCCGCGAAGCCTTTGGATTCGTGTTCCAGGGTTATCACCTGATTCCGTCCGGTTCAGCCCAGGAAAACGTCGAGATGCCAGCAATCTATGCCGGCACACCCGCCGCCGAACGCCACGCCCGCGCCGCCGCCCTGCTCGACCGCCTCGGGCTGGCCTCGCGCACCGGCAACCGCCCACACCAGTTGTCCGGCGGTCAGCAACAACGGGTGTCGATTGCCCGAGCGTTGATGAACGGCGGCCACATCATTCTTGCCGACGAACCCACTGGTGCCCTCGACAGCCACAGCGGCAAAGAGGTCATGACACTGCTCGACGAACTGGCGAGTCAGGGCCACGTGGTCATCCTGATCACCCACGACCGCGAAGTGGCAGCCCGGGCCAAGCGCATCATCGAGATCCGCGACGGCCTGATCATCAGCGACAGCGCCCGGGACAATCCCGAAGCCCAGACCACGGCCCGCCCCGGCGCCTTGCAAGCCGTCGACCTGCGCAAGCGCCTGAGCGAAGGCGCGCAAGCCTCAGGCGCCTGGAAAGGCGAGCTGGTGGACGCCCTGCATGCCGCCTGGCGGGTGATGTGGATCAACCGTTTCCGCACGGCGCTGACCCTGCTCGGGATCATCATCGGCGTAGCCTCGGTGGTAGTCATGCTTGGCGTCGGCGAAGGCAGCAAGCGCCAGGTCATGGCACAGATGGGCGCGTTCGGCTCCAACATCATTTACCTCAGCGGCTCGGCACCCAACCCGCGCACGCCACCGGGCATCGTCACCCTCGATGACGTGGCGGCGCTGGCCAGCCTGCCGCAGGTCAAGCGGATCATGCCGGTGAACGGCGCCGAGGCCGGCGTGCGTTTCGGCAACGTCGACCACCTGAGCTACGTCGGCGGCAATGACACCAACTTCCCGGCGATCTTCAACTGGCCGGTGGTCGAAGGCAGTTACTTCACCGACGCTGACGAACGCAACGCCAGCGCCGTGGCGGTGATCGGCAAGAAGGTCCGGGACAAACTGCTCAAGGATGTGCCGAACCCCATCGGCCAGTACATCCTGATCGAGAACGTGCCCTTCCAGGTAGTCGGTGTGCTTCAGGAAAAAGGCGCGAGTTCCGGCGATCAGGACAGCGATGACCGCATCGCCATCCCCTACTCCGCCGCCAGCGTCCGGCTGTTCGGCACGCGCAATCCGGAATACGTGGCCATTGCCGCGGCCGATGCGCGCAAGGTCAAGGAAACCGAACACGCCATCGAACAATTGATGCTGCGCCTGCACAACGGCAAGAAGGATTTCGAGCTGACCAACAACGCCGCGATGATCCAGGCCGAGGCGCGCACGCAAAACACCCTGTCGCTGATGCTCGGTTCGATTGCTGCCATTTCGCTGCTGGTGGGCGGGATCGGCGTGATGAACATCATGCTCATGACCGTGCGCGAACGCACCCGCGAGATCGGCATCCGCATGGCCACCGGCGCCCGGCAACGGGACATCCTGCGCCAGTTCCTCACCGAAGCGGTGATGCTCTCGGTGGTCGGCGGGATCGCCGGGATCGCCCTGGCGCTGATCGTCGGCGGCGTGCTGATGCTCAGCGAAGTCGCCGTGGCGTTTTCCTTGATGGCGGTGTTCGGCGCCTTCGGCTGCGCCCTCGTGACCGGTGTTGTCTTCGGCTTCATGCCTGCCCGCAAAGCCGCCCGGCTCGACCCGGTCACGGCCCTTACCAGTGAATGATCGCTCTATGAAACCGCGCCTCAGCCTGTTGACCGTGTGCCTGTTGCTCAGCGCCTGCGGCAGTCCCGCCCAGCGTCCCGACAGCGGCTTGCAACCGCCCACGACCTGGCAATCTCCCCACGGTGCCAGCGTCGCCCGCATCGATCCGCACTGGTGGAAACAGTTCGGCAGTCCCGAGCTCGACCGCCTGATCGAACAGGCCCGCCTCGGCAGCTTCGACCTCGCGGCCGCCGTCGCCCGGGTGCGCCAGGCCCAGGCCGGCACGGTGATCGCCGGCGGCTCGCAGTTGCCGGAAATCAAGGCCGGGGCCAACGCCAATCGCCAGAAACTGCTGCGCGGTAATGGCTACTCCCAGCTCGACGCGGACAGCAGCAACAAGGCTGTGGATTATTTCGATGCCAATCTGAGCGCGTCCTACGAAATCGACTTCTGGGGCGGCAAACGCGCCTCCCGCGACAGCGCGCAGTTTGCCCTGCAAGCCAGCGAGTTCGACCGGGCGACCGTGGAGCTGACCTTGCTCAGCGGGGTGGCCAACACCTACGCACAAGCCTTGTCGCTGCGTGAGCAAAGTCGCATCGCCGAACTGAACCTGACCAACGCGCAGAACGTGCTGAAACTGGTGCAGACCCGCTTCGACTCAGGCTCGGCCACCGCGCTGGAACTGGCCCAGCAGAAAAGTCTGGTGGCCGCGCAACAACGGCAATTGCCACTGGTGCAACAACAGGCCCGTGACGCCTTGATCAGCCTCGCCGCCCTGCTCGGCCGGCCGGTGCAGGAGCTGCAGACCGGCGCCGAACCGTTCGAGCGCTTGCAATGGCCGACCATCGCCGCCGGCGTGCCCAGTGACCTGCTCAGCCGTCGCCCGGACATCGCCCGCGCCGAAGCGCAACTGGCGGCGGCCGAAGCCGACGTCAAAGTCGCCCGCGCCGCCATGCTGCCGACCGTCACCCTCACCGCCCAACTGGGCTCCGGGGCCAACCAGTTCGACGACATGATTCGCAGCCCCTTCTACAACCTCACCGCCGGGCTGGTCGCACCGATCTTCAACAACGGTCGCCTGAGCGCCGAGCGCGACAAGGCCACGGCACGCCAGGAAGAACTGCTGGAAACCTATCGCGGGGCGATCATCAACGGTTTCGCCGACGTCGAAAAAGCCTTGAACGGGATTCGCGGGCTCGATGAACAGCGGCAATGGCAAAGTGAGGAACTGAATCAGGCGCAGACCGCGTTCGATATCGCCCAGCGCCGCTATCAGGCCGGCGCCGAGGATTGGCTGACGGTGCTGGAAACCCAGCGCACGCTGTACGCGGCGCAGGATCTGAATGTGCAACTGCGCCTGTCGCGCCTGCAGGCGAGCGTGGCGTTGTACAAGGCACTGGGTGGAGGCTGGCAGACGCCCTGACGGCGTCGCCTTCGCATTGCATTCGCGGGCGAGCCCGCGAATGCGCGACAACACAGTCCTCAGGACGGACTGTTCTTCGCCGTCAGATGACGCGCATACCACGGCCGTTTCGGCACTCGCCGGAACAGGCTCTCGAGCTTCTTTTCGTCCTCGCCGAAGGTGATGCGCAGCGCCAGCTTCATGGTTTCCGGGTCCATCTCCACCGACTTGCCGACCTGCAAACCCGGCACCGTGCTGCAACCGTGAGTGGTCGGACCGAGCCATGGATCCGCCACTTCGACCCAGCGGCCCGGGGCAAACCATTTCACACCGTTGACCTCGAGTCGCGTGACCTGGCCCGGATGGAAACGCTCGTGAGCGCGGAACCAGTCATCCACCCGGTCATCGATCCAGCCATGGAACGCCCAGAACACCGGGTTCACATGAGACGAAAACGGGTCGCCGAGAAAGTCGTTTTCCGGGGCGAACCAGCGTGCGGCGAAGTCATCCAGATCCCGGGCAAACGGCACCGGTTGACCGTTGGAGGGATCGCGCGGCACCGAGGCCCAGCGCATGTGCAGCCAGTCGTGCAGGCCCAGCTCCACCTCGGAGCCGAACTGGCCCAGAGTCAGCTTCGACAGATACTGCGGATCGCGGTACTGCGATTCCCAGACCTCGAAGTTGCTCTGGTAGGTCTCGGCGGTCTTGATGTCGCTGACCCATTGCGCGTACTCGTCGTCGCCTTCGGCCAGCCAGGTCGGCGGCAGCGAGGTGCCGTCGTGGTTATCGAAGTAACGGGCGAACCCGACACGGTCGCGAATCAGTTCCGGCTGCGGCAACGGGAAGAACTGCCAGGACGGCAGATCCTGCATGGAGCGCGCCGTACCGAGCATGTGCCGGTGCATGAAGAAGAAATCGATGCCCGAGCCATTGCGATCCTTGCGCGGACCACGGGCATCACGTTCCCGGTCGCGTGGGCCTGGCTGCCAGCCGAGACCACGCAAGGCGTTGCGCTTGTCTTCGGACAAGGTGTGCCACTTGTCCCGCGTCGCATGCCAGACCTGGTGAAACAACCGATGCTCGGGCGATACCAGCCAGGCCAGCAGCGTCGGGTTCAACGGCGTGCGCTGTCGCGCTTCCGGGAACAGGCACTTGACCGCAATGAAACGATGATCCTGAGCCGGCAAGGCCAACGAGCGGTCGAGACGCTGCACCGTACCGCTCAGCGTGCCGCTGCCGGCATTGCCGAAATCGGCCCAGACCTCATCGAGGATCATGTTCAGTTCGTAGTCCACACTGCCGCCGGCACCCAACAGTCGCCAACTCAGTTTTGATGCCTCGGCCCCGGCCAGATCGCCGAGAATCCGGTAACGGGGGATGTCGGCAGAGCGCAAACGCTCCGGCGTGTCGAGGAAGCCACACACCCCCCGGCCTTTCTGGCCGATGTCGATGAATACTTCCAGGCCCTGGGTCGGCAAGCCGTCCAGGCCTGCGTCACGCCCCGTGAAACTGATCTTCCAGACCCCGCGCAACGCGTTCGCCAGGCGTTGCCCGGCCACGTCGGCGACATCGAAAGACGCCTCGCCGGGCGTGATCGTCGGGTCGGGCTTCGTCCATTCACGATGCCCGAAATAAGCTGCAGGTACGGCAGCGCCGGTCAACGCCAGGCCTGCCATGAACCATCGTCGAGAAATCCTCATTGCCCTACCTGTGTTCAGCCCTGAAGCAGGCTTTATCCAAGCTAGAACGTTTGCTGACCGAACAAATTTAAGCGCCATCAGGGCGGACTAATTTTCTGCCGCGCCCGCTCGTTCTTCCCAGATAGCAAAGGCCTCTGCGCCTGTACCTCGACGGCGAACCTGACTGAGATGGCAATGACAAAACCACGTTCGAAAAAGGCTCTATTCATCGGCCTGCCGCTGGCTCTGGCGATCAGCGCCGGTGCCGGTTTCGCGGTCTGGGATATCGGGTTCAAGGACAATCCGGGCTACCCGGTCAAAATCATGCAGCAAGCCGAAGAACTGCACGAGCACATGCTCTCGTTCGACAGCCACATCACCATCACCCAGAACTTCGGCACCACCGGCAACGAGATCGACAAGGACGGCAGCGAGCAGTTCGACCTGGTCAAGGCCAATCGCGGACGATTGTCCGGCGCGGCGCTGACGATTTTCGGCTGGCCGGAAATCTGGAACGGCCCGAACGCCCCGCACAAGCCCACCGCCGGTTTTGTCGAAGAGGCGCGCAACCAGCAGGAGATCCGCTACAAGATCCTGTCCGGCATGGTCCGCGACTTCCCCAACCAGGTCGGCATCGCCTATACCGCCAACGATTTCCGGCGCCTGCACGGCGAAGGCAAGTTCGCGATCTTCATCAGCATGCTCAACGCCTACCCGCTAGGCCATGACCTGAGCCAGCTGGACCTGTGGACGGCACGCGGCATGCGCATGTTCGGCTTCAGCTACATCGGCAACAACGACTGGGCCGACTCGTCGCGCCCGCTGCCGTTCTTCAATGACTCGCCGGACGCCCTCGACGGTCTTTCCGATATCGGCAAGCAAGCGGTCAAGCGCCTGAATGACCTGGGCGTGATCATCGACGTCTCGCAAATGTCGACCAAGGCTCTGGAGCAAGTCGCACAACTGAGCCGTACGCCGCTGGTGGCCTCGCACTCGGCACCGCGGGCCATGGTCGATATCCCGCGCAACCTCAGCGACAAGGAAATGCAGCTGATCAAAAACAGCGGCGGCGTGGTGCAGATCGTCGGCTTCTCGCAGTACCTGCGACCGCTGACCCAAGGCACTCAGGACAAGCTCAATGAGCTGCGCAAGCGCTTCGACCTGCCGCCGCTGCCGAACCTGGCCGTGGCTCTGATGCCGGGCGATCCGATCATCTCCGCCTGGTCCGAACAGAAGTTCGGCGAGTATGCCGGCCAGCTCTACGCGATCCTCGAAGAAGAGCCCAAAGCCAGCCTCAAGGACCTGGGCGACGCCATCGATTACACCGTGCGCAAGATCGGCATCGACCACGTCGGCATCAGCTCGGACTTCAACGAAGGTGGCGGCGTCAAAGGCTGGGAGAACGTCGGCGAGATCCGCAACGTCACCGCTGAACTGCTGTCGCGCGGCTATTCCGAAGCGGACATCGCCAAGCTCTGGGGCGGCAATTTCCTGCGGGTCTGGGATCAGGTCGAGAAATCCGCCAGACCGGCGATCGCTTCGAACCGGGAAGTCGCCAGGCCATGAGTAACCGTCGTGACTTTCTGAAGCAGGCCGGGCTTCTCGCCGCGGCCTTGCCGCTGGGCGCGAGCCTGCCGAACATCGCCAGTGCCTCGACCGCCGCCGCCGCGCTGCCACGCAACAAGTGGGCGCAGTTGCAGCAGTTGTTCGATCAGGATCCAGCCTGGCTGCACTTTTCCAACTTCCTCGTCACCAGCCACCCGCGCCCGGTGCGCGAAGCAATCGAGATGCACCGCGCCGCCCTCGACAAAAACCCGGGGCTGGCGATGGACTGGGACCACGGCGTCACCGAAAAACGGGAAGAGGACGTGCGCGCCTGGGCCGGCCAATACGTGCAGGCCGATGCCCGGCAGATTGCTCTGACCGGCAGCACCACCGAAGGGCTGGCGATGATTTACGGCGGTGTTCAGGTACGCGCCGATCAGGAAATCCTCACCACCGAACACGAACACTACGCGACCCACACGATCCTCGAACTGCGCACCCAGCGTGACGGCACCAAGGTGCGCAAGATTCGTCTGTTCAAGGATCCGTACCCGATCAGCAAGCAAGAGCTGCTGGCGAATATCGACCGCAGCATCCGCCCGCAGACCCGCGTGCTCGGCATGTGCTGGGTGCATTCGGGCAGCGGCGTAAAACTGCCGCTGGCCGACATCGGTGCGCTGGTCGACAAACACAACCGTGGCCGCAGCGAAGCCGACCGCATCGTGTATGTCGTCGACGGCGTGCACGGTTTCGGTGTGGAAGACGTGAACTTCCCCGCGATGAACTGCGATTTCTTCATCGCCGGCACCCACAAATGGATGTTCGGCCCCCGCGGCACCGGGATCGTGGTCAGCCGCACGGCGGACGTGAAATACGTCACACCGATCATCCCGACCTTTTCCGAGGCCGAACACTTCTCCACCACCATGACGCCGGGCGGCTACCACTCGTTCGAGCATCGCTGGGCGCTGACCGAGGCGTTCAAGTTGCACCTGCAACTGGGCAAGGCCGACGTGCAGGCGCGCATTCATGAGCTCAACAGCTACCTGAAAAAACGCCTGTTGCAGCGTCCACAGATCGAACTGGTCACGCCGTTGAGCCCGGAATTTTCCGCCGGGTTCACCTTCTTCCGGGTCAAGGGCAAGGACTGCGACAAGATCGCCGCGCACCTGATGGCCAACAAGGTGGTGGCCGATGCCGTGGAGCGCGATGTCGGCCCGGTGATCCGCACCGCACCGGGCCTGCTCAACGACGAGGCCCAGATCGATCGCCTGCTGGCCGTACTGGATCAGGCGCTGTGAGCCGAACCTTTTTCCTTTTGACGAGACTCGAAATGAACAGTGAACTGCCTCGTTCTGCCCTGAAAACCCTGCCGGCGCTGATGTTCGCCGCCCTCGCCGCCAGCCTGCTGCCGAGCGCTGCACAGGCCGCCACCCCGCCAGCACCGGGCAAAGTGTTCAAGGACTGCAAGGACTGCCCGGAAATGGTCGTGCTGCCCACCGGCACGTTCACCATGGGCACGCCGGAAGACGAAGTCGGCCGTGAGCCCGACGAAGGCCCGATGCACCCGGTAACGTTCGCCAAACCGCTGGCGATCAGCCGCTTCCAGGTACTCAAGGGCGAATGGTTCGCCTACCTCAAGGACACCGGCTACCCAATGCCCGACGGCGATGATCGCCCGGGGCGCGCATGCAAGGCCGGGGTTCCGGACTACGCCGGCAGCGACCCGCGCAAGCAGTACACCGACAGGCACCCGGCGGTGTGCATGGACTTCGCCGAGGCCAACGCCTACGTGGCCTGGCTGTCGAAAAAAACCGGCAAGCCATATCGACTGGTCAGTGAATCCCTGCGTGAATACGCCGCCCGCGGCGGCACCACTGGCCCGTTCCCCTTCCCGTTCGATGAGGGCAAGGAATACAGCATCGCCAAACATGCCAACACCTACGGCGCAGCCGACGGCTACAACTTCACCGCGCCGGCCGGCAGCTTCCCGCCCAACGCCTTCGGTGTGTACGACATGCACGGCAACGTCTACGAATGGACCGCCGATTGCTACAACGACAACTACGAAGGCGCTCCGAGCGATGGCAGCGCCTGGCTGACCGGCAAATGCGAATTCAAGCGTATCCGCGGCAACGACTGGGGCGAAGCGCCGGTGTTCTCGCGCTCCGGCAACCGCAATGCGCTGGTGCCGACCGAGCGCGGCGACTGGATCGGTTTCCGGGTCGCGCGGGATCTGTAACGCCCCCGTCGCCACGCTAAATTAACCCTCCCGCCAGTCGTTCTACAGATGGCGCGATCCATTGCGACGCGCCACTGCCCTCTACGTCACCCAGGCGACGCCCGCAGCCGATGCCGGCCTTCGCCGCTCTTTCACGCAGGGAACCTCCATGAGCAAACCAACACGCGGGGTGATCAATGAATTGTTCGCCCTGCTCAAACCCTTTCGGCTGATCGTTGCCGGGTCGATCCTGCTCGGTATGGTCGGCGGCCTGAGCGTCACGGCGCTGCTGGCGACGATCAACACCGCACTGCACTCCGAAGCCGGCCTGACCAGCAACGTGGTCGCGGTGTTCGCCGGGCTGTGCCTGCTGGCCCTGGCCAGTTCGATCTTTTCCGACATCGGCACCAACTTCGTCGGCCAGCACATCATCGCCAGGCTGCGCAAAGAGCTGGGCGAAAAAGTGTTGTCGGCACCCATCGAGCAGATCGAGCGCTACCGCAGTCATCGGCTGATCCCGGTGCTGACCCACGACGTCGACACCATCAGCGACTTTGCTTTCGCCTTCTCGCCGCTGGCCATTTCCATGACCGTCACCCTCGGCTGCATGGGTTACCTGGCGATGCTGTCGTGGCCGATGTTCCTGATGATGGTGGTGGCGGTCCTGATCGGCACCATCATCCAGTACATCGCTCAGGGCCGTGGCATGCAGGGTTTCATGAAAGCCCGCGACCATGAAGACGACCTGCAAAAGCACTACAACGCGATCGCCGAAGGCGCCAAGGAACTGCGCATCCACCGTCCGCGTCGCCACCGCATGTTCGTTTCGGGCATCCAGACCACCGCCGACCAGATCTGCGACACCCAGGTGCGCTCGGTGAACATCTATGTGGTCGCCAAGACCCTCGGCTCGATGTTGTTCTTTGTGGTGATCGGCCTGGCGCTGGCCCTGCAATCGCTGTGGCCGAGCGCCGACAAAGCGGTGATGAGCGGCTTCGTGCTGGTGCTGCTGTACATGAAAGGTCCGCTGGAACATGTCATGGCGGCTTTGCCGATTGTGGGCCGCGCGCAGATCGCGTTCCGGCGGATCGCCGAGTTGTCCGAGCAATTCTCCTCGCCCGAGCCGCACTTGCTGCTCAGCGATCAGGGCAATAAAAAAACACCCGTGCACAGCCTGGAACTGGCCGATGTCTCGTACAGCTTCCCGACCGTGGAAGGCGCTGCGCCGTTCCGTCTGGGGCCGGTGAATCTGAAGATCGATCAGGGCGACATCATTTTCATCGTCGGTGAAAACGGCTGCGGCAAGACCACCCTGATCAAACTGCTGCTGGGCCTGTATGCGCCACAGCAGGGTGAAATCCGCCTCAACGACCAGGTCGTGACCGCCCTCACCCGCGACGACTATCGCCAGTTGTTCACAACGATCTTCGCCGACTATTACCTGTTCGATGACGTGGTGCAGGGCGACACGCCTATTCCGCGAGACGCCAACCAATACCTCGAGCGCCTGGAAATCGCGCACAAGGTCAGCGTGCGCGACGGTGCATTCACCACCACCGATCTGTCGACCGGCCAGCGCAAGCGTCTGGCGTTGATCAATGCGTGGCTGGAAGAGCGTCCGGTGCTGGTGTTCGACGAATGGGCCGCCGACCAGGACCCGACGTTCCGGCGGATTTTCTACACCGAATTGCTGCCGGACCTGAAGCGTCTGGGCAAGACCATCATCGTCATTTCCCACGACGATCGTTACTTCGACGTCGCCGACCAACTGGTGCGCATGAACGCCGGCAAAGTGGTCACCGAGCTGCAACCCGCCTGATTGTGAAAAATCTGTAAAAAAGTGCGTTGAGCCTTTCCGGTTTTCGGAGAGCTCAACGTCTTACTAACAGTTAATAGAAATAGTTCTCAGTCAACACTTTGAAGAGTAGAAGAACAATGCCCGCACCGCACGGACTCCACCCGCTCGCCAAGGCTCTGCTGATCCGCCGCTCCTTGCGCACCACCCTTCCAGCCCTTTGCGCCATGGCATTGACCCTGCCGGTGATCGGTCAGGCGCAGGCCGCAGCGGTGACGATCAATATTGCGGCACAGTCGCTGGGGAGCGCGCTGCAGGAATTCGGCCGCCAGACCAATCTGCAAGTGCTGTACAGCCCGGACGACGTCAGCGGCCTGCGCAGCACCGCTGTCAGTGGCAACCTGGAGCCGACCGCCGCTATCGCGCAATTGCTTCAGGGCACCGACATCGCCTACAGCGTGCAGGGCAACAATGTTTCCTTGCGTGCCCGCAGCAGCGGCGCGAGCCTTGACCTGGCGCCGACCAGCATCACCGCCGCCATGGAGTCTGCGTGGGGCCCGGTTGACGGCATTGTTGCAAAACGCAGCGCCACCGGCTCCAAGACCGATACCGCGCTGAAGGAAATCCCGCAGACCATCAACGTCGTCACGCAAGACGAAATCAAGATGCGCGGTTCGCAGTCGGTCACCGAAGCCCTGCGCTACACCGCGGGCATGACCGGCGGCGGCTTCTCCGACCGGGTGAAGATCTTCGACGAACCGACCTCCCGGGGTTTCTCGCCAACGCCGCTGTACCTCGACGGCCTGCACCTGCCTTACGGCGGCGGCAGCACCGGCGGTTCGTTGCAGATCGACCCATACAGCCTGGAGCGCATCGAAGTGCTCAAGGGCCCGGCGTCGGTGCTCTACGGCCAGAACCAGCCAGGCGGCATCGTCAACATGGTCGGCAAGCGTCCGACGGCCACGCCTCTGCACGAAGTGATCATTGGTGGCGGCAGCTATGACCGCAAATACGGCGCCTTCGACCTCGGCGGCCCGCTCGACGATCAGGGAGAGTTTCTCTATCGCCTGACCGGTGTGGTCAACGACAGCAACTCGCAGATCGACTACGCCGACCAGAAACGCATGATGCTCGCGCCGAGCCTGACCTGGCTGCCGAACGACCGCACCAGCATCACCCTGTACGGCCAGTACCAGAAAGACCACGACACCCCGGAAGCCCAGGGCCTGCCGGCCAACGGCACCGTGTACCGCACCGCCAACGGTCGCATCAGCCGCAGCCTGTTCCTCGGCGAGCCGAATGTGAACAAGTACGACCGCGAGCAGTTCGTGCTCGGTTACGAGATTTCCCACGAACTCAACGACGTCTGGACCCTCAAGCAGAACGCCCGTTACGCGCAACTCAACGACCGTTACATCGCGCCGCTGCACGGCTACTCCTTCGAACCGAATCCGGTCACCGGCGCCGACGACGAACGTCGCCAGACCCGCTTCGGTGTGGACTGGGCCCAGGACAACAAGGTCTACGGCATCGATAACATCGCCCAGGCCAAGTTCAAGACCGGCGAGCTGGATCACACCCTGCTGCTGGGTGTCGACTACTACCAGTACAACTCCAAGTTCCTCGGCCGTTATGACCGTCAGGGCCCGGCCATCGACCTGTACAACCCGGTCTACGGCAGCCAGTTCAACTTCCGCCAGCCTTACCGTTGGGACAACACGGTCAAGCAGACCGGCCTGTACACCCAGGACCAGATGCGCTGGAACCAGTGGTTCCTGACCGTCGGCGGTCGCTACGACTTCGCCGAAACCATCAACAAGGAACCGCTGGGCGGCAACCGCTCGAACATCAAGGACGAGAAGTTCACCGGTCGTGCAGGCCTTGGCTACGAGTTCGAAAACGGCCTGACACCTTACGTGAGCTACGCCGAATCGTTCCTGCCACAGACCGGTGCCGACATGAACGGCCGTCCGTTCGAGCCGACCGAGGGCAAACAGTACGAAGTCGGCGTCAAGTACGAGCCAAGCTTCGTCGACGGGTTCATCCAGCTGTCGGCCTATCAGATCGATCAGAGCAACATGCTGACCAACGACCTGAACAACCCGGGCTTCAGCAGCCAGAGCGGTTCGGTGCGTTCGCGCGGTGTGGAACTGGAAGGCAAGGTCAACGTGACCCAGAACCTGCGTGTGCTGGCCTCGGTGTCGCGCAACCAGATCAAGTGGCGCAGCGTCAACGACGGTCGCGAAGGTCGCACCCTGGCCATGAGCCCACCACTGACCGCGTCGGCGTGGATCAACTACGACTTCGACCAGTCGACTTCGCTGGCCGGTCTGGGGATGGGCCTGGGCACACGCTACGTGCGCAGCAGCTATGGCTCGGACTACGAGGAAGACTCCTTCCAGATCCCGTCCTACACCGTGTATGACGCCATGATTTCCTACGACCTGGAAAAATCGCCACTGCACGTCAAAGGCGTGAAAGTGAAGATGAACCTGGAAAACCTCGCCGACAAAAAGTACGTCGCCAGCTGCAACAGCACCCTGGACTGCTACTACGGCGAAGGCCGGACCATGACCGCCGACGTGACCTACAACTGGTAACACGTTCAGCACCCGACAAAACGCCGGCATTTGCCGGCGTTTTGCTGTCTGCCCTTTTTTCCCCGGGCAATAGAAAAGGGCCGCAGACAGCGACCCTTTCAGTCCCACGATAATCTCTGTCACCGTGCTGCAAACACCTCCAGCAGCCGCTCGGCAATGTGCTGCTGCGCCTCTTCGGCCTCATCGATGATCGCACCCATGCGCATGAAGTCATGGGTCATGCCCTCGTACACTTTCAACTCGACCTCGACACCCGCTGCCTGCAAATGCCGGGCATACGCCACGCCTTCGTCATGCAGTGGATCGCACTCGGCCAACACCAGCAGTGTTGGCGCCACACCGGCTGAGACTTCCCCCAGCAACGGCGAAAAACGCGGATCGAAACGGTCGGCCGCCTCACGCTGATAGTGGTTGTAGAACCAATTCAGCGATGCCTTCTCCAGCAGATAACCCTCGGCGTAACGCTCGATGGAGGGCGTGCTGCGGCTGGCGTCGGTGACCGGATAGATCAGCACCTGCAAACGCGGCTGCACCGGGGCGCCCACCAATTGTGCGGCGAGCACGGTGGCCAGGCTGCCGCCGACGCTGTCACCGGCAATCGCCAGACGCGTGCTGTCCAGCCCCAGATCCTGAGCATTTGCCACCAGCCAGTTCCAGGCATCCTGTGCATCGTTGGCGGCGGTCGGAAAACGGAATTCCGGCGCCCGTCGATAAGCCACCGACAGCACCACACAATCGGCCATCGACGCTAGCGCCCGGCACAGTGAGTCATGGGAATCGAGACTGCCGACCACATAACCGCCACCATGGAAATACAACAGTGCCGGACGTCCGGCCCCGGCTTTCAAGGGCTGATTGCTGTAGACCCGCGCCTCCAGCAGCGAGCCGTCACGCACCGGCAGTTGCAGTTCATCGACCAGCGCATGGTCTTCGCCGCCGGCGTCCATCAGCAGCGACGACTGATCGAACTGTTCACGGGCCTGTTCCGGGCTCAGCTCATGCATGCCCACGCGTTTGCCGCTGGCCCGGCCGTTGCCGACCAATTGCAGAAATGCGGCGATATCAGGATTCAACGACATTCAATTTCTCCAGACCACTCGGGCGCCTTAGGCGCCCGAGTGGTGTTTGCGGTTACGAAGCAGGTTTCAGGACATGACTACTGACTCAACGAACTCGCCGAGCATTTCTTCAGCCTCGGACAGGAAAGTTTCATCCCGCGGGATCTGGAAATGCCCGCAGTCCAGCCATTCGCCACCCATGCCCGGCTGTTCGAGTTGCGCCGCCAGTTCGACCGCCTCCTCTTCCCGGCCCAGTGTCCACCAGCAAACCGGGTGCACCGCCAGCGGCGGACAGCGGTCGAGCTGCAGCGACAGCTGTTTGAGCCGGCGCGCCACACTGAACACATGGGCCAGTTCATCGGCCCCCAGCGCGACGTAGGTCGAAGCCCCACTTTCGGCGCCCATGGCGGCGTTGAACACTGCGCGCAGGTTCTGCGTAGTTTCCTCGCCGTCGATGGCCACGTTCGCGGCGTCCGGCAAAGTGACCCGCAGGAAGTCACGCAGATCGGCTCGCCAGTCATCCACGGCCCCGGCATTGATAGCCGCCGATGCCACGAAGCTGTCCACCAGACCGACGAACTTCACTGGCTGCCCTTCCCGCTCAAGCTGCGCCGCCATCAGCATCGCCAGCGTACCGCCAAGCGACCAGCCCAACAGGTGATACGGCCCCTGCGGCTGTTTCTCGCGAATCTGCGCCACGTAATCACTCGCCATGCTTTGCAGCGACGTATCGCTGAAGGCCGGGTCGAGCAACATCCGCGACTGGATCGCCAACACCTGGCGCTGACCACTCAAGCGACGGGCCAGCGGCTCGTAGTCGAACACCGTGCCGAAACCGGCATGGATGCAGAACAACGGCGCCCGGCCCTTGACCTCGGCGTTCATTGCCAGCAGCCCGGAGGCCTTCTCGGCAGCCCCCTGAACACTGGCCACCAGTTCGGCGATGCTCGGTTTCTGCATCAGGTCGCGCAGTTTCAGGCTCAGGCCCTGGGACTTGAGCACACGGCTGCGGGCGACCACCTGCAGGCTGAGGATCGAGTCGCCGCCCAGTTCGAAGAAGTTATCGGTCAAGCCGACGCGTTCGATCTTCAGCACCTCCTGCCAGATCTTCGCCAGGGCTTTTTCCAGTTCGGTGCGCGGGGCCACGTAATCCTGACGCTGTTCGGCGTCCGGATCCGGCAAGGCCTTGCGGTCGAGTTTGCCGTTCGGCGTCAGCGGCATGCGCTCGAGCAACATCAGGTGCGCAGGCACCATGTAGTCCGGCAGGCTGGCCTTGAGCTGTTCGCGCAAGCGTTCGCACAGACCGTCCACCGACGCATCGGCACCGGCCAGCACATAGCCGAGCAGTTGTTTGCCGCTGACGCCTTCGCGAGCGACCACGGCGGCATCGCGCACGCCCGGTTGTTGCTTGAGGCGTGCTTCGACTTCGCCCAACTCGATTCGGAAACCGCGGATCTTCACCTGATGGTCGATCCGGCCAAGGTAGTCGACCGTGCCATCGGCGCGCTGGCGCACCAGGTCACCGGTGCGATACAGACGGCTGCCATCGGCGCTGAACGGGTTCGCCACGAAGCGCTCGGCGGTGCCGCCGGCGCGTCCCAGATAACCACGGGCCAGCGCGCCACCGAGGTACAACTCGCCGGCAATGCCGACCGGCAGACGGTTGAGATCGCTGTCGAGCACGTAACCGCAGCGCTCACCGACCACGCTGCCGATCGGCGCGTAGGCAGCGCCGCAGACATCCTCGGCACCGGCCTTCCAGATCAGCGGCGTGACCACGGTTTCGGTCGGGCCGTAGCCGTTGATGATGTAGCGCGGCTTGAGCGCACGCTTGGCCAGTTCGAAACTCGCCACCGGCACCGCATCGCCACCGAAGCAGTAGATCCGCACCGGCGGTGGGTTGCCGTGTTGCTCGGCGTGTTCGGCCAGTTGTTGCAGGTACACCGGCGGGAATGCCGCCACGGTCACGCCGTGCTGATGCATGGCGTTGCAGGTCTGCTCGGCCGTCCACAGGCTGTCGTCACGGATCAGCAGGCGCGCGCCGTGGGTCAGGGTGGTCAGCCAGCGCTCGTGAGCGCCGTCGAACGCGAACGACATGAAGTGCAATTCGCAATCAGCCGCGCTCATTTCATAACGCTGACCAATCGCCTCGCAGTGCATCGCCAGCGGCCCGTGAGCCACACCGACGCCTTTCGGCAGCCCGGTGGATCCGGAGGTGTAGATCACGTAAGCGAGGTTGCCCGGTTCGACCGAAACCTGTGGCGCAGTCTCCGGCCGGGCGCTGAGGTCCAGTCGATCCAGTTCCAGCACATGCAGGTTGTCCTGAGGCGGCATCACCTGACGCAGGCTCGAATCGCTGAGCAGCAGCGCGATGCCGGAATCGCGCATCAGATAACTCAAACGCTCGCGAGGATAGGTCGCGTCCAGCGGCACGTAGGCACCGCCGGCCTTGAGCACCGCCAGCAGCGCGACAATCATGTTCTCGCTGCGCGGCAACGCCACGCCGACCCGCACTTCCGGACCGACGCCCTCGGCGATCAGCGCATGGGCCAGACGATTGGCCCGAGCCTCGATCTGGCCGTAGCTGAACGCCTGATCATTGAAAACCACGGCAGTCTGCTCGCTGCGCTGCGCGGCCCACTGAGCGATGCGCTGATGCACCGCCACCGCTGGCGGCTGCACGGCAACCACCAGCGAATCCGCGACATTCGCAGTCGGCAGACCGATGCGGCCCAGCGGTTGCGCAGCGTCCTCGGTGAGCGCGGTCAGCAGCCCTTCCATATTGCTGCGGATGCCTTCGACGGTCGCCCGGTCGAAATGCTCGCGCAGGAACATGTACTCGATCACCAGGCCATCTTCGAGCGTGACCATCAGGTCCATCGGGAAGTTGGTCAGGCCGGCGCTGGCGCTCTCGCCAAACTTCAGCGAGTCGTCGCGCCACTCGCGCAACGCCTGATCGATCGGGTGGTTCTCGAACACGATGATGCTGTCGAACAGCGACTGCCCGGTCCGCCCGGCCCAGCGCTGAACGTCGGACAGCGGCGTGTATTCGCGCTCGCGCATGTCCAGGTTGAAGTCCTGCAAGTCGCGCAGCCACTGGCCGACCGCCTGTTCGGCCGGCACGTCCTTGATCACCGGCAAGGTGTTGATGAACAGACCGAGGATCGACTCCGACGCCGGCAGACTTGCCGGACGCCCCGCCACCGTGGCGCCGAACGCCACGCAGCGCTGGCCGCTGTAACGGCTCAGCAGCATCAGCCACGCCCCCTGCACCAGCGTGTTGAGGGTGATCTGCTGGGACTGGGCGAAGGCTTTGAGCTGTTCGGTGCGGGTTTCGCCCAGACGGCTGTACAGCGCTTCGTGACCGCGACCTTCGCCGGTGCGCGCCACGGCGTCGGCAAGATAAGTCGGCTCGTCGAGCAGGCTCAAATGTTCACGCCAGAAACCTTCGCTGGCATTGGCATCCTGCTGTTGCAGCCAGTTGATGTAGCGACGGTACGGCACCGCTTCGGCGAGTGGCTGGCCGGAATACTGGCTCAGCACTTCGCCGATCAGCTGCGAACTGCTCCAGCCGTCGATCAGGATGTGGTGATAGGTCCAGATCAGCTGATAGCTGCCCTCGCCCACTTGCACCAGCGTCAGGCGTTGCAGCGGCGGACGGTCGAGGTCGAAACCCTTGGCCCGTTCGCTGGCGGCCAGTGCCTGCAAGGCTTGTTCCGAGTGATCCTGATCGCGCCAGTCGAGCAGGCTCACCGGCAGTTGCGGATCGGCGAGCACGAATTGCAGCGGCTCGGCCATGTCCTGCCAGAGGAAACCGGTGCGCAGAATGTCGTGACGGCGGCTCACCGCTTCCCACGCCGCCTTGAAGCGCGCCGGCTCCAGGCCCTGCACCGGAATGCTCACCTGGTTGATGTAGAGGTCGGCCTCCGGCGAGTTCAGGCCGAGGAACAGCATGCCCTGCTGCATCGGCGACAAGCGGTACAACCCGTCCAGTTGCCCTTCCGGCAGTGGCAGCTCGGCAATCTGCGCCTCGCTCAGACCGTGCAACGGCATGTCGACCAAAACGGCCACCGGCGCCTGAGTGCCTTCGGCAGCTTGGGCACGCACGGCCAGTTGCTGGATGGTCGGCTGCTGGAACAGGTCTTTCGGGCTCAGCTCGATGCCTTGTTGACGGGCGCGGCTGACCACCTGAATCGAGATGATCGAATCGCCGCCCAACGCAAAGAAACTGTCGGTGGTGCTGATCCGCTCAAGGCCCAGCACGTCTTTCCAGATGTCCACCAGCGTCTGTTCGATGGCACTGGCCGGTTCGACGTGTTGCTGCGCAGCCGAGAACGTCAGCGCCGGCAAACGCTTGCGGTCGAGTTTGCCGTTGGGGCTCAGCGGCATCTGCGCCAGCCACATCCGGTGCGCCGGTACCATATAGTCCGGCAGACTCGCGCCCAGCCAGGTCGACAGGCTGTCGTGCAGTTCATTGCGCACGGCGTCCGGAGCATCGACGGTCGCCGGATCACTCGGCACCAGGTACGCCACCAGTTGCTGGCTGCCCAGCACATCACGGGCAACCACCACCGCTTCCCGCACGGCGGCGTGCTCCATCAGCCGCGCTTCGATTTCACCCAGCTCGATCCGCAGACCGCGCAGTTTGACCTGATGGTCGATGCGCCCGACGTACTCGATCACGCCGTCGGCGCGGTAGCGTGCCAGGTCACCGGTGCGGTACATCCGCTCGCCGGCCGCGAACGGGTTGGCGACAAAACGCTCGGCGCTCAGCCCCGGACGACGGTGATAACCACGGGCCAGACCGATGCCGCCGAGGTACAGCTCGCCGGCCACCCCCACCGGCAGCGGATTGAGGCCGCTGTCGAGAATGAAGGTCGACAGGTTGGCAATCGGCTGACCGATCGGCACGCCGTCGCGGCCTTCGTCGCGGCAGGTCCAGTGGGTCACGTCGATGGCTGCTTCGGTCGGGCCGTACAGGTTGAACAGACCGGCCTGCGGCAGTTTGGCGAACACCTGCTCCTGCGCATCCACCGGCAGCGCTTCACCGCTGCAGACAATGCGTTTCAGACCGGTGCAGCTCGACACGTTGGCGTCTTGCAGGAAGGCCTGCAGCATCGACGGCACAAAGTGCAGCGTGGTGACACGTTCGGCGTTGATCAGCGCGATCAGTTTCGCCGGATCGCGGTGGTCGCCCGGTGCCGCGACGACCAGCCTGGCGCCGGTCATCAGCGGCCAGAAGAACTCCCACACCGACACGTCGAAGCTGAACGGGGTTTTCTGCAACACGGTGTCACTGGCGTCCAGACCATAGGCCTGCTGCATCCACATCAGGCGGTTGGTCAGGGCGCGATGGGCGTTGCCCGCGCCTTTCGGCAGACCGGTGGAACCGGAGGTGTAGATCACATACGCCAGGTTGCTGGCGTCGTATTCGACCTGCGGATTGTGCGTCGGCCACTCGGCGAAGTCCGCACCGGACGGCTCCAGGCACAGGGTCTGTACGCCGTCGGGAATCGGCAGGCTGGCCAGCAGGTGCGGCTGGGTCAGCAACTGGCCGATGCCGCTGTCGGCGATCATGTAGCTCAGGCGATCACGCGGGTACTCCGGGTCCAACGGCACATAGGCGCCGCCGGCCTTGAGAATCGCCAGCAGGCCGATGACCATTTCCAGGCTGCGCTCGACCGCAATTCCGACCAGCCCATCCGGGCCGACGCCACGGGCGATCAAGCCATGGGCCAACTGGTTGGCGCGGGCGTTGAGCTGCGCGTAGCTCAGCGTCTGACCGGCGAACACCAGCGCCGGCGCGTCCGGGGTGCGCAGGGCCTGGGCTTCGATCAGCGTGTGCACACCTTGCTCCAGCGGATAGTCGATGCCGGTGGCGTTCCACTGCTCGACCATCAAGCAGCGGTCGGCGGTGTCGAGCAAGTCCAACGCGCCGAGCATGGCATTGCCCGACTGCACCATTTGCTGCAACAGGTTGTGCAGTTGCGCACTCAATTGCTCGATCACCGAATCGGTGAACTGCCCGCGCTGGTAGCTGTAGTGCAGCGACAGTTCATCGCTGACATTCACCGCCAGAGTCAGCGGGTAGTTGGTCTGCTCGTGGTTGTTGACCTCGCCAAAGCGCAACGCCTGTGGCGCGCCCTCTTCCAGGGCCTGGGACACGGGATAGTTCTCGAACACCAGAATGTTGTCGAACAACGCTTCACCGCTCTGCCCGGCCCAGCGCTGGATGTCGAACAGCGGCGTGTGTTCGTGTTCACGCAGGCCGATGTTCTGCGCCTGCACGTTCTGCAACCACTGGCCGACGCTGGAGTCCGAACGCGGGCTGGCGATCACCGGCAAGGTGTTGATGAACAGGCCGATCTGCTGCTCGACGCCCTTGAGCTCGGCCGGACGACCGGCCACGGTGGCGCCGAACGCCACGCTTTCCTGACCGGTCAGGCGCTGCAACAGCAGCAGCCATGCAGCCTGGATCAGGGTGTTGAGCGTGACCTTCTGCTGGCGAGCGAATTCCCCCAGACGCCGGGTCTGTTCGGCGTCGATGAACACGTAACGCTCGCCGTGACCTTCACGGGACTCGTCGCTGCGCTGGGCCTGAATCGCCTGGGCCAGACGGGTCGGCTCCTGCAGGTTGGCCAGTTGCGCGGTCCAGTAGTGTTCGCTGACCTTGACGTCCTGGCGTTGCAGCCATTCGATGTAGTCGCGATAACGCCCGGCCAGTGCCGGCAGGGTTTCCCCGGCATAGCGCTGGAGGACTTCGCCGAGCAACTGCGAATTGCTCCAGCCGTCCATCAGGATGTGGTGGTTGGTGTAGATCAGATGGCAGCGCTGGTCGTCCAGGCGCACCACGACCATACGCAGCAGCGGGCCGTGGCTGAGGTCGAAACCTTGCGCTTGCTCGCTGGCGGCCAACTGATCCAGGGCTGCCGGATCGGCATTACGGTCACGCCAATCGAGCACGCTGAACGGCATCTCCAGCTGCTTGTGCACCACTTGCACCGGGCGCGCCACCTGGCCTTGCCAGACGAAGCTGGTGCGCAGGATGTCGTGGTTGTCCACCGCGGCCTGCCAGGCCTGCTGGAAGCGCTGCGGGTCGAGGCCTTCGACATCCAGGCGAACCTGGTTGATGTAGTCGCCGGACGTCTGCTCGTACAGGCTGTGGAACAGCATGCCCTGCTGCATCGCCGACAGCGGATAGATGTCGGCAATCTGCGAGGCCGGCAGCGGCAGACTGTCGAGCTGTGCCTGGGTCAGGCCGGCCAGCGGGAAGTCCGACGGGGTCAGGCCTTCCACGTCCGGGGTCAGGCAGTGGCCAATCAGCGCGGCGAGTTCATCGGCGTAATCGCGGGCCAGCGCCTCAATGGTGGCGCTGTCGAAGCGTTCTTCGCTGAAGGTCCAGCCGACACTCAGTTCACCGCCGTAGACCTGACCGTTGAGGGTCAGCCAGTTACCCAGCGGCGCATCCGAGCTTTGCTCCAGACCGGCATTGTCCGGCGCGGGGGCGAACAGCGCGCCGTCATCGGCTTCGAAACTGCCGTCGAACTGGCCGAGGTAGTTGAAGGTGATACGCGGGGTCGGCAACGCCTTCAAGCTGCGCTGCACATCGGCATCACCAAGGTGACGCAGCGCACCGAAACCGATGCCCTTGTTCGGGATCGAGCGCAGTTGTTCCTTGATCTGCTTGATCGACTCCCCCGCGCCTTCGGCCGGGGTCAGGCGCACCGGGAACAGGCTGGTGAACCAGCCCACGGTGCGGGTCAGGTCGACGCCGTCGAACAGCTCTTCGCGACCGTGACCTTCCAGTTGAATCAGCGTCGACGTCTGCCCGCTCCAGCGCCCGATCACTCGGGCCAGCGCGGTCAGCAGCAGGTCGTTGACCTGGGTGCGATAGGCCGCCGGGGCTTCTTGCAACAGCTGCCGGGTCAGCTCCGCGCTGAGGCGGGTCTGCACGGTCTGCGCCAGACGGTTCTGCTGGCCGGCATCGAGACGCTTGCTCGGCAGATCGGTGCTGACACCGCTCAGGCAGGCCTGCCAGTACGCCCGTTCTTCCTGCAACGCCGGGCTGTTGGCGTAACGCTGCAAGTGTTCACTCCAGTCCTTGAAGGCACTGGTCTTGACCGGCAGGTCCAGGGTCTGACCGCTGTTGGCTTGTTGATACGCGGTTTGCAGGTCTTCCAGCAGAATCCGCCACGACACGCCGTCCACCGCCAGGTGATGGATCACCAGCAACAGGCGTTGCGTGCCGTCAGCCAGATTCGCCAGCACCGCACGCAGCAACGGGCCGTTTTGCAGGTCGAGGCTGCGCTGGGCGCGATTGCCCAAGGCTTCAAGATCCGCGATGTCGGCAATGTCTTCCTGCCAGAGCAGGTCTTGCGGCAACGCATCGACCGACAGGTGTTCGGCCTGCCAGACACTGCCCTGCCGGCTGAAACTCAGGCGCAAGGCATCGTGATGGATGACCAGCGCACGCACCGCTTGCTCGACCTTTTCGGCCGCCAGCGGCTGACGTGGCTTGAGCAGCACCGACTGGTTCCAATGGTGACGCTCGGGGATGTCGTCCTCGAAGAACTGCTGCTGAATCGGCAACAGCAACGCCGGGCCGGTAACCGGTTGCTGATCGATGGTCGATTCGCTGTCACCGATCTGCGCAACCAGCGCCAGACGCTGGATATTCTGGTGCTGGAACAGGTCTTTGGGGTTCAGACGGATGCCGGCCTGACGGGCGCGGCTGACCACTTGAATCGAGATGATCGAATCGCCGCCCAGCTCGAAGAAGTTGTCGGTCAGACCCACGCGTTCCAGCTTCAGCACGTCCTGCCAGATCTCGGCCAGACGCTGTTCCAGTTCGCTTTGCGGTGCTTGATAGGCCTGCTGCGCCTGACTCGCATCCGCAGACGGCAAGGCACTGCGGTTGAGTTTGCCGTTGGCGGTCAGCGGCAGTTGCTCGAGCAGCAACAGGTGCGCCGGGATCATGTGATCCGGCAGGTTTTCCTTGAGCGCGGCCCGCACGTTGTCACGCCACTGGCCCTGTTCGGCAGCGTCGGCGGCGAGCAAGGCGGCCTCGCTCGGCACCAGGTACGCCACCAGTTGCTGACCGCTGAGGCCCGGCTGCGCCAGCACCACGGCCTGACGCACGGCTGCTTGTTCGAGCAACTGCGCTTCGATCTCGCCGAGTTCGATGCGGAAGCCGCGAATCTTCACTTGATGGTCGATCCGGCCGACGTATTCGATCACACCGTCGGCGCGATAACGCGCCAGGTCACCGGTGCGGTACAGACGCCCGCCATCGGCGGCAAACGGATCGGGAATAAAGCGCAGCGTGGTCAAGTCAGGACGGTTCAGATACCCCCGGGCCAGACCGGCTCTGCCGACGTACAGTTCGCCGATGCAACCCTTGGCCACCGGGTTCAGGTCGCCGTCGAGCAAATACCAGGACAAGTCCGGAATCGGCTCGCCGATCGGGCTGCTGGCATCGCGTTGCAAGTCGGCCAGGGAGATCGGCCGGTAGGTCACGTGAACCGTGGTTTCGGTGATGCCGTACATGTTGATCAGTTGCGGGGCCCGGTCGCCGAAGCGCTCGAACCACGGCCGCAGGCTCTTGACCTCCAGCGCCTCACCGCCGAACACCACGTAGCGCAGGGACGGTTGCGCCGCCGCGTGTGCCGGGGCACACGCCACTTGCATCAGTTGCTTGAACGCCGACGGCGTCTGGTTGAGAACCGTGATGCCTTCACGGCACAGCAAGGTGTAGAAATCTTCCGGCGAACGGCTGGTCTCGTATGGCACCACCACCAGTTTGCCGCCGTACAGCAGCGCACCGAAAATCTCCCAGACCGAGAAGTCGAACGCGTAGGAATGGAACAGGCTCCAGACATCCTGCGGGCCGAAATCGAACCAGGCATCGGTGGCCTTGAACAGACGCAGCACGTTGTGATGGGCGAGCAAGGTGCCTTTCGGCTGGCCGGTGGAACCGGAGGTGTAGATCACGTAAGCCAGGTTGTCCGGGCTCATGCGCACCTGCGGGTTGCTGTCGCTGTAGCCTTCGAGGCCGTCGCCTTCCTGATCGAGCATCACGCTGCACACCGAGTCCGGCACTGGCAGACGGCCGAGCAGATGACTCTGGGTCAGCAGCAGGCTGATGCCGCTGTCACCGATCATGTAGGCCAGACGATCTTCCGGATACGTCGGGTCGAGCGGCACATAAGCCCCGCCAGCCTTGAGAATCGCCAGCAGCCCGACGAGCATTTCCAGGCTGCGCTCCACCGCCAGACCGACGCGCACGTCCGGCCCGACACCGCTGGCAATCAGCTTGTGGGCCAACGGGTTGGCGCGGCTGTTGAGCTCGCCATAGCTCAGGGTCTGTTCGCCATAGGTCACGGCAACCGCTTGCGGCGCACGCTCGGCCTCAGCTTCGATCAGTTGATGCAGGCACGCCTCGCTCGGGAAATCGGCCACGGCCGGGTTCCATTGCAACAGCGTGGCCTGACGTTCGGCCGCCTCATGCAATGGCAGTTCGGCGATGCGCTGGGCACAATCGGCGACGATGCCGTGCAGCAGATTCGTCCAGTGCTGCGCCAGTCGCTCCATGGTCACTGCGTCGAACAGGTCGGTGGCGTAAGTCAGTTCGGCCCAGACGTTGTCCGCCGACTCGAAGGTGTCGAGGGTCAGGTCGAACTGCGCGGTATGCGACACCCAGCTCAGGCCTTCGATCTCGATCTTCGGCAGACGCGTCGCGCCCTGCGCCTGACGGGTCTGACTCTGGTGGTTGTGCAGCACCTGGAACAGCGGACTGTGGCTCAGGCTGCGTTCCGGTTGCAGCGCATCAACCAGTTGCTCGAACGGCAGGTCCTGGTGGGCCTGGGCACCGAGTACGGTGTTCTTTACTTGCTGCAACAGGCTGCGGAAGGTCTGCTGGCTGTCGAACTCAGTCTTCAGCACCTGGGTGTTGACGAAGAAGCCGATCAGGCCTTCGGTCTCGACCCGATTGCGGTTGGCCACCGGCACACCGACGCGAATGTCGGCCTGGCCGCTGTAGCGATGCAGAAGAGTCTGGAACGACGCCAGCAGCAGCGCGAACAGGGTGACGTTTTCCCGCTGTGCGACCTGTTTGAGGCCGGCGGCCAGTTCGGCGCTCAGCGGGATGTCCTGACGCGCGCCCCGGTAACTTTGCTCCGGCGGACGCGGACGGTCGGTCGGCAGCTCCAGCAACGGCTGATCGCCGTCGCCCAGTTGCGCGGTCCAGTAACTCAGTTGACGTTCGCGCTCACCGGCGTCCATCCACTGGCGCTGCCACACCGCATAGTCGGCGTATTGCACCGGCAATCCCGGCAACTGCGCGGTCTTGCCTTCGCTGTGCGCGGCATACAACGCCACCAGCTCGTTGACCATGATGCCCATCGACCAGCCATCGGACACGATGTGGTGCAAGGTGATGATCAGCGCGTGGTCATCGGCCGCCAGGCGCAGCAGCTTGACCCGCAGCAGCGGGCCTTTCTGCAAGTCGAACAGGTGCAGGGTTTCGGCCGCGACCAAGGCTTGCAGCGCGGAATCGTCCAGCTCGCGGTCGATGCTTTCGACGGCGATGTCCAGCGATGCCTGAGCCTGAATCACTTGAAGGGTCTGGCCCTGCTCCTCGACAAAGCAGGTGCGCAGGGATTCGTGGCGGGCGATCAGCGCATCGAAGCTGCGCTGCAACGCCGGCAGGTCCAGTTCACCGCGCAGGCGCAATGCGGCCGGCACATGGTAAGCGGTGCTGGTCGGTTCCAGCTGCCAGAGGAACCACTGACGCTCCTGAGCGTAGGACAGCGTCAGCGGTTGCTGACGCGGCAACGCAACAATCGGCGGCTCCTGCTGCGCCTGCTCGACGCCGAGGGCGGCGACGAAATCCACCAGCGTGCTGTGTTCGAACAGGGTGCGCAGCGGCACCTGAACATTGAGCGCCTGACGCACTCGGGAAACGACCTGAGTCACCAGCAGCGAATGGCCGCCGAGTTCGAAGAAGTTGTCGCCCAGCCCCACCTGCTCCAGTTTCAACACGGTTTGCCAGATTTCGGCGACGGTGTGCTGGGTGGCGGTCTGCGGCGCGATGTAGGTCGATTGCAACTGGCTCGCGTCGGGGGCCGGCAAGGCCTTGCGGTCGACTTTGCCGTTGGGGGTCAGCGGCAGTTGCGTGAGAAACAGCACGTGCGCCGGCACCATGTACTCCGGCAATTCAGCCTTGAGGCTGGCCTTGAGCGCAGCGCGCAACGCGGCTTCACCGTCGGCATCCAGCACCTCGCCGGACGTCGGCACCACGTAGCCCACCAGTTGCGGGCCGGTCGGGCCGTCCTGGGCGACCACTACCGTTTCGCGCACGCTGTCGAGCGCCAGCAGGCGCGCTTCGATTTCGCCCAGTTCGATGCGAAAACCCCGGATTTTCACCTGATGGTCGATCCGCCCGATGTATTCGATCACGCCTTCGGCGCGGTAACGGGTCAGGTCGCCGGTGCGATACAGACGCTCGCCAGTGGTCGAGAACGGGTCCGGCACAAAGCGTTCGGCGGTCAGCGCGGGACGCTGGAAATAACCCCGCGCCAGACCGTCGCCGCCGATCAGCAGCTCGCCCGGCGCGCCGAGCGGATTGAGTTCCAGATCACTGCCGAGAATGTACAGCGCGGTGTTGTCGATCGGTTTGCCGAGGAACGGACGGCTGTTGTCCACGCTCAACGGATGCAGCGCCGACCAGATCGTGGTTTCGGTCGGGCCGTAGAGGTTCCAGACCTTCGGCGAGCGCTCCAGCATGCGTTGCGCCAGCTCCTGAGGCAGCGCTTCACCGCCACACAGGAAAGTGCGGCCGTCGAGAATCCCGGCGTGTTCGTGGTCCAGCAGCATGCGCCAGGTCGAAGGCGTGGCTTGCAGCATGGTCACGCCGTGGCGGTCGATCAGTTCGAGCACCGCTTGCGGATCCTGATGCACGTCCTTGCCGGTCAGCACCACGGCGGCGCCGGCCAGCAGCGGGCCGTAGATTTCCAGGCCGAAAATGTCGAACGAGAAGGTGGTCAGCGACAGCATGCGATCCGCCGCAGCGATGCCCGGTTGCCCGACCATGCTCGCGACGAAGTTGCTCAGGGCTGCGTGGCGGACCATCACGCCCTTAGGCTTGCCGGTCGAGCCCGAGGTGTAAATCGTGTAGGCCAGATGCTCGCCGTTCACTGCCACGTCAGGCACGGTGGTCGGGTACGCCGCCAGCCAGTCCTGCGGCTGATCCAGCAACACCGTGGCAAGACCGGCCGGGATTGGAAGCAACGTCTGCAAGTGCGCTTGGGTCAACAGCAATTCGATGCCACTGTCCTCGATCATGTAGGCCAGGCGGTCTTGCGGATACGCCGGGTCCAGCGGTACATAAGCGCCGCCGGCCTTGAGGATCGCCAGCAGGCCGACGATCATTTCGACGCTGCGCTCGACCGCAATGCCGACCAGTCGATCCGGACCGACGTCCAGTTCGATCAGCTTGTGCGCGAGCTGGTTGGCGCGGGCGTTCAACTGACCGTAAGTCAGTTGGTCTTCGCCGATGATCAACGCGGTAGCCTCAGGCGTCTGCGCGGCTTGCAGGGCAATGCGTTGCTGCACACAGGGCGCCGGCGCGGCGTGATCGACCACGCGTTTCCAGTCCTGCAACAGCACTTGATGTTCGGTGGTTTCCAGCAGCGGCAGTTCGCCGACACGCTGGCTCGGCGCGGCGACGATGCCGTGCAGCAGGTTCAGCCAGTGGCGCGCCAGACGCTCGATGGTTTGCGGTTTGAACAGGTCGGTGGCGTAAGTCAGTTCCGCCGCCACGCCTTCGCTGGATTCGTAGGTGCCTAGGGTCAGGTCGAACTGCGCGGTGCGGCCCTCCCAGACGATGTCCTCGACACTCAGTTGCGGCAGTTGCACCTGGCTTTGACGCTGGGTCTGGTCGTTGACCGCCTGGTGGTTGTACATCACCTGGAACACCGGGCTGTGGCTCAGGCTGCGTTCCGGTTGCAGGGCTTCGATCAGTTGCTCGAACGGCAGGTCCTGATGGGCCTGGGCGGCCATCGCCGATTGCTTGACCTGGGCCAGCAATTGATTGAACGGCAGTTGTCCGTGGACGTCCGCGCTCAGCACCTGGGTGTTGACGAAGAAGCCGATCAGGCCTTCGGTTTCCACCCGGTTGCGGTTGGCGGTCGGCACGCCGACGCGGATCTGCGACTGGCCGCTGTAGCGGTGCAGCAAGGCCTGAAACGACGCCAGCAGCACCATGAACAGACTCGCGCCTTCGCGCTGGGCCAGTTGCTTGAGGGCCTCGCCCAGTGCCGCCGGCAGGTTCAGATCGAGGCGCGCGCCACGGAAGCTTTGCACCGCCGGACGCGGGTGATCGATCGGCAATTCCAGCACCGGTTGCTCGCCGCCGAGGGTGTCGATCCAGTATTTCAGCTGCCGCTCACGCTCGCCGGCCTCCAGCCAGTGGCGCTGCCAGATCGCGTAGTCGGCGTATTGCACCTCCAGCGGCGGCAGGCTCAGGGACTGGCCGCCGGTGTCGGCGGCGTAATGCTTGATCAGCTCGCTGACCAGCACTTGCATCGACCAGCCATCGGAGATGATGTGGTGCTGGATCAGCGCCAGCACATGATCATCTTCGCCGACCTTGAGCAACGACACCCGCAACAACGGCCCCTGTTGCAGGTTGAACGGGCGTGCGGTTTCGTTTTCGACGAAAGCCTTGATCGCGGTGTCAGCGTCCTGACCGGGCGCCAGCGTCTCGACCATGATGTTCAACGGCATCTGCCCGTGAACCTTCTGACAGAAGGTTTCACCCTGCTCGACGAACGTGGTGCGCAGGCTTTCATGGCGGGCGACCACCGCGTTGAAACTGCGCTCCAGCGCCGCGACATCCAGTCGGCCCTTCAACCGCAGGGCGCTGGGAATGTGGTACGCGGTGCTGTGCGGGTCCATCTGCCACAGGAACAACTGGCGTTCCTGGGCGTAGGACAGCGGGATCGCCTCGAAGCTTGAGCGAGTTTCCGGAATCGGCAGGTTCGCCGGCGAGACGCCCTCTTCGAGCATCTTTTCCAGGTAGAGCTTACGTTTGTCCAGCGGCAGAGTGATAAAGCGCTTGGCAATCCTCAAAGCAACACTCGTGTCCATCAGAACTCCTCCATATCGTCAAGCAGGGCTTCCAGCTTGTTCAGTTTCTGTTCGTTGATTGCCCCGCCTCCTGTATCGAGTCGAGCGACAAAGTCGCCGAGGACGGGGTGCTGGAATAGCAGTTGCGGCGTCAGCGTCAGGCCCAGTTCCAGGGCGATGCGCGACACGACATTGACCGCCAGCAGCGAGTGCCCGCCGAGTTCGAAGAAGTGATCGTTCAGACCGATGCGTTCCACGGTGAGCACTTGCTGCCAGATTGCCGCGACCTGCTGCTCAAGCTCCGATTGCGGCGCGACATACGCGGCCTGCATCTGGCTGGCATCCACCGCCGGCAGCGCCTTGCGGTCGAGCTTGCCGTTGGGGGTCAGGGGCAACTGCTCAAGGAACAGCAGGTGCGCGGGAATCATGTAGTCAGGTAACGAAGACTTGAGGCCAGTCTTTAGTCCGTCACGCAGTTGTCGCTGCGCTTGCCCGTCGTACACGTCCAGTTGTGGGGCGACCACGTAAGCCACCAGTTGTGCGCCGCCCTCGGCCTCAATGGCCAGCACGGCCGCCTCGCTGATGCCCGGTTGCGCCAGCAGGCGCGCTTCGATTTCGCCGAGTTCGATCCGGAAACCACGGATTTTCACCTGATGGTCGATCCGGCCCATGTACTCCAGCTCGCCGTCCTCGCGCTGACGAATCAGGTCGCCGGTGCGGTAGAGACGCTCGCCATTACGGGCGAAAGGATTGGGCACAAACTTCTCGGCAGTCATCGCCGCTTTGCCCAGGTAGCCACGCGTGACGCCGGCGCCCGACAAGTACAACTCGGCCGACACCCCGTGCGGCACCGCTTGCAGATCGGCATCGAGCAAGTGGCTGGCGGAGTGATCCAGCGCCCGGCCGATCCGCGCCTGACCACCGGCGGTGCGGCGGGTCCAGGTCGAGTAAGTGGTGTCTTCCGACGGGCCATACAGGTCGTAGACGTGTTCAATGTTCGGCTGCTGATACAACGCGTCCACCAGCCCTTGCTTGAGCGGCTCGCCCGCCAGGTTGATGATCCGCACGCCCGGCGGAATCTGCCCGGCACGCTGCAACGCGTTGATCGCCGACGGCACGGTGTTGATCAGGCGCACCTGATCCCGCGCCGGCAGTTGCGGCAGTTCCAGCGCATTGCGGGCGATGATCAGCGAGCCGCCGTTGGCCAGGGTCACAAACAGCTCCCACACCGACAGGTCGAAGCACACCGAGGTCGAGGCCAGCACGCCTTGAATGTCTTCGCGGCGGTAGACCTTGGCCGACCAGTCGATCAGCGCCATGACGTTGCGATGGGCAATCGCCACGCCTTTCGGCTTGCCGGTGGAACCGGAGGTGTAGATCACGTAGGCGAGGTTGTCCGGCGTCACCGCAGTTTGCGGTGCCTGAGCCGGATAGCCATCCAGCGCGATCTGATCCAGCAGCAACACTTGCGTGTCGAACGGCACGGTCAGTGTTGCCGCCAGTTCTTGCTCAGTCAGCAGCACTCGCGCACGGCTGTCTTCGAGCATGTAGGCCACACGGTCGGCCGGGTAGTCCGGATCCAGCGGTACGTAGGCGCCACCGGCCTTGAGCACCGCCAGCAGTGCAACCAGCAACTGCCCGGAACGCGGCAACGCCACGCCCACCCGCACCTCCGGGCCGACGCCGAGTTCAATCAGTTTGTGCGCCAGGCGGTTGGCCCGGGCGTCCAGTTCAGCGTAGGTCAGCTGCGTGTCGGCGAAGGTCACGGCCAGCGCATCCGGGGTCGCGGCGACCTGAAGGGCGATGCTCTGATGGATGCACAGATCGGTGACGAAGTCGGTGGAAACCGGCGCCGTCTCGATCAGACGCAATTGGCTGAGCGAGCGCTCACCCGCCTCGGTCATCTGCTCGAGCAAACGCTGCAATTGCGCGCCCAGTTGCGCCACGCTGGCGTCGGCAAAACGGTCGCGCTGGTAGCTGAAGTGCACCGACAGCTCGGCGCCCAGATGCACCAGCAGGGTCAACGGATAGTTGGTCTGCTCGTGGTTCTCCACCGGGCCGAATCGCAGGCCCTGCGGCGCGCCTTGCTCCAGCGCTTCGGCAATCGGGTAGTTCTCGAACACCATCAGGCTGTCGAACAGCGCGTCACCGCCCTGCCCGGCCCAACGCTGGATCTGCGCCAGTGGCGTGTGCTCGAACTCGCGCAGCGCCAGGTTCTGCGCCTGTACGCCTTGCAGCCAACTGGCCAGGCTCTGCTGCGCTTGTGGCGCGGCGATCACTGGCAAGGTGTTGATGAACAGGCCGACCTGCTGCTCGGCCCCCGGCAGATCCGCCGGACGCCCGGCAACGGTGGCGCCGAACGCCACGCACTCCTTGCCTGTGTAGCGCTGCAACAGCAGCAGCCATGCGGCCTGCATCAGGGTGTTGACGGTGACTTTCGAGGCTCGGGCAAACTCGCCCAGACGCTGGGTCAGGCTGGCATCGAGCACCTGGAAATGATCGCCGTAACCGACGCTCGGCAGACCGGCACTCGGCCGCGCAATGGCATCGGCCAGACGCGTCGGCTCTTGCAGATTGCCCAGCGCCGCCAGCCAGTAGGCTTCGGCAGTCGCGGCGTCCTGACGCTGCAGCCAGGCGATGTAATCGCGGTAACGCCCGGTCGGACGCGGCACCGCTGCGCCGCTGTAATGCTGCAACACTTCGCCGAGCAACTGCGCACTGCTCCAGCCGTCCACCAGGATGTGATGGTTGGTGTAGATCAGGTGATGACGGCTTTCAGCGATGCGCACCAGCACCAGACGCAGCAACGGTGCGCAGCTCAGGTCGAGGCCTTGGGCACGTTCTTCATCGGCAAGTTTTTTCAGCGCGGCATCAACGTCGCTCTGACCGCTCCAGTCGAGTACCCGGAACGGCACTTCGAGCTGACGCTGCACCACTTGCACCGGCTGCTCCAGATCGCCCTGCCAGACGAAACCGGTACGCAGGATGTCATGGGCATCCACCACCGCTTGCCACGCGGCGCGGAAACGCCGCGGGTCGACGCCATCGACGTCCAGACGCATCTGGTTGATGTAGTCGCCGTTGCCGTGTTCGAGCAAGGTGTGGAACAGCATGCCCTGTTGCATCGGCGACAGCGGGTAGATGTCGTCGATGGCCTGAGGCTGCGGCGCCAACACGTCGAGCTGGGCCTGGGTCAGGGTCGCCAGCGGGAAGTCCGACGGGGTCACGCCACGGTTGGCGCTGTCGCAGCAATGGGCGATCAGTGCGGTCAGTTCCTGCAGGTAATCGTCGGCCAGACACTGGATGGTCGCCGGTTCGAACATCTCGCGGCTGAAGGTCCAGCTCAGGTCCAGCTCGCCGTTGAACACCTTGCCGTCGAGGGCCAGCGGGCTGCCCAGCGGGCCTTGCAGGTTGACTTCTTCGCCGCCGGATTCGCTGGTCGGCACGAACAGCGCTGCGTCGCCGGCCTCGAAACTGCCGTCGAACTGGCCCAGATAGTTGAAGGTCAGGCGCGGCGGCGGCAGCGCCTGCAGGGCCGCCCGGGCGTGGTCATCGCCCAAGTGCGCCAGCGCACCAAAACCGATGCCTTTGTTCGGAATCGCCCGCAATTGCTCCTTGATCTGTTTCAGCGACGCGCCGAGGTCAGCGACCGGGGTCAGTTTTGCCGGGAACAGACTGGTGAACCAGCCCACGGTGCGGGTCAGGTCGACGTGATCGAACAGGTCTTCACGACCGTGCCCTTCCAGTTGCACCAGCACATTGTCGTCACCGGTCCAGCGCACCATCACCCGCGCCAGCGCGGTCAGCAACAGGTCGTTGACCTGGGTGCGATAGGCCGCCGGGGCCTCTTGCAGCAGTTGGCGGGTCAGGGTTTTGTCCAGCGGCGTGCGGATCGACATGGCCTGGCAATGTTGCTGGCCACCCTGCGGGTTGTCGCACGGCAGAGTGTTCGATGCGCCTTGCAGATGCTGTTGCCAGAAGCCCAGCTCGGCTTGCAGCGGCGCGCTGCCGGCGTAGTCCTGCAACGCTTCGGTCCAGGCTTTCACGGCACTGGTCTTGGCCGGCAGCTGCACGGCCGCCCCCGACTGGATCTGCCGGTAAGCGCTTTGCAGGTCTTCGAACAGAATCCGCCACGACACGCCATCCACCACCAGGTGATGGACCACCAGCAACAGACGCTGGCTGCCATCGGCCAGGTTCGCCAGCACCGCACGGATCAGCGAACCGCCGCTCAGTTGCAGACTGCGCTGGGCCTGATTGCCCAGCACTTCGAGTGCCGCCAGATCGGCGACCTCGACTTGCCACAGCACGGTTTCGCCGGCCCGGGTTTCAACGTCGCGGTACTGCGCCGTCCAGCCCTGCGGTTGCTCGGCAAAGTCCAGGCGCAGGCTGTCGTGATGCACGACCAGCGCATCCAGTGCCTGCTCCAGAACAGAAGCATCCAACGGCTGAGCGGTTTTGAGCATCACCGACTGGTTCCAGTGATGACGGTCGGGAATCGGCTGGGCGAAGAACCACTGATGAATCGGCAGCAGCGCGGTTTCGCCGGTCACCGGTTGCTGATCGATCGGTTGCACCGGCTCGCCGGTCTGCACCACATTGGCCAGGGCCTGAATGGTCTGGTGCTGGAACAAATCTTTCGGGGTGAAGCGCAACCCGGCCTGACGGGCGCGGCTGACCACCTGGATCGAAATGATCGAATCGCCGCCCAGCTCGAAGAAGTTGTCGGTCAGGCCGACGCGTTCCAGCTTCAGCACATCCTGCCAGATCGTCGCCAATTGCTGCTCCAGCGCGCTTTGCGGCGCCACGTAAGACTGCTGCAATTGGCTGACGTCAGGCGTGGGCAGGTTCTTGCGATCGAGTTTGCCGTTCGGCGTCAGCGGCATGCGCTCGAGGGTCAGCACGTAGGCCGGGACCATGTGCGCCGGCAACGTGGCCTTGAGTTGCGCCCGCAGTTGCTCGGCGAAATCCGCCTGTTGCGAGTCGCCGACCACGTACGCCACCAGCCGTTTGCTGCCAGCGCTTTCCTGGGCCACGACCACCGCTTCGCGCACACCGTCGAGGGCTTGCAGACTGGCTTCGATTTCACCCAGTTCGATACGGAAACCACGGATCTTCACCTGGTTGTCGATGCGTTCCAGGTAGTCAAACGTGCCGTCGGCACGCTGGCGCACCAGATCGCCGGTGCGGTACAGCACGCCACCGCTTGCGCTGAACGGGTCCGCGACAAAGCGCTCGGCAGTCATCGCCGGGCGATTCAGGTAACCACGGGCCACGCCGCTGCCACCGAGGTACAGCTCGCCGGCCATGCCTTGCGGCAACAGATTCAGATCGGCGTCGAGCACGTACGCGCTGCGGTCGCCGATGCGGCTGCCGATTGGCGCGTAGGCGGCGCCGCACGGCACATCGCGACCAGCCTTCCAGATCAGTGGCGTGACCACGGTTTCGGTCGGGCCGTAGCCGTTGATGATGTACTCCGGGTTCAGCGCACGCTTGACCCGTTCGAAACTCGCATTCGGCACCGCATCACCGCCGAAGCAGTAGATGCGCACCTTTGGCGGATTGCCCACGCGCTCGGCGTGTTCGGCCAGTTGTTGCAGGTACACCGGCGGGAACGCGACCACGGTCACGCCGTGCTCGATCATCGCGTTGTAGGTCTGCTCCGGTGTCCACAGGCTGTCGTCGCGAATCAGCAGCGAGCCGCCGTGAGTCAGGCTGGTCAGCCAGCGCTCATGGGCACCGTCGAAGGCGAACGACATGAAGTGGAATTCGCAATCGCTGTCGCGCATTTCATAGCGCTCACCGATGGCCAGGCAGTGCATCGCCAGCGGCCCGTGGGTGACGCTGACGCCTTTCGGGTTGCCGGTGGAGCCGGAGGTGTAAATCACGTAGGCCAGGTTGTCCGGATCGATTGTCACCACCGGCGCCTGCGCCGAATGGCCGCTGAGGTCGAGGCGATCCAGTTCCAGCACGCTCATGGCGTCGTCGATCGGCAGTTGCGCCGACACGCGGGAATCGCTCAGCAGCAGCGCCAGCCCGCAATCCTGCATCAGGTACGCCAGACGCTCGCGCGGGTAGCTGGTGTCCAGCGGCACATAGGCGCCGCCGGCCTTGAGCACCGCCAGCAAGGCAACGATCAGCCCTTCGCCGCGCGGCATCGCCACGCCGACCCGCACTTCGGCGCGCACGCCACGGGCCACCAGCTCATGGGCCAGACGGTTGGCCCGGGCATCCAGTTCGCCGTAGCTGTAATGCTTGCCATCGAAAATGACCGCCGTGCGATCAGGCTGCAGCGCCGCCAATCGGGCGTAGCGCTGGTGCACGGCGATATCGGTCGGGTACGCCTGCGGATGATTTTGCGCCTCTTGCCGCGCATGTTCGTCAGCCGTGGCCAAAGCGATTTCACCGAGACGACGTTCGGCCGATCCGGCGAACTGTTCCAACAGATGCAGCAACTGCGCGCTCAGGCGCTCGACCGTGGCGACGCTGAAATGCGCCTGGTCGAAGCTCATGTGCAGCGACAGGGTTTCGCCCAGCGTCACGCCGAGGGTCAGCGGATAGTGGGTCTGATCCTGATTGGCGACTTCGCCGAACACCACGCCCTGGGCGGTGCCGTGTTGCAGCGCTTCGGAAATCGGGAAGTTCTCGAACACCAGCAGCGTGTCGAACAGCGACTCGCCGCCCTGCCCGGCCCAGCGCTGAATGCTCGCCAGCGGTGTGTGTTCGAACTCGCGCAGCGACAGGTTCTGCGCCTGCACCGCCGCCAGCCACGCGGCCACGGTCTGATCGGGACGACTGCCGGCAATCAACGGCAAGGTGTTGATGAACAGACCGACCTGCTGCTCGATGCCCACCAGTTCCGCCGGACGCCCGGCCACGGTGGTGCCGAACGCCACGCAGGCGCTGCCGGTGTAACGCTGCAACAGCAGCAGCCACGCGGCTTGCACCAAGGTGTTGACGGTGACTTTCTGCTCCCGGGCAAACGCATTCAGACGACGGGTGCGCGACGCTTCAAGGTCGTAATGCTTGAGCAGATGACCGACCTCGCTGCGAACTTCGCCACCGCCGGCCGCAGCTTGCGCCAGCACGGTCGGCTCGTGGAAATCCGCCAGTTGTTGCAGCCAGAACGCTTCGCTGACCGCCGCGTCCTGACGTTGCAGCCACTGGATGTAATCCGAGTAACGGCTGACCGGACGCGGGGGTTGCTGGCCGGCATAACGCTGCAGGACTTCGCCGAGCATCTGCGCGCTGCTCCAGCCGTCCATCAGGATGTGATGGTTGGTGAAGATCAGGTGATGTCGGTTATCGCTGACGCGGATCAGGGTCACGCGCAGCAGCCCGGCCTGGGTCAGGTCGAACCCTTCGGCCAGATCGGCGGCGGTGAAATCCTTGAGGGCCTGGGCGATGTCGCTGTGTTCACGCCAGTCGAGCAGCGTGTACGGCAGCGCCAGTTGGCGATGGATGATTTGCAGTTGCTCCTGCAATTCGCCCTGCCAGATGAAGCCGCTGCGCAGGATGTCGTGAGCGTCCATGGTCGCTTGCCACGCCGCACGGAAACGCTCGGGATCGAGGCCATCGACATCGACGCACAACTGGTTGATGTAAGTACCGGTGCCCTGTTCGTACAAGGTGTGGAACAGCATGCCCTGCTGCATCGGCGACAGCGGATAGATGTCTTCGATGCCCGCGGCCGGCACCGGGATCGCGTCCAGTTGCGCCTGATCGATGTGCGCCAGCGGGAAGTCCGACGGCGTCACGCCCATCGAATCCGCATCACAGCAGTGGCTGATCAAGGCTTGCAGTTCGCGCTCGTAATCCTCGGCGAGACGGGCGATGGTCACCTCGTTGAATTGTTCGCGGCTGAAGGTCCAGCGCAGATCCAGTTCGCCGTCATAGACCTGGCCTTCGACGCACAGCCAGTTGTCCAGCGGCGCGCCGAGGCTTTGCTCCAGCCCGGCGCTTTCACCGGCCGGGCTGAACAGCGCACCGTCCTCGGCATCGAAGCTGCCGTCGAACTGGCCGAGGTAGTTGAAGGTGATGCGCGGCATTGCCAATGCCTTGAGACTGGCCCGGGTGGCTGCATCACCGAGATGGCGCAGAACACCGAAACCGATGCCTTTGTTCGGAATGGCGCGCAGTTGTTCCTTGACCTGCTTGATCGCCGCCGCAACGGAATCCGCCGGGGTCAGACGTACCGGAAACAGACTGGTGAACCAGCCGACGGTGCGGGTCAGGTCGATGTCGTCGAACAGGTCTTCGCGGCCGTGGCCTTCCAGCTGAATCAGGGTGTCGGCGTGGCCGGTCCAGCGGCTGATGACTCGCGCCAGTGCGGTCAGCAGCAGATCGTTGACCTGTGTGCGGTAAGCGGCCGGGGCCTGTTGCAGCAATTGCTGGGTGAAGGTTTTGTCGAGGCGGCTGTGCAGCACCAGGGCGTGACGGCTTTGCAGGCTGCCCTGCGGGTTGTCGCAGGGCAGATCCAGTGCCGCGCCGTCGAGTTGTTGCTTCCAGAATCCCAGTTCGGCCTGCAACGACTCGGTCGCGGCATAAGCTTGCAGATGCTCGCCCCAGACCTTGTAGGCGCTGGTTTTCGCCGGCAGTTTGATTGCGTTTTTTTGCGCAGCCTGTTGATAAGCCAGTTGCAGGTCTTCCAGCAGAATCCGCCACGACACACCGTCCACCACCAGGTGATGCACCGCCAGCAGCAGACGCTGACTGCCGTCGGCGACGGTCGCCAGCACCGCGCGCAGCAGCGGGCCGTTTTGCAGGTTCAGGCTTTGCTGGGCCTTGGCGTACAGCGCTTGCCGTTCGCTGTCGGCCAGCGTGTCGGCGGTCCATAACAGTTCCGGATCATAAGCCGTTGGCGCCACTTCGGCACGCCAGCCTTCGGTGCCTTCAACGAAGCGCGAACGCAGGCCGTCGTGATGTGCAAGCAATGCATTCAGCGCCTGCAACAGTGCTTCGGCGTTCAGGGTTTGGTGGCTGCGCAGCAGCACCGCCTGGTTCCAGTGGTGACGCTGGGGAATCGGGTCTTCGAAGAACACCTGCTGGATCGGCAGCAACGGCAGTTCGCCGGTCACCGGGCCCTGATCGATGCTCACGCTACCGCTGCCCTGCTGCGCCACGCTGGCCAGACCTTGTACGGTCTGATGCTGGAACAGATCGCGAGGGCTGAAATGAATCCCGGCCTGACGCGAGCGGCTGACCACCTGAATCGAGATGATCGAATCACCGCCCAGTTCGAAGAAGTTGTCGGTGAGGCCGACCTGTTCGAGTTTGAGCACGTCCTGCCAGATGCCGGCGATTTTCTGCTCCAGCTCGCTGCGCGGCGCGACGAACGCCTGCTGCATCTGGCTGGCGTCCGGTGCCGGCAAGGCCTTGCGATCCAGTTTGCCGTTCGGGCTCAGGGGCAGTTCGGCGAGGAACAACAGCTGCGTCGGCACCATGTAGTCCGGCAGGCTGTCCTTGAGCTGCGCCTTGATCGCTTCCCGCGCCGCGCCTTGTTCGTCGGCGGACGCCGCGACCACGGACGCATCCTTCGGCACCACATAAGCCACCAGTTGCAGGCTGCTGCCGCCCTGCACTGCCAGCACCACGGCTTCGCTGACGTCGTTCAGTTCCAGCAGGCGCGCTTCGACTTCGCCCAGCTCGATACGGAAACCACGGATCTTCACTTGATGGTCGACGCGGCCGACGTATTCGAGCTGGCCGAGGGCGTTGTAACGCGCCAGGTCGCCGGTGCGATACAGGCGCGCCCCTGTGCTGGAAAACGGATCGGGAATGAAGCGTTCGGCGGTCAGATCGGCACGCTGGAAGTAACCACGCGCCAGCAATTCACCACCGATCAGCAGCTCACCGACCACACCGACCGGGGTCGGCTGGCCGTCGGCATCCAGCAGATAAGTGTGACGGCCCGGCAGTGGCTGACCGATCGGCATTGTCAGCGGCAACGGCTGGCGACCGAAGACGTAGTCGCTGCAATCAAGGGTGGTCGCAGTGACGGTGGCCTCGGTCGGGCCGTAGGTGTTGAGCAGTTTGACGTGTTCGAGCCCGGCCTGACGCCAGGCCTGCACGCCTTCCGGCGGCATCGCTTCACCACCGCTGTGCACCTGACGCAGCGCCGCGTAGTCACGCGGGCCGGCGGCGGCGAATTCCTTGGCGATCATGTTCCAGTAAGCGGTGGTCAGGTCCATGACCGTGATGCGGTGTTCAACAATGTTCCGGTACAGGGTTTCGCTGTCCCACACTTCGTTGCCGCGCAGCACCACCGAGGCGCCACAGGTCAACGGGCCGAACAACTGCTCACCGAATGCATCGAAGTTGAAGGTCGCAAATTGCAGCGCACAATCGGCAGCGCTCAGGCCGTAGTAATGCTGCGAGGCGAATGCGTGTTTGCTCAGGGCTCCGTGGCTGATGCCGACGCCTTTCGGGCGACCGGTGGAGCCGGAGGTGAACATCACGTAGGCGAGGTTGTCGGCCCACACGGTGCGTTGCGGATTGCTTTCATCGGTGTGGGCCCTGATTTCGGCCTGATCCAGACACAGGCTCTGGACGTTCTGCGGCACCGGCAAACGGTCGAGCAAATGGCTTTGAGTCAGCAGCAAGCGGCTGCCACTGTCTTCGATCATGCACAGCAGGCGATCACGCGGGTATTGCGGATCCAGCGGCACATAAGCGCCGCCGGCCTTGAGCACGGCGAGAATCGCGACGATCAGTTCCAGTCCGCGATCCACCGCCACGCCCACCAGCACGTCCGGGCCGACACCTTGCGCCAGCAGCGTGCGCGCCAGGCGATTGGCCCGGGCGTTGAGCTGGGTGTAGGTCAGTCGCTGGCCGTCGAAAATCAGCGCGACGGCATCCGCTGTCAGTTCGGCCTGGGCTTCGAACAGTTGATGCACCGGGCGCTCGCTCGGCCATTGGGTGTCGTGACGGCCCCAGTCCTGAGTCAGTTGTTCGAGCTCGGTCGTTTCCAACAAAGCAATTTCACCGACGCGCTGCTGCGGATCGCTGACGATGCTGTGCAGCAAGTTCATCCAGTGACGCGCCATACGCTCGATGGTTTCCGGCTCGAACAGATCCGTGGCGTAGGTGAACGCCGCGTGCAGTTGCCCGCCCTTCTCGTAGGTGTCCAGGCTAAGGTCGAACTGGGTGCTGCGGCTTTCCCACTCGATGACGCCCAGCTCCAGGCCGCTGCCGACCTTGAGCGTGGTGACGTCGGCGACTTCCGGCTGGTGGTTGTACATCACCTGGAACAGCGGGTTGTAGCTCAGGCTGCGCTCCAGTTTCAGCGCCTCGACCAGACGCTCGAACGGCAAGTCCTGGTGGGCCTGGGCGCCGAGGGCGGTTTCCTTGAGGTCACGCAGCAGATCGGCGATGGAGGTCTGGCCGTCCAGTTCGACGCGCAGCACCTGAGTGTTGACGAAGAAACCGATCAGCCCTTCGATTTCCCGGCGGTTGCGGTTGGCAATCGGCACGCCGACGCGCAGGTCGCTCTGGCCGGTGTAACGGTGCAGCAGAATATTGAAGGTGCCGAGCAACAGCATGAACAGCGTCACGCCGTGCTGACGGGCGATGCCGCGCAATTGCTCGACCAGCGCAGCGTCCACCACGCGTTCCAGACGCCGACCCTGATTGCTCGGCAGCACCGGGCGCGGGTGATCCACCGGCAATTCCAGTACCGGATGTTCGTCGCCCATCTGCGCCAGCCAGTAGTCGAGTTGACGCTGCTGTTCGCCCGCCTCCAGCCAGCGGCGCTGCCACAGGGCGTAGTCGCTGTATTGCACCGCCAGCGGCGGCAGTTCGGCAGCGCGGCCCTGATCGTGGGCGTCATAGAAGCGGCAGAATTCGTCGATCAGCACGTTCATCGACCAGCCGTCAGACACAATGTGATGCAGCGTCAACAGCAGCACGTGTTCCTGCTCGGCCAGTTGCAACAGGCGCACCCGCAGCAGCGGGCCGTTGGCCAGATCGAACGGCAGCAGCGATTGCTCCTGCGCGGCGGCGGCCACACGGGCTTCACGTTCGGCGGCAGGCAAATCGCTGAGGTCGATGCGCTGGATGTCCAGCGGTTGTTGCAGCGGCACTTGCAGCAGGCTGTCGTCAGGCTGCTGCTGGAACACCGTGCGCAGGGTTTCGTGACGTTCGATCAGGCTGGCGAAGGCTTGCTCCAGCGCCGGCTGGTTCAGGCGACCGGTCAGGCGCACCGCCGCCGGCAGGTTGTAGGCGCCGCTTTGCGGGTCCAGATGCCAGAGAAACCACATGCGTTGCTGGGCATACGACAGCGCCTGCCGATCCCCGGCCTCGACGCCTGCGGGAATCGGGAACCGGGAAAAATCCACCCCTTCTTTCGCCAGGGCAGCCAGGAACATCTGGCGCTTTTCCAGGGGCAACCCGATAAACCGGCGAGCGAGTTTCAAGGAGTCTTCTGCATTCATTTCTTGGCATCCGGATCAGTAGGCACAGGCCGCACAAAGGCACGTCGTCCCTATAAAACGAATGCAGACCGGAAAAATTAGAGATTGAGAAGAAGTGTCAGGCGGGAGGTAGAGCGGGGATTTCAGGCGCACCACCGATCAACTGTGGGAGCGGGCTTGCTCCCACACAAGGATTCGGTGCTCAGGCGGTTGCAGCCATGGCATGGCGACGGTGATGTACCTCAAGTTGATCCTTGATCACCTTGAGCACCCTGGCTTCGTGTTCATGAATGAAGAAGTGCCCGCCGGCCAGCATGTCCACCGAGAAGCTGCCGGAGGTTTCCTTGCTCCAGCCAATCAGTTGCTCGGTGGTGGCCTTGTCGGCCTTGCCGCCCAACACATGCACCGGGCAATTGAGCAACGGGCGCTGCAACGGCTGGAACTTGCCGCACAACAGGAAATCCGCGCGCAGGATCGGCAGGGTCAGGCTCATCAACTCTGCGTTGGCCAGCACTTCCTCGCTGGTGCCGTTGAGCGTACGCAACTGGTCGATCAGTTCGGCGTCGGTCTTCGGGTCGGCAAAACCGCGGTCGTAATCGGCGCGCATGGTCGGCGCCGCAGTGCCCGAAGCGAACAGCGCCACCGGTTCCGGGCAGCCCAGCGCCCGTAGCGCGTGGGCGATCTCACAGGCCATCAGCGCCCCCAGGCTGTGGCCGAACAGCGCATAAGGGCTCTTGAGTGTCGGGCGCAATTCCCTGGCCAGTTGCATCGCCAGTACGCGCATGTCGGTGTGCAGCGGCTCGTCGAACCGTGCGCCGCGCCCCGGCAGTTCCACCGGTTGCAGTTGCAGCCATTGCGGCAGCTTCGGCCGCCAGCGGCTGTAGACCATGGCACTGGCGCCGGAGTACGGCAGGCACAGCAGGGTCAACTTGTTCACCACGTTTCCCTCGAAAAATGTCTCTTCATGAGGTTACGGATCAACGACCGGGCAAATTAGTCGGCGGTGACTAAATTCCCCCCACAAACCCTCGTTAACCGTTCAGGCCAAAACAACAACGAGGATTCACCGTGGACCTGCAGACCATCCTGGGCAAGCTGTTCGCCAATGCCGGTGCCGTCGGCATCGAAGGCGTTTTCCAATTCGTGTTGGGGCCTCAGCTGACGTGCTGGTCCGAGGTCAAGGCCAGCACCCGCACCGAGGCCGGTCGACACCCGAGCCCGGACGTGACCATTGAGGTGGCACCAAACGATTTTGCCGGGATCATGAGCGGCACCGCCAACGTCGAGGAACTGTTCGCCAGCGGTCGGCTGAAGATCGGCGGCAACATGGGCCTGGCGACGATGTTGCCGCAGATCATCGACCAGGCCCGCTACGGGGGGGCGCCGGCGCAGAAGATCGACATGAACAAGCGCTACCCGACTCCGCCGCGCCGCAGTGAAGCCATCACCGCCGCACGACCGGCGCAGACCGTCGTCGAACGCCGGCCGCGCAGCGAATTGTCACTTCAGGAGTTCAAGGAGCGCTATCTGCCCGCCGGCACGCCGGTGGTCATCAGCAATGCCTTGTACGACTGGCCGCTGTTCAAGCTCAGCCACGAAGAGTCACTGGTGCATTTCGCCGAACTGCAAGGCATCACCCGCCACGGCGATTACGTGAAAAAAACCTTCTCCACCGAACGGGATTTCCGTTCCACCTCGATGGCCGATTTCATCGCCTCACTGGACAGCCCGGCAGTCAAGGGCGCGGACGGCGAGCCGCCGGCGTACATGGGCAACAACATCCTGCCGGCCGCCCTGATGCAGCAGATTAAATACCCGCCCTACTTCGATGCGTCGCTGTTCATCCCGCCACGGATCTGGATCGGCCCCAAGGGCACGCTGACGCCGCTGCACCGCGACGACTCCGACAACCTGTTCGCCCAGGTCTGGGGCCAGAAGAAATTCACCCTCGCCGCGCCCCACCACCGCGAAGCGCTGGGCACCTGGTCCACTGCGCCCGAGGGTGGGCTGGACGGCTGCGATTTCAACCCGGACGCGCCGGATTATGAGCGCTTCCCCGCCGCCCGCGACGTGACATTCCTGCGCGTGACCCTGGAGGCCGGGGATCTGTTGTTCCTGCCCGAAGGCTGGTTCCATCAGGTGGAGTCCGTCTCGACGTCGCTTTCCGTCAACTTCTGGGTGAACTCGGGCCGGGGCTGGTGACCGGCATTATTTGAGGTGACGAAAGCTCTGCACCGCCGAGCCCAGCACCACCGCCCCGGCGGCAATCGCCAGCCAGAAGCCGCTGCGCGCACCAAACGCATCCACCAATGCGCCGGAGCCAGCGGCGCCGATGGCCACGCCGATGCTCAAACCGGTCACCAGCCAGGTCAGGCCTTCGGTGAGTTTGGCCGGCGGCACGATGCGTTCGATCAACGCCATCGCCACGATCAGGGTCGGTGAGAAGAACAGCCCGGCGATGAACACCGCGACGGCCAACCCGAAGATGTTGCTCGCCAGCAGCAACGGCAGTGTGGTCACCGCTGTCGCCAGACCGCCGTAGAGAAACAGCCGAGGCAACGGCAGTTTCGAGCGCATCGCGCCGAAGGCGATACCGGCCAGACAGGAACCGATGGCGTACACCGACAACACGATGCTCGCCGCCGCCGGCTGGCCCTGCTGCTGAGCGAACGCGACGCTGACCACATCCACCACGCCGACAATCACGCCCATGGCGAGCATCAACGCCAGCAGCCATTGCACGTCGGTCGAACGAATGATCGAGCCCTGATGCTGCGATTCGTGCGGATGCACCGGCGGCTCGGTGCTGCGCTGGGCAACGAACGCCGTCACGCCAATCGCCAGCATCAACAGCGCCGCCAGTGGCCCGGCCTCGGGAAACACGCCGACGCACAAGCCCACCGACAACGGCGGGCCGACAATGAAGCAGACTTCGTCGAGCACCGACTCCAGCGCATAGGCCGTCTGCAACTGCGGCTGGCCGCGATAGATTTCGGTCCAGCGCGCCCGCGCCATCGCCGACATGCTCGGCATGCAACCGGCCAGCGCGGCGCAGACAAACAGGGTCCAGGTCGGTGCCTGCAAGCGGGTGCACAGCAGCAACATCAGCAGCGCGCCCCCGCCGATCAGCGCCGCCACCGGCAACACCCGCCCCTGGCCAAAACGGTCCACCAGCCGTGACACCTGCGGCGCGCAAAACGCCGTGGCCAGGGCAAACGTCGCCGCCACCCCGCCCGCCAGCGCGTAGCCGCCGGTCAATTGCGAGAGCATGGTGATCACGCCGATACCGGTCATGGAAATCGGCATGCGCGCGACCATCGCGGCCATCACAAAAGCCCGGGCGCCGGGTGCGATGAACAACTCGCGGTAAGGGTTTGCCATCGGATGCGGCCTCATCAGGGGCGGCCAAGTTGCCACAAAGCCTGACGGCCCGGGAAGCGCGCAATTGTTGGTGGAATGTGAAGTCCCTGTGGCGTGCAGGGCCAATCGCTGCCGAATAAAGCTGTCGATGATTTCATGTACGCGGATGAACTCTCGTCGCCGGCCATCAGTCAGCTAAGTAAGCCCCCAACCCAAGGCGCAACCCTGCATGCAGATTTCCCTCGCCCGTCAGGTGGCACTGGTCACCGGCGCCAGCTCCGGCATCGGCCACGGCGCCGCCAAAGCCCTGGCCGCTGCCGGTGCCGCCGTGGTCATCAACTACAACCGGCAGGCCGAGCCGGCCGAAGCGCTGGCCCGGCAGATCGTCGCCGACGGTGGTCAGGCCATCGCCATCGGCGCGGATGTGTCCAAGGAAGAGGACGTGGAGCGACTGTTCCAGCACACCCTCGATGCCTTCGGAACGCTGGACATTCTGGTGGCCAATTCCGGCCTGCAAAAAGACGCGGCGGCGGTGGATATGTCGCTTGCCGACTGGAACGCGGTGATCGGCGTCAACCTCACCGGCCAGTTCCTCTGCGCCCGCGCCGCGCTGCGGATTTTCAATCGCCAGGGCGTGCGCGAAGGCGTGTCCCGGGCTGCCGGCAAGATCATCCACATGAGCTCGGTGCACCAGCGCATTCCCTGGGCCGGGCACGTCAATTACGCAGCGTCCAAGGGCGGCGTCGATCAATTGATGCAGACCCTGGCCCAGGAAGTCAGCCACCAGCGAATCCGCATCAACGGCATCGCGCCAGGAGCGATCCGCACGGCCATCAATGAAGACGCCACCGAAGGCGACGCCGGGCAAGCGCTGCTCAAACTCATTCCCTACGGTCGCATCGGCGATGTCGAGGACGTGGCCAACGCGGTGGTGTTCCTCGCCTCCGATGCCTCGGACTACATCGTCGGCACCACCCTGTTCATCGACGGCGGCATGAGCCTCTATCCGGAGTTCCGTGGCAATGGCTGAGCATCCTTGCGAACGACAAAGCCCCATCGACGCCCACGGCATCATTGGCGACATGCGCAGTGCCGCGCTGGTCAATGACAAGGGCAGCGTGGATTTCTTCTGCTGGCCGGAGTTCGACAGCCCGTCGATCTTCTGCTCGCTGCTGGACACCCCCGATGCGGGGATTTTTCAGCTCGCACCGGACCTGCCCGATGCCCGGCGCGAGCAGATTTACCTGCCGGACACCAACGTCCTGCAAACCCGCTGGCTCAGCGATCACGCCGTGGTGGAAATCACCGATCTGCTGCCCATCGGCGACAACGACGATGCACTGCCGCTGTTGATGCGCCGGGTGCGGGTGGTCAGCGGGCAGGCGACGTTTCATCTGCGCTGCGCCGTTCGGCATGACTATGCCCGTGCTGATACCCGCGCCGTCATCGATCAAAAGGATGTGCTGTTCAGCGCCAGCGGGCAGCCGACCCTGCGGCTGGCCTCGGATCAAACCTTGAGCGTCGATAACGATGCAGCGGTCGGGCAATTCACCCTCAAGCAGGAAGAAACGGCGGCGTTCATGCTCGGCGCCAGCGACGATCCGCGTTTTGCCGATGGCGCCGCGCAGTTGTGCATCGAACGCACCCTGAAGTTCTGGCGCGACTGGATCGGCCAGTCCAACTATCGCGGTCGCTGGCGGGAAATGGTCAACCGCTCGGCCCTGGCCTTGAAGCTGCTGACCTCGCGCCAGCACGGCGCAATCCTCGCCGCCGCCACCTTCGGCCTGCCGGAAACACCCGGCGGCGAGCGCAACTGGGACTATCGCTACACCTGGATCCGCGACGCCTCGTTCACCGTCTACGCCTTCATGCGCCTGGGCTTTGTCGACGAGGCCAACGCCTACATGCGCTGGCTGCGCGGGCGGGTCAGCGATTGCAGCGGCCGGCCGATGAAGCTGAACATCCTCTACGCCATCGACGGGCGCCAGGAACTGCCGGAAACCGAACTCACGCATTTGTCGGGACATGGCGGCGCAAAACCGGTGCGCATCGGCAATGGCGCCTACGACCAGATTCAACTGGATATCTTCGGCGAACTGATGGACGCCGTTTACCTGGTCAACAAATACGGCGACGCGATTTCCCACGAAGGCTGGAAACATGTGATGGAAGTGGTCGATCAGGTCTGTGAGACCTGGCAGACCAAGGACGTAGGCATTTGGGAAATGCGCGGTGAGCAACATCACTTCCTGCATTCGCGGCTGATGTGCTGGGTGGCGCTGGACCGGGCGATCCGCCTGGCCTCGAAACGCTCGCTGCCGGCGCCCTTCGCCCGCTGGGACCAGACCCGTCAGGCCATCCACGCCGACATCTGGGACAACTTCTGGAACGAAGAGCGCGGGCATTTCGTGCAATACCAGGGCGGCACCGCGCTGGATGGCTCGATGCTGCTGATGCCGTTGGTGCGCTTCGTCAGCGCCAAGGATCCGAAATGGCTGGCGACGCTGGAAGCGATCGAGAAGCATCTGGTGCGTGACGGCATGGTTTACCGCTATCGCAACGACGATGCCGGCATCGATGGTTTGTCGGGCACTGAAGGCGCTTTTGCCGCGTGCTCGTTCTGGTACGTCGAGTGTCTGGCTCGGGCCGGGCAAGTGGAAAAGGCCCATCTGGAATTCGAGCAACTGCTGCGTTACGCCAATCCGCTGGGTCTGTACGCGGAGGAATTCGACAACCGTGGACGGCATCTGGGCAACACGCCTCAGGCGTTGACCCATCTGGCGCTGATCAGCGCGGCGAGTTTTCTCGATCGCAAGTTGAGCGGGGAGAAGAATTACTGGCAACCGTAGTCATCCTTCTTCGCCAGAGTCTGTAAGAAAGATCTCAACTCCAATTGCCGTTTGTAGGATGGCCACCTACGAACGGCAAACACCCCCAAGCCTTGCGGTTGAAGGGCTGGCCCACACAATCGATTACTTTCGATACAACTTGTTGAAGGCGCGACCTGCAAAAACCTGCCAACCCCGTGTAACGCTTGGCCCTCGACTCGCACTTACACCCCGCAATACCTTGTTGCCAGCTGTTACATCCCCCCCTACCATCCACCGCAACGGGCACAGCGGAGCTGTCCAATAAAAACCCGATTCAAGGAACCAGAATGAGCCAACGCATCCACCGCCCCATCGATTCCCCGTTGAGGTCTGGCCTGACCCGCGACGAACTGTGGGAAGCCGCCGACCAGGGCCTGATCAAATGCTGGGAAATCGGCCGCCAGCGCGCCACCCGCTTCCCCGACCTCGCCCAACGCTGCAGTGCCGATGAGTTGCCGGTGCTGGGCTGGAAAGGTGGAGTCAGTCGCAGCCTGAAAAAGAATGAAAAATACGGATCACTGAAATACCTCGCCCAGTGGCAGGGGTTGCGTGGGGAAGATCTGGATATCGACCTGGGTTCCGAACGGGTCATGACCTGCTCGCGGACCAAGATGGTGGTGACGTTTACGCCGGATCGCAGCAAGTATTTCAATCAGGTGGCGGAAGCCGAGGCTTAAGGAGAAGCGCAATGGTCGATCTGCATCAGGAGTTTCAGAACAGCAGTTTCTTTCATCAGTCCCGAATCGACCGTCGCTCCGTCGACGCACTGGCTGGAATCGCCGCCGGGCTTGCAGCAGACGGCAAGATCAATCAGCAGGAGGCAGAGTTCCTCAAGACCTGGATCGAGTCGCACTTGATCCATCTGAGTGATCCAGTCGTCAACATCCTTTATAAGCGTCTGGCCGACATGCTGAGTGACGGCGTTCTTGATGCAGAAGAGTCGGTCGAATTGCTGGAAATGCTTCACCAGTTCGCTGGGCTTCCCGTAGGCGCACAGCAACCCTTCGTTGCCTCAACTTCTCTCCCTCTCGACAACCCTGCTCCGACATTGAGCTGTGCTGATCGTGTCTTTCTATTTACTGGCGTCATGGCCTACGGCCCCCGCAAGGACTGTGAGGCGCTGATTGTCGAGCGAGGTGGACTGATCGGTGGCTCTGTCAGCAAAAAGATTCATTATCTGGTGGTGGGCAGCATCGGTAATGATCAATGGCTTCACAGCAGCTACGGCACCAAGATCAAGAAAGCCGTTGAGCTTCGCGACAGCGGCGTGCCGATTGCCATCATCAGCGAAGACCATTGGCAGAAGGTGTTATTCGGATAATGGGAGAGTGAGATGACCCAAGCCGTGATGCAGTTTTGCAAAACTGAAAGCCTGACCATCGGCTACGAGCATCACGGCCCGGAAAACGGCACGCCGGTCATCCTTCTCCACGGCTTCCCCTACTCCCCCCGCGCCTACGACGAAATCGCCTCGCCCCTCGCCGCCAAAGGTTATCGGGTGATCGTGCCGTACCTGCGCGGCTACGGGCCGACCCGTTTCAACAGCTCGGACACGCTGCGCTCTGGCCAGCAAGCGGCGCTGGCTCAGGATCTGCTGGATCTGATGGACGCACTGGGTATCGAACAAGCGACGTTGTGCGGTTATGACTGGGGCGGTCGGGCGGCGTGCATTGTGGCGGCGCTGTTCCCTGAGCGGGTGCGCGGGTTGGTGACGGGCGATGGCTACAACCTGCAGGACATTCCGAGTTCGATCCAGCCGCTGGATCCGCAGAGCGAGCATCGCTACTGGTATCAGTATTACTTCCACACACCCCGTGGCGTTGAAGGGCTGACGCAGAATCGACGGGCGCTGTGCGAGTTGCTGTGGCAATTGTGGTCGCCGACCTGGGCGCGGAACGCCGAGCGTTTTCCGTTGAGCGCGCAGGCGTTCGACAACCCGGATTTCGTTGAGGTGGTGATTCACTCCTACCGCCATCGCTTCATGTATGCGCCGGGCGATCCGGCGCTGGAGTGGATGGAGCAAGCGCTGGAGAAACAACCGGCGATCGGCGTTCCGACGATTTCGCTGTGCGGTGCTGATGATGGTGTAGGCCCAGCACCGGCGGACGATGAAGATGCCCATCACTTCACCGGACCTTATGAGCGGCGGGTGCTGGCCGGTGTCGGGCATAACATTCCCGAGGAAGCACCGGGCGAAACGCTCAAGGCATTACTGGATCTGCTCCAGCGCTGACCGAAAACCGCTCCCGATACGCCTGCGGCGTCACGCCCATGGCCCGCAGGAAGCTGCGTCTCAAGGTTTCTTCACTGCCAAATCCACAATTGGCCGCAACCCGTTTGATCGGCAATCCGGTATCGCTCAACAACCGGCGCGCGGTTTCAACGCGGATCAGTTCGATGGCCCGGGCCGGGGTCTGGCCGGTGTCGGCGCGGTAGTGGCGCACGAAGCTGCGTTCGCTCATGCCGGCCTGTTCGGCGAGGGTCGGGATGCCCAGGTCGCAGGTCAGGTGTTCGGCAATCCACGCGTGCAGATCGTCGAAGCGGTTACCCTGTTTTTGCAGCGACAGCGTCACGCTGAATTGCGACTGCCCGCCCGGGCGTTTGAGGAACACCACCAGTTGCCGGGCGACGTCCAGGGCCATGTCGCGGCCGAGGTCGTCTTCGACCATGGCCAGCGCCAGGTCGATGCCGGCGGTAACGCCCGCCGAGGTCCAGACCGGGCCGTCGTTGATGAAGATCGGGTTGGGCTCGACCTGTAATTGCGGATGCTGCTGCGCCAGTTGCTCGCAGCGGGTCCAGTGGGTGACGACCCGGCGACCGTCGAGCCAGCCGCTGGCCGCCAGCAGAAAGGCGCCGGTGCAGACCGAAGCCACGCGTCGACAGCCGTTGGCGTGTTCACGCACCCAACTCACCAACCCGGTGTCTTCCGCAGCGGCGTAAACGCCCCAGCCGCCGGCGACGATCAGGGTATCGCTGGGCTGTTTCGGCAGTGGTTCGGCCAGCATCGCCAACCCGGCGGAAGAACTCACCGCCCCGCCGCCGCTGGCGATGACCGTTGGCGCATACGGCGCGGGCAAACCCTGCTGGCGGGCGATGTCGTTGGCCGAGGCGAAGACCTGCAACGGGCCGGTGACATCGAGCAGTTGCACATTGGCGAACGCGAGTACGTGGATGGTTTTCGGCATTTGGCGTAATTCGTGGGCTGATTGGCGTATGCGCCAAAACCTACGCGCCTACAGTGAAGCCGTCTACCCCCTTTTCACGGAGAAGAATCATGGCGTTGCAGATCGGTTTTCTGTTGTTTCCCCAGGTGCAGCAACTCGACCTGACCGGCCCGTACGACGTGCTGGCCTCATTGCCGGACGTGCAAGTGCATCTGGTCTGGAAAGATCTGGTGCCGGTGACTTCCAGCACCGGGCTGGTGCTGAAACCCACCACCACGTTCGAGGATTGCCCGGATCTGGACGTGATCTGCGTACCCGGCGGCGCCGGGGTCGGGCCGTTGATGGAGGATGAGCAGACGCTGGCGTTCATCAAGGCGCAAGCCGCGCAGGCGCGTTACGTGACGTCGGTGTGCACCGGTTCGCTGGTGCTTGGCGCGGCGGGACTGTTGCAGGGCAAACGGGCGACCACGCACTGGGCTTATCACGATCTGCTGCCGACATTGGGCGCAATCCCGGTGAAGGATCGGGTGGTGCGCGACGGCAATCTGTTCACCGGGGGCGGCATCACGGCCGGGATCGATTTTGCCCTGACCCTGGCGCAGGAGCTGGTGGGCGTCGACACGGCGCAACTGGTGCAGTTGCAGCTGGAATATGCGCCAGCGCCGCCGTTTGATTCGGGCAGCCCGGACACGGCGCCGAGTGCTGTTGTCGATGAGGCGCGCAAACGTGCGGCGCCTTCGCTGAAGTTGCGCACGGAAATCACCGAGCGTGCGGCGGCGAAACTCAACCTGCGCTGATCTCCCGCCAAACACAAAACCCTGTGGGAGCGGGCTTGCTCCGGGCGGCGATCCGACGAATGCGGTATATCAGTCGATATCTTTTTGCCTGACACACCGTATTCGCGAGCAAGCCCGCTCCCACATTGGGTTTGTGTATGAATTCGGATTCACGCGCTGTCCCCACATCCCGCCACACCTTCACTTGTCCCCTCGCCCCCACCCGTGTAGAAAGCCTGTCCACAAATCGTGCACAAGGACTTTCCATGACAGCTCTGCCATGGCTCTATCTCGGGCTTCTCAGCCTTGGTTACGGATTGGCGCTGAGCTTCGGCCAACTCGGCTGGCTGGCGCTGATCTCCATTGCACTGCTGGTTTTCGCCGGTTACGCCGTGCGCCAGCAAACCGTGCCGGTCGGGCGTTTTCTCGGCCATGGCCTGTTTATCGTGCTGGCCCTGGCGCTGGCCATGCACTGGTTGCCGGGCTTCTACAACGGCCGGGCCATTCCGGCGCAGCGCTTCACCGACAACGCCGTGCCATTCTCGATGTTCGTGAATCTGGACAAACCGCTGATTGGCTTCTGGCTGCTGCTGGCCTGCCCGTGGATTGTCGCGCGGCGCTCGTTGCGCCTGACGGTGTACGCCACTGCACTGGCTTTGACGTTGAGCGTGATTCTGGCGTTGGGTGGTGCGGTGTTGCTGGGCATGATCACCTGGGCGCCGAAATGGCCGGATCAGGCGTGGCTGTGGGTGCTGAACAACCTGCTGCTGGTGACACTGGTCGAAGAAGCGCTGTTTCGCGGCTATATACAGGGCGGCCTCAGCCGGCATTTCAAACACTTGCCCTACGGCGAAAACCTCGCGCTGCTGCTGGCGTCCCTGCTGTTCGGCCTGGTGCATGTGGGCGCCGGCTGGCAATGGGTGTTGCTGGCGGGCCTGGCGGGGGTCGGCTATGGTCTGGCCTACCGATTTGGCGGGCTTGCTGCAGCGATCGCCACGCATTTTGGCCTGAACCTGCTGCATTTCGGCCTGTTCACTTATCCGATGCTCGCGGGTTGAAGCAAGGCCCGTTTTGCGACGCCGTACTGATAAATGAAAAAAAACTTCAATAAATGGCCGACCCCGCCGACAACCTTTCAAAGCCTTGCGGATTGAAAAACCATGCGTAACAACCAGCCCATTACACAACGCGAACGGACTTTCCCGGCTCAGCAACGGTTGATTTCCACAACCGACGCCAAGGGCGTGATCACCTACTGCAACGACGCTTTCGTCGAAATCAGCGGGTTCTCGCGTGAGGAACTGATCCGTGCGCCGCACAACCTGGTTCGTCACCCCGACGTCCCGGCGGCGGTGTTTTCGCATATGTGGGGCACACTGAAACAAGGCTTGCCATGGATGGGCATTGTCAAGAACCGCTGCAAATCCGGTGACCATTACTGGGTTAACGCCTATGTAACGCCGGTGTTCGATGGCAGTCAGGTGATCGGTTACGAGTCGGTGCGGGTCAAACCCACCGCCGAACAGATCCGCCGTGCCGAAGCGCTCTACCAACGCATCAACCAGGGCAAGTCGGCGATTCCTTCAAGCGATAAATGGCTGCCGATCGTGCAGGACTGGCTGCCGTTCATTCTGGTCAGCCAGTTGAGTTTCATGATCGGCGCCACCCTGAACTCGCATTGGGGTTTTGCCCTCGCCGCCGGTCTGTCGGTGCCGCTGGGTCTGTTGGGCCTGCAATGGCAGCAACGCGGGCTCAAGCGCCTGCTGCGTCTGGCCGAGCAGACCACGTCCGACCCGTTGATCGCGCAGATGTACACCGACAGCCGTGGCGCCCAGGCGCGTCTGGAAATGTCGATCCTCAGCCAGGAAGCCCGACTGAAAACCTGCCTGACCCGTCTGCAGGACACCGCCGAGCACCTGACCGATCAGGCCAAACAGTCCGACGCCCTGGCGCACAACAGCTCCAGCGGTCTGGAACGCCAGCGCGTGGAAACCGAACAGGTCGCCACCGCCGTCAACCAGATGGCCGCCACCACGCAAGAAGTGGCGAGCCACGTCCAACGCACCGCCGACGCCACCCAGGAAGCCAATCGCCTGACCGGTCGCGGCCGCGACATCGCCGGCGAAACCCGCGAAGCCATCCAGCGCCTGTCGGTGGTGGTCGGTGAAACCGGCCTGACCGTCACGCAACTGGCCAAGGACAGCGACGAAATCGGCGGCGTGGTCGACGTGATCAAAGGCATCGCCGACCAGACCAACCTGCTGGCACTCAACGCCGCGATTGAAGCGGCGCGTGCAGGTGAAATGGGCCGTGGTTTTGCGGTAGTTGCCGACGAAGTCCGCCAACTGGCACAACGCACCAGCGAATCCACCGGCCAGATCCACGCCCTGATCGCCAAGCTGCAACAGACTGCGTCCAGCGCCGTACAAACCATGGAAGCCGGCCATCGCCAGGCGGAAGAAGGTGTAGCGCGGGTGCTGGAAGCAGACCAGGCACTGGTCGGCATCAGCGAAGCAGTGGCCAACATCACCGACATGACCACCCAGATCGCCGCCGCGACCGAAGAGCAAAGTGCCGTGGCTGAAGAAATCAGCCGCAACATCAGCAACATTTCGGAACTGGCGGACCAGACCTCGGAACAGGCGCATAACTCGGCGTTGCTGAGTGAAGAGCTGACGAAGACTGCCAACACGCAATACTCGTTGGTGGAGCGGTTTAACCGCTGATTGATCTGGCAATAAAGAAACCCCGGACAGCGAAAGCTTCCGGGGTTTTTATTGCCAGTCTGAAATGGGCGTAGCCAGCACCGCCCTCTTCGTGGGCAAGCCCACTCCCACAGGGTTTCGCATTGGCCGCAAAACCTCGTAGCACCACCATCATTGTGGGAGCGGGCTTGCCCGCGAAGAGGCCCCGCCGGCCGGCGAAAATCTCATTCAAAAAGCGCGGACAGTGCCTACAACTGAATCAGACCCAACTGACTGGCACGCAATGAAGCCCGGCTCTACTTTGTCGTTCAAACCTATTTACACGGGCTAGCCAGCATGAAAAAACCTCCTACGCAGCATCCGATGATCAGGACTGACAAACCTGTGAGAAAGGAAGTCCGAGGAGAACTGACATTCCTTGAAGTGCGGCGAGCGGCACGTGATGGGCAGAAAGCATTCGATAAATTTGTGATCACTGGCAGGCTGTGACCTTTTGATATCGATGAAAAAACCGGAAGCCAAACACTTCCGGTTTTTTGTGTCGTTTACTCCTTCGGCACGAGGTTATCGAGCGCCTGATTCACCGCCAACTCGCCCAACATCACCACTTGAGCAATGCCCAACAGGGTCTTGCGGTTCGGCCCTTCCAGCAGGCCGGCGAAGTCACCGAGCATGACCGTGGCTGACGCGAGGGATTCGCAGGCGTTGGCCAGCAAGGACTCCGTGTCGGTTTGCGGGTTGACCATGAACATGTCGTTTGGGGTGTAGGGCGTGGCCATGATCCGGGCTGCGGGTGTCAGGTAATAGTCGAGGGCGCGTTCGGCGGCGTCGTGGAGCTTTCTTGAATCGGGAAATTCGTAGGGGGACACCGGATCTTCTACCGGTGGAATGACGGTCTTGGACATCAGCTGAAACTCCGGAAAGAGTCGCTTGAGGATTTTTATAGACGGCTGCCAGGCAGTGAGGGGCAAGCCCCTCACCGAGGCCGCAACTACCGCGAGACGTGATGGTTATCCAGCACACGATTGACCAGCAGCTCACTCAGCATGATGACCTGCTGCAGTATCTGCATCGCCTTGCGCTGCGATGGATCGACGGTGTTGCCGAGATCACGGGCCATGTCACTGGCCGACGACAGCGTTTCGCACGCTTCGACCAGCAGCGTCTCGTCATCCACCGTTGGATTGACCAGATAAATCCTGCCGGGCTTGCGCGATGGCTTGGACGTCTTCTGCGCCCCAGGATCGAGGTAATGATTGATCGCCCGCTCGGTTGCCGTTTTTATGTTTTCGGCTTCCAGTGCGGCGTCGTAAGGGATTGAATCGGTTTCTGGTGGGTTGGGTGTGACTTTGAACATAGATGTAACTCCTATCGCAGACTTCAAGGAGCCATCACCCACGCTACCAAACGATGGGTGGCGGCCATACGCGGGTTGGTAGACCGGCTGCAATAGGAACCCGGCGCCCACGAATGAGCCCCACGCATGACCACCATAAAACCGAGCCCCAAGAAAGGGACTGCATACGGTGTTGCCACACAGCTATTACAGACGGGCTACCAAACCCGATCACTGTTTTTCAGTGACAGGGAAACGATATAGCCCACCCTATAGCCGCGTAAGCCGGCGGATTCTGGCGTACGCGTAGGCAACGACGCAAGGTGTTGTAGCCCTTATGGCGTAACGGTTCGTGTACTTTAAACGTGGTTACGCGATCGTGTTTATGCGCTGGAAATGCTGGGCTGGGGGAGCTTTCGGTTTTTGTGGTGTGTCAGTGAAACCCTCCCCCTCACCCTAGCCCTCTCCCCGTGGGAGAGGGGACTGACCGAGGTGTTTGGACGAGGTACGCCGACGTGGGATACCGAGTTGAACTCAGGTTTTGAACAGCACTTCAATCGGCCCTTAACCACTCAAAACGATGAGCGTTAGCTCGAGTACCGCTTTTGATCTTGATCCACGGGCGACGTCGGAAGGCTGAGTGGAGGGATTCATCCGGGGGTGGGAGCGCAGCGACCGTTTGGCGAAGCCAAACACATCGAGAGGAGGTGCAGCGAAGCAAACCGTAGGCGATGCCCCCCGGATGAATCCCGGAGCGAAGGAACCCCGAGCCCCAGCGAGCGGGCCGGACGTAGGAGCAAGACCTTTTGGTTACTTTTGGGGCGTTTGCCAAAAGTGACCCGCCGTAAGGGCGGAACCCTAAGCAGCCATAACCGCAGCAACGGATATGCCCCCAAAAAAAGCCTCAACGAAGAAACCCGGCAACCCTCTCCGCCGCCAAAGCCAAATGCTGCTCATGCGTAAACCCGGAAACCTTGAGCGGCTTCAAATCATGATCCCCCGCCGCCAGCCAAAACACTTCAATACTCGGCGATAAGGAATACCCTTCGACAGCGTCCCGATTCCCCAGAGCATCCCGCTCCCCCTGAACAATCAACGTCCGAGTCCGCAAAGCAGCCAAATGTTCAACCCGAGGCTTCTCCGGTTTCCCCACCGCATAAAACGGATACCCCAGACAAACCAACGCATCAGCGCCAAGCTCATCAGCCAGCAAACTCGCCATCCGCCCCCCCATGGACTTCCCGCCAATCGCGAGCGGACCAGCGACATGAAGTCGCACCAAGCCATAAACCTCACGCCAGCACTCCTGCAATTTCCCCGCAGGATTCGGCGGTCGCTTGACCCCGTCAACCCGCCGCTGCGCCATATAAGGAAACTCAAACCGCAACACATTCACCCCAAGCCCGGCAAGGCGCCCAGCCATATCCGTCATCCACTCACTGTCCATCGGCGCACCCGCACCATGGGCGAGAATGAGGGTCGCCGAAGCCTCGCCAACAGCGGCATCCCAAAGCCACCCATGATCCCGCAGGCACTGCGCCCATTGATCCCCGTCAATACTGGCCTTGTGCTGTTTGTCCATGCTTGCCTCGCTTTTAGTCTGCCTATAACTCCAGGCGAAGGACGCGCTGTTGGCGCTCACTTCGGCTGAACCGTGGATGGGGAACCATGAACACTTCTATCAGTACCGCCTACAACTACAAGGTGGTCCGCCAATTCGCCATTATGACGGTGGTGTGGGGCATCGTCGGCATGGGGCTCGGGGTTTTTCTCGCGGCTCAATTGGTCTGGCCCGAACTCAACTTCAACCTGCCGTGGACCAGCTTCGGACGTTTGCGCCCGCTGCACACCAACGCGGTGATCTTCGCGTTCGGCGGCTGTGCCTTGTTCGCCAGTTCGTTCTACTCGGTGCAGCGCACCTGCCAGACGCAATTGTTTGCGCCGAAAATCGCCGCGTTCTGCTTCTGGGGCTGGCAGCTTGTGATTCTATTGGCGGCCATCAGCCTGCCACTGGGTTACACCAGTTCCAAGGAATACGCCGAGCTGGAATGGCCGATCGACATCCTGATCACCATCGTCTGGGTCGCCTACGCCATCGTGTTCTTCGGCACCATCATGCAGCGCAAGACCAAGCACATTTATGTGGGCAACTGGTTCTTCGGCGCGTTCATCATCACCGTGGCGATCCTGCACATCGTCAACAACCTTGAGTTGCCGGTGAGTTTCACCAAGTCCTACTCGGTGTACGCCGGTGCAACCGACGCAATGGTGCAATGGTGGTACGGCCACAACGCCGTAGGCTTTTTCCTCACCGCCGGTTTCCTCGGGATGATGTACTACTTCGTGCCGAAACAGGCCGAACGTCCGGTGTATTCGTATCGCCTGTCGATCGTGCACTTCTGGGCGCTGATCACCCTGTACATCTGGGCAGGTCCCCACCACTTGCACTACACCGCGCTGCCGGACTGGGCGCAGTCGCTGGGCATGGTGATGTCGCTGGTACTGCTGGCGCCGAGCTGGGGCGGCATGATCAACGGCATGATGACCCTCTCGGGCGCCTGGCATAAGTTGCGCAGCGACCCGATCCTGCGCTTCCTGGTGGTGTCGCTGGCGTTCTACGGCATGTCGACGTTCGAAGGTCCGATGATGGCGATCAAGACGGTGAACGCCCTCTCCCACTACACCGACTGGACCATCGGCCACGTACACGCCGGCGCGCTCGGCTGGGTGGCGATGATTTCCATCGGCGCGCTGTACCACATGATCCCGAAAGTCTTCGGCAAAGAGCAGATGCACAGCATCGGCCTGATCAACGCGCACTTCTGGCTCGCGACCATCGGCACCGTGCTCTACATCGCCTCGATGTGGGTCAACGGCATCGCCCAGGGCCTGATGTGGCGCGCAGTCAACGAGGACGGCACGCTGACCTACTCCTTCGTCGAAACCCTGGTGGCCAGCCACCCAGGCTTCGTCGTGCGGCTGATTGGCGGGGCGATCTTCCTCAGCGGCATGTTCCTGATGGCTTACAACACCTGGCGCACCGTGCGGGCCTCGCAGCCTGCTGATGTCGTTGCTGCCGCGCAGATGGCCTGAGGAGTCCGCCATGAAACACGAAACGATTGAAAAGAACGTCGGCCTGCTGATGCTGCTGATGGTGTTCGCCGTGAGCATCGGCGGCCTGACCCAGATCGTCCCGCTGTTCTTCCAGGACGTGACCAACAAACCGGTTGAAGGCATGAAGCCCTACACCGCGCTGCAACTGGAAGGCCGTGACATCTACATCCGCGAAGGCTGCGTCGGTTGCCACTCGCAGATGATCCGTCCGTTCCGCGCCGAAACCGAACGCTACGGGCACTACTCGGTGGCCGGCGAGAGCGTGTGGGATCACCCGTTCCTGTGGGGTTCGAAACGTACCGGTCCGGACCTGGCCCGGGTCGGCGCGCGTTACTCGGATGACTGGCACCGTGCGCACTTGTACAACCCGCGCAACGTCGTACCGGAATCGAAAATGCCGGCCTACCCATGGCTGGTCACGCAACCGGTCGACAGCAGCCACACCGAAACCAAGCTCAAGGCCATGCGCACCCTCGGCGTGCCGTACACCGACGACGACATCAGCGGCGCGGTGGCCAGCCTCAAGGGCAAGACCGAAATGGACGCCCTCGTCTCCTATCTGCAAGTGCTTGGCACTGCGATCAAGAGCAAGAGGTGAGTCCGATGGTCATTGAAATGAGCGCGGGGCTGATTCGCGGCCTCGGCACGGTCGTGGTGTTCGTGGCCTTCGTCGGCCTGACCCTGTGGGTGTTCAACCGCAAGCGCACGCCGGAATTCGCCGAAGCGCGCCTGCTGCCGTTTGCCGACGAGCCGCAACCCGACCCAACCCAAGCATCTGAAACAAGGAGTACCCGGCCATGACCACCTTCTGGAGTACGTGGATCTGCGTACTGACCATCGGCAGCCTGATCGGCCTGACCTGGCTGCTGGTCGGCACCCGTCGGGGCGAGACCAAGGGCAGCGTCGACCAGACCATGGGCCACAGCTTCGACGGCATCGAGGAGTACGACAACCCGCTGCCGCAGTGGTGGTTCATGCTGTTCGCCGGCACGCTGGTGTTTTCCGTGGGTTATCTGATCCTTTATCCGGGCCTGGGCAACTGGAAAGGCATCCTGCCCGGCTACGAGGACGGCTGGACCGGCGTCCACGAATGGGAAAAGGAAATGAGCAAGGCTGACGCCAAATTCGGGCCGATCTTCGCCAAATTCGCCGCCATGCCGGTGGAAGAAGTGGCGAAGGATCCTCAGGCGCTGAAAATGGGCGGCCGCCTGTTCGCCTCCAACTGCTCGGTGTGCCACGGCTCGGACGCCAAGGGCGCGTTCGGTTTCCCTAACCTCGCCGACAAGGACTGGCGTTGGGGCGGCAGCGCCGAAACCATCAAGACCACCATCATGGGTGGCCGGATGGCGGCGATGCCGGCCTGGGGCGAATCCCTCGGCGAGGTTGGCGTGAAGAACGTCGCCGCCTATGTTCGTCACGAACTGGCCGGGCTGCCACTGCCGGCGGACAACAAGGCCGACCTGCAAGCCGGACAGCAGACGTTCAGCACCATGTGCGTAGCCTGTCATGGGGCAACCGGCCAGGGCACTGAAGCCATGGGTGCGCCGAATCTGACGCACCCGGCCGGATTTATCTATGGCACCAGCCTGACCCAGCTTGAGCAGACCATCCGCCATGGTCGTCAGGGTCACATGCCGGCTCAGAACGAGCTGCTGGGCAACGATAAAGTGCAATTGCTGGCCGCTTATGTGTACAGCTTGAGCCATGGACTGAATACAGAAAAACTGATTACTGAAGACAAAAAACAGTAATCATTGAGTACAACACTGCCGCACGTTTCCAGTGCGGCAGTTTCCAGCCTCTTTGCGACGCATTGTCGCACCCCTTCACACCCTCTCCTTTCGGTTACCCGGATTCGGGTCTACGCTTGCTCGATGCGGACTGGCCCGTGCCGGTTCCAGGTCGACCCTGAGCGAGGCGTTGAACGAATCGGCTGACTGACATGGCCGCAAAGGCCGGTAGATACCGGCTGTCGTGCCGATTACCGTCCGTCACCCGAACCGAGCGTTCGAACACACCCCGTTACATCCGACCGGAACCCCTCGCTTTTTTCGTCCGCTGCGACATTTTGCCCGAGGGCAATTTTGTCCTTACGCGGCGCATGGAAAGGCCGCAGAATCAGCGTTGGAAAGCATTGACCCAGGTCATGGCGCGTTGCATTGACCCCCTGCTTTCTACATACTTGCGGCCGATTTTAATCCTAATAAAACACCCAAACCGTGGAACCTTAGAATGAGCACAGCAATCAGTCCGACTGCTTATAACTATAAGGTAGTCCGCCAGTTCGCCATCATGACGGTGGTCTGGGGGATCCTTGGCATGGGGC